>Ga0209434_1000783_pt1 | contig 14859 bp, 23 predicted proteins | sample ETNvirnome_2_300_FD_184068 | JGI IMG/M metagenome (GOLD analysis project Ga0209434, IMG submission 184068) | Marine viral communities from the Pacific Ocean - ETNP_2_300 (SPAdes) (version 2) | ecosystem: Environmental > Aquatic > Marine > Oceanic | place: Pacific Ocean | collected 2013-06-22
CTCGCTAAGTCCTTTGTGAGTGCGGTCTTCCAAATATCACCCATTAACATTCTTCTTCTCCCTATACTCGTCGAGGTTTTCATACGGCATCTTCGCATCATACTTCTCAACCAGGTAAGCCGCCGCAGAACTCATCGGCCTGCCATCCTGTACCTTCTGTGTCGTACCATACTTCTTCGCACGGTATCTGACGTCAGCCTTGTGGATCATTCGCTCGCTAAGCTTCTTCTGTGGTGCAAGTCCAAGCATGATCCTCGCTTCCATATCTTCAGCGTCAAAGATCTCATCTGCGTCGTCACTGTCTCCTGAAAGATCCATCTCATCGAATGGATTGATGAACCCGTTGCGTGCGGCATCAGCGAGAAGTGTAGTCGCGACGTTCTTCTTGCGCCTAAGAGCCTTGATGATCTCCCATTCGATGCTGCCCTTGATGGCGAGCACATAGATCATTGTACCGATAGACTTCTTGGTCTTGGGGTCCACCCCGACTGATCTATCTTGCGACTGTTCCCAGTCAATCAGAGACCATGTCGGCTGAGTGTATACGATTACAGGATAGCTTCCCTTGCCAGCCTTCACAGCAGGGATTCTATTGAGCGTGATACCCTTGCCTTGCCTGCTCTTCATAAGGAAGACTCTCACGTCCCCGTTCTGGAACGAATGGATCTGATCCATCCTTGCTTCGCCTGCTAACTTCTTTCCGTACATATCTCTGACGCCGGCAAAGCTGATCTTTTCTTGGACCAACATTTCCATGATCATGTTTTCAAGCTCAGTGTTTTCACTGAAGATGACCATCGGCTGGCCTGGATTCGCTTTCAGGAATGCTTTGATCCATACGACCTTTGGGTTGAACTTATGCCTGACTCTCTTGTACTCCCCAGCGCCGTCTACGATCTCATACTTGTTATATCCTCCACAACATTCCCGGAGGTGTCCATAGATCGTCAGGATGTTATCTTTAATGGTGCGCTCATCAAGGAACTCATCGCGTGTATACCCATTGAGGATCTCTGCGGTCCCCTTCTTTATCTCCTTCGATGGGGGCATTACAATATATCTGAAGTTCTTATCCTTCCCGCTGAACTGGTCTGCCTCACTTCTAATGTATCTGATACTACTACCTGAGAGCCTCAGCTCGAATAGTGTAGATACATCTGAGTCCAAAGCATACTTATTCGGACCAACTTTCTTGAGCCAGTATTGCAGGAACCTATTGAAGTGTGTCCCGAACGTGACACCCTGGTCAATGAAGTATTGCTGAGCCCAGATGTCCTGTGGGCCTTGAGCCAATGGTGTTCCGTTCAGAGCAAACACATACGGTGAATGAGCTGTCAAGTGTCCGAGTGCTTTGGCCCTCTTGCTCGATGGGTTCTTGGCAAGCGATGTCTCATCTGCCATGACGCCGACTTTCTCCATCGACCAGTAATGTTGCATGATTGGAAGTCTTGCAGCGAGTGACGAGTAGCTGATGAGATACACATCAAATTCTTCTGATGCAATATTCTCCTCGTCTATCTTTGACCCTTCATCAAGGACGCATACTCTGAAGCAGCCTTGCCTTTCAAGTTCAGAGAACCATGGGTCGTAGAGGTTGACAGCCGGGGCGACAACAAGCCAGTGGTCGACATCGCTGTCCTTTATAGTCTTCCTCATCATCATCATGCCCGCAGGAGTCTTTCCGACTCTCATGTCGACCCACCATGCGACATATTTCGCCTTAAGGGAAGCCTCGCACATGATCTTCTGCTGCGAATATGGCTCCATGAGGTTCAAATATTCCTTCCACTGCTCCAACGTCAGGTCAGGAGCCTTCGTAGTCATGAAGGAATTGAATGGATCTTCTACCTCGTTGTAGATGTACTTGTGAAGTTTGTCCTCATTGTATCTGGTAGTACACATCCGCTGACTGAATGTGGATGCAATAGCTTCCTGTCTCGAAATAAGCTCATAGATTCGAGAACATGCTTCGAGTTTAATATCCAATGGCTGCTCACAGAACTCCAACAGAGCCTCAAGGTTCTCGATTGTTCCTGGAGCCTTGAACCTCAAGCCAAAGTTTCCGACTGGCTTGTTGCTGATCTGATGTGCGCCCTTAAAGATATTTACGAACTTCGAAACACCAGACTTTGTTGCGACATATTCTCCAGCTACGAGCTGACCACGATTGACGGCCACCTGAGACGTGTACAGCCCTTCATGGACTAACCTCATCGTGCGAAGGCACGAGGAGTCAGGGGACTTTTGTGGCTTCCAGTTCTTGACCTCCTCAGAGTATTTCCTTATCGGATAGTACTCACTTAGTAGATGTCTAAAGTGAACCCATTTGTTCCAAGGAACAGATACCATTGTAGTATCTGGGAGACTATGTCTCTCAGAGTCACTCCGTCGACACCCGAGATTAGATACGAGCCGACCGATGGTGCTCGGGAGACCACTGACCTCGAAAATGATACAGTCTAAATTCTTGATCTTATGAATGCCTGCTGTTACTGTCAGGCTAAGAATAGTATCATATGGTAGAACAGTTTCATACCATTTGTAGTACCCTGACTTTATCATCCAATCGACTACTGATCTCAATGTAGATGGTCTACGATCATAACTCAGCGCCCGTTCTGCTGAATGAAATCCAGAGTATTGTCTCGCGTTTACAATTCCTGAAAGTCTTTCGAGGCGCTCCTCGTTATCACTATGATCATCACAGTATGTGTTGGAGCATTCATCTCCGCATGTAATACATTTCATGACTTGATTAACCTCAAGTGATCGGGGACATCCAAACCATTGTTTCTTGCAAACCTAACACAAGAAACAATATCTATCAGTTGCTCTTCATAAACATGGATCGGTTCAGATCCATTCGCTTTCGCCCACATCAGCAGGACTGACTTCCACATCTCATTGACAGCCTTCTTGTCACTCCATCTGATCTTTACAGTATCAAATGTAGACTTTGGCTTAGCCATACTATCAGCAACAACAGCACTATTCAAAGACGCAGATGCTTTCTTGAGAAAGTCTGGGCATCTGTTCATATTCACGACAACTACCTGCCTGAAGTCATACTCAAGCTCCCTCAAGAATGAGTAGAGCGCCTTGAGTTTAGCTTCCTTGTGAACCATCGGCATGACAGGGTCAGCCCAGATGTTCGCAGGGTTGTAAGCATTCCGAGAGTGCTCCCACAGGTCGATTGATACTGGCTCTCCTACCTCTGATGTGAGATGTGAGAACCTGAAAGCTTTCCCACAATGGGAAAACTGTCCTGTGAATTTAGCCTCGAGAACTCCGAGAAGCTCTCCACAGACTGGGCAATAGAGATCCATGAGATCCCTCCTTGGTTGTCGTTGATGTAGACCTCAATTCTTATCGAGGTATGGTTGAAAGTGTTACTGTAAATCTCCCTTGAGGCGCTTCAGTCTTCCGACACAGGTCATGTCATGTCAACCAAGGAGACATCCAACAACGAACCGGGCCTGCTCATGGACTGAAACACCTCAAGGGAGTCCGGAGACCTGATGGTTAAATCAGGCCCCGGACATTATTCCCCTTTGGGACTACTTCGCTGAGGGGTGAGTCTCACCCGAGTTTGTCGGGCTGGGCTCGATCTCCTCAGACTCCATATCAGAGGCACTGTCCTCATCGGAAGTGTCCTCTGCGGCAGCGGCTTCCTTCTTCGCGATGCGGTCGTAGTAGTCCTGCGTGAGGGCTCCTTCGCCGTCGTTCGCCTTCGGGTTCCATCCACCGTTTCGCTTCGGGCTATGCGCATCAATACGGAAGCCGAGTGCGAGGGAAGTGTTCGTCTGAGTTGGCTCAACGAGGATGTGCTCCACGCCAGCATTCAGGGTCGACTTTCCGCACTGAACGAGCAGGTCCTTGAAGTCTTCCACACCGGAGACCTCCGGGAACCTCTTCTCGAACTCTTCACGCCGAGTCTCGAACTGCTCTGCAAGGAAGGCCCATGCGTCTGTCGCAAGGTCATCCCAGATCTGTCGGAACCACGCGCGTTCTGCTCGGGCCTTCGCAGGAAGCTTAGCGGCAGATGCCACGCGCTTCTTATCGATGAGCCCCTGTCCGCTCATGGTTTCAATCAGTCCGTAGACCCCATCAGGCCCCTGAGACATAATGAAACCGAACATGGCGGTCATTCCAGGCTTCACCCGCAAGTCGTCAAGGAAGCTGAGGTAAGCATCTCCCTTCTCTGCAACGGCTTCGAGGTGGGACTGGTAGGTTTCAATCGAGTAGCTTTCGCTCCCGACCTTATCCGCCATGAGCGTCTTCGAGACACGCTCCACATCAGCATCGGTTCCAAGAATTTCGGTGATCAGGGTTGTCGCGTTTGCCATGATATGCTCCAGGATAAACGGCTCTTTCTATCGAGCCTTGATTATTTGTTCCGCTCGCTTTGCTGTCATTCGGCATGGCGGCTGAATGACAGCATCCCACGAGCGGGAGGTGAGCCACCGGTCGATGACTCATACACTATTCTAATCGATGCCATGGTAGGGTGCAAGCCTTTTTTTGCGATGTGTTTTCCTTAGTTATTTCAGGCACTTAGCCCTGTGGCGGCCCCCGTTGGGCGAGGGCTATGGACGTGTCAACCTTTGTGTTGTTCCAAACTGCGAAGGAACATCTCCATTTGTCCGTTTGTTGAATGATCATCGTAGTAGATACTCATAGAGATCTTCTTACAGTCGACCAAACGCTTTGGATAGATAGCTGGTTCGATGTCATTCTCGCCCCACATCATCCATTGTCGTGAAGACATACGGATAGCATAGAACGAATGATCATGCGTTCTGTAGATACCTTTTTGTACCTTCTTCCATCGAGGCTTCTGTCTCAGGGATTTCTGTCTCAGGGATTTCATGGCTGCCTCTTCTTTTCGAGATTTGAGTTGAGCGCCTTCTGGACATTGAGGCCCCATTGAACAGATACGATCTGACGATCACCACTCTGAACGACCTCGATAACTTTTCCCCAGCCGTGAGTTCCGTCATCGAAGTATTGTCCAGTGTTTCGTAGAAACATTGTGGCTTTACGGGCAGTATCTCCGACTTGAAAGTTAGGGATGCTCATTCTTCCCCCTCATCACTGACTGCATTCCAGAGACCGCGTGAAACCTCATGCAGCTTCATGGTTAGGATAGCAATCGTGGCAACGGTTGTTTCGTGGGTTGGTACGAGTTCTTGGAGCAACTTGTAAATGGGACTATCATTTGGATAATCACAGAGCTTCCTTCCAGCCCGTGCAAGATGCTCAATTGCAGTATCAAGCTCTTCGATAGCCTCATGGATGGTATCGAATCCCTCGACTTCTCTGTTCGATTCTTCTACGAACAGGTCGAAATAGGCCAGGGCCTCTTCACGGTCTGTGAACCTCTTCTCGAAAAGCATTCGAGCCGGGTCCACAAGTGTCGAATTGTTAACGATGAACAATTCTGTGTCTCCAGGGCCGTCTTCCGACCAGGGACCTCTCCTCCAGAGAGTCAAGAGAGTTCCATTCTCAAGTTTCGTTCTGAAATTCATGATCTATTCCTCCCCGACGAGCCCGGTCGAGTACGCCGCGATGAAGAGTTCGTGAGCAGTGCATCGATAGGTTACCTTATCCCAGACTTTATCTTCAGCGTCCCACCGTTCCTGAAGAGCCTTGCGGTATTCAAGTGGGATCTCTTCGACACATGATCCGTGCCAGAGATCAGGGTCATCAGGAAGAACGTCCGGCACGAACCTCTCCGGCCAGATTTCTGTATCTCTGATGGTATCTGTCTTCATCTCACCAGCCTCCTCATCGTACCAGAAGTACTGAACAATGAAGTCAACGCAAGGATCTGTTTCACGGAGCCTTGTGTATCTGATGATGTTATCTCTCATGGAACCCTTGCCATAACTTTCAGCAGGGCATTTCCATGGGAGTTGACTATCCTGAGTTCCAGGTACGATAAGGACTTGAGGGCGTTTCATTACATGATCTCCTGGTTCTGACTGATAAAGGTTACGATCCAAAACAATGCCAGATACACAGTGAGTGCGATGGCAACGTATGTGAAGTCTTTGCTATTCATTACATCAATCCAAAGAGAGTAAGCCACGAGGGATGTCCATGAGGACATTCGTCCATTGGATTAACACTACAGCCATCGATAGCCTTGCATCGAACAGTCTTGACGTCTTGCGCGTAATCCCATTCCTTGATCCAGATAATGACCTGCTCCTGACTCGGGAACGGAACCCAAATCATTTTTCGAAAGTAACTACGTCGAGTATCGAAGTCAACGTAGGAAAGATACCACCGTCCGTCTTCGTGGGGAGAGTACTGGTAGTTTTCTTCCGGGCTGTCCGGGTTCTTGTACCTATCTTCGACTTGGCTGATGTCAATCATTGTTCATTCCTCCCCGATTTCTGCTGTAAAGAAGTGATCCATGGTCATTCCCACCTCTTTCATAATCGAAGAAGTGATATGGTCAGGCAGCGGCACCATCATGTGAGTTCCGGGGCCGTGCTCCTTCTTCGCCCACATGAGTTCGTTGGCAGCATGTTCGTAACTGCAAGGGTATCCATGTCCGATATGTCCATCGATACGCCAGTAAACGATGTAAAGAGTCCTATGAGGAGTGTAGTATACTGGTTTCATTAGAAGCTCCTGTAGAAGAGATCAAGTAGAGGTGTGATTGTAACAAGAAAGAAGAATCCGCACGATACGTAAAAGCATTTCATTTCGTGACACCCAATGCGATAAGCCATGAAGGGTATCCGTGGGGGCAAGTGTCTTCCGAGTCGACAGTACAGCCGTCGATGGCCTCGCACTCGTTATCGTCGAGCCACTGGTTCACCCGGCAAAGTGTCGGGATCGGCACGAGGAGGACCTCATCCGAATCGTGGTGATAGAACTCAAAGTGGTGAAGGTACTCAAAGTGTTTCACCATGACGTCGTGTTTCACCATGTAAGATCTCAACACCATCGGCTTTATCCGTCTGAAGTGATCAAGCCCCATGTATTCCATGCGGTATTCAAGTGGGATCTCTTCGACTGGAAACTGATCTTGGGTTTCCATTGTTTACTTTGCCTCGGGGTAAGGGATGTTGGAGCAGTGGTGATTGTAGTCTTCAACTGAAGTATTGTACACGAAAGCATAGAGCTTTGCGAGTTCGTACATAGCCCTATCGGCCATGTGAGAAACTGTTGTCGTGAGAACAACAACACCATTGTTCGTGAGTTGGATAACGCGCACCGATTTCCCGGTGGGTCCGATGTGGCTTGCGCCGATGTGTGCTCTAAGGTTTCCCATTGTCGTATCGTCCTTGGTTGTTCCGCAACACTGCGGCTCAACGTCTCGAGATCCATGGCCCCGAGACGTTGCGTCGCGAAGTTACTCGAGGTAGCTCGATGGACTGAACTCAGTGACTTTGAACTGGCAAGTGATGTGATCTTGGTACAGATACAGAGGGTGATCATAACCATCTGTTTCCCGTGATGGGGTGTAGGAAACTACTGTGCAGTCGGGGGCGTCTTCAGGACATCGTTCCTCGCGACAAGTTTCGCAGACCGTCAGGCTCTCAGAGATCCTGAGACAGAGGTGGTGTTGCTCCGAAGAGGTAGTGGGGGTTTCATACGCCATTTGATAACACTCAAGAAGTATCGCACAGAATTCCTCCTTTGTGAGTTCCCGCGACGTGCGATCAATGTGTTGAACAGTGGGCTTTGTTTCTTGCATTTTTCCTTCCTTTCCGCAACAAGGCGGGCTCGATACAGGCTGCCATAGTTCCTGTATCGAACTTGCGCTGTTACTCGTCAAGAAGCATCACTGGGCTGATAGACCCGGCATACCATGTCTTGGTCTCCCAGTCGACATAGAGATACAGGGCCTCGTGGTATCTATCACGCCAACAGAGAACCTCATAGTTCCTGAAATCTGGGCCGTTACCTCCCAAAGGGAGATCGTCATACGGTCCCTGCGTCATATCAATACTGGAGACAACCTGCTTGAGGAAATCGTAAGGATCCTTCTTCCTGCGGTCGATCTTCCATCTTGTGCAACATTGTTTCGCACGCCAATATGAGTCAGAGAAGATAGAGTGCGGGACCTCCCTTTTCTTGAGGGTCTCTGCAACTTCTTCCGTTAGTTTGTTTCCCATTACTTTGTTTCCTTGTGGTTGAGGCGCTCGATCTCAGCCTTCAACTCATTGAGATGGTGGCGCTCGGTCTCAGCCTTCAACTCAAAGAGTAGCCTTCGGAGATAGCGTTCGAGGCGCTTGATCTCAGCCGTGTTTCCGCTACCGATTGCCTCGATAAGGGAAGAGCGGGTGCGAGCGATGGTGGTGTCGATATTTGCCATTACTTTGTCCTCTGCTGCTGACGGTGCTGTTTGATAAACGCGTTCTGCAAGATCTCAGAGCAGTCTGAACATGCATATACGCCGTGAGTGTTGTTAGGATACTCCCTCTCAGGAAGCTCGGCTTGACATGCCTCGCAGTTATCAGGGCGATCTCTGCCGCTATTGATAGGGGCTCCCGCTTTCCAAATAAGATACAATGCGAGGGCTTCCGGTAGTTTGTTTCCCATGTTACTCGATCTCCTCGGTGAGTTCGAACTCGTTGACCCACAGCTCGTCGCCATCGGTGTGGTAGTTGTCGGGGAACGGCGAGACACGGTATTGATAGGTCTCGCACTCTTCTGCCCAATGTACTTCCTGGATCGTTGTCTCAAAGCGATACCAGCTATCCCCCTGGATCGTGAAATCCATAGTGACAAACACATCCGGGCCAGGAAGTTTGCAGTTGAGACTCTGCCCTACCGCGAACTTTGGTAGGGTTTGATTTCTTAGTTTGTTTCCCATTATGTTTCCTGCTCGTTGAGGTTGTCTCTGTGGGCCGACCTCGGCCCTACCCTCTATACCTGCAAGATCCGTGCCACTATTGACCTGTCAAGGCCGAGCCGCTAAGTACCTGGAATGATTGAGGTTTTTTTGGTGCCCTTGACAGGTCAATGGGTAAAGTTTACCCAACTGGGCAAAGTTTATAGGAAAACTTTACCTATTGACAAGTCAAGACCGGTTTATGACATCATTATTTGTTTATCGTGGTGCACCAGGACTATCATGTACGATGTAAAGGGTTGACGTGGCAAGGGGAGATCCTGGTTAAGTGGCTAAGTACCTGTAATCACTACGGAAGTCGCACATCGATATCTCTTGCCACGTCAAGGGTTAGTCACATCCTGGAAACTACCGACTATGTTTTCATGAAACTACTTAACTGATTTTCCTTAGTGATATCATATACTTACAAGTAGTTATAAGGCCTCTTTTTTCGTTAGTTGACATCCTATTACACTACAGATTTACAGTGTAACATCGATTTGACGTGTCAAGGTTCGTTGTCGCTACGATACAGGGGTGAGGCGTCTTAACCGGAAGACCATAGTGATATCAGGTAGTTACGCCATAGTGTACCGATACCTATAATAGTCGCGTCCTAACCAGAAAAGTGTAGTGATATCGCATAGTTAGGGCCACCCGTACCCAGTTATCTCGTTTGTGAGGGGGACTCGACCTTTCTGGTTGTGTGACTTGTAGGGTAGCGCTAAGTACCCGTAATGATTAGGTTCTTTGACATCGGTTGTAATGTTTCACCCTACACCCCCCGTCAACCCATAGGACTATCCTGTGTATATGGATATCGTCCCCCTGACGTGTATACACTTGACGTGTCAATGATATCCCCGTGATATCGTGTTGCAGGATATCAAAGGAAAACACGGGAAATCATGTAACCCATGATATCCAAAAAGTCGCAGGATATCGTTCACCCATAGGATATCATGCTGATATCGCGAGCGCGTTGTTCACCCATAGATATCAAACGTGATATCGCTGGCGCGTTGTTCACCCATACGATATCGTGTTGATATCGCACGGCGAGCGTTCACCCATAGGATATCATGCTGATATCGTTCACCCATAGGATATCGTACTGATATCGTTCACCCATAGGTGTCAAGCATGATATCGTGTTGATATCGTTCACCCATAGGTGTCAAGCATGATATCCGCGCGCGCATGCTGATATCATGCCATGATATCATGCTGATATCATGCTGATATCATGCTGATATCATGCTGATATCATGCTGATATCATGCTGATATCATGCCATGATATCATGCTGATATCATGCTGATATCATGCTGATATCATGCTGATATCATGCTGATATCATGCTGATATCATGCTGATATCATGCTGATATCATGCCCAGTTGTCTAAACAACAAGTAAAGTAGTATATATATATAAAAATATATATATACTACTTTACTTGTTGTTTAGACAACTGGGGGGCGGGCTGATCATGCCAGAGCCCAGTAAAGCGCCCTGACTGCCATTGTAAGGCCGGATCGTAGCGTAACCGGACTGGGGCCTGGGTAGTCGGGCAAACGGGCCTTACAGAGCCTGTCAGGGCCTGCAATGGCTACAGGACCAGCGCTACAGGACCAGCGCTACAGGACCAGCGCCTTGACGACGAGCAACAACGCCCAGGCAAGAGGCCTGGGCGTTGTATAGGGGCGAGGGTTGCTCTATGCCGGGTATACCTCGACGCGGTAGCCGGGCATATTGCTCAAGTAATCCTCAAGGAGTTGCGCGCGAATGTTAGCGGCAAGCCTGGGCATCCGCCGTGCTTCTGCCTTAACCGCGGTACCCTCGCCTTTCTCAAGGCAAATATCGTATATCACGTTTCCATCGAGGGTTGTTATGGCGATCACATGTGTGTAGTTGTCCATTTTCATGCTCCAGTTAGCGGGTTGTTGGTTATCCGCTACTGTTAGCCAAGGGCATGTAAGGTGCCCTTGGCTAACCGTAGCGCTACCTACCGGGCGCGGCTCTCAGTGGTCTGATCGTTGCGGATACTCACGTTGCGATCAATGCCTGCGCTATCCTGTACAATGCAGCCACAAGTGCCCATTGTCTTGCCAGCATGGGCGGATCCCACCGGGTGCACCCGCCAATCCAGAAACTCGCTGTGGGTTTCTGGCATACCCCATTTGCCATAGTCAGGATCACTAAGGTACAGCTTAGCAGCATGGTCGAGCATACCCTGTGAGATCCGCTCGATCATGGGCCGGCAAGGATCGGCGGGCAACTTCTTGCTCTTACGCTTGCGCTCGTCGGCGGTTGCCTTTGCGGCAACCTCGATCAACAGCTCGCGCTCGGCAACCGCCTTTGCTACGATCCGATCCTGAGCCTCCTCAAACACGGCCTTGCCAAAGATCGCGATCAGATCGTCAACTGGATCCTCGTCTGCCACGAGAGCCTTCTCACAGGTCTCCACCGCTGGTATGTTGAGCCTCTCAAGGGCTGCTACTCTCTCGCGGCGATCCTCGATAGTCATAATGATCTTATCCATTACATTGTCCTACTTGCTGTTGGTATTTGCCGGCGTTGCCTCATGCCTCACCGGCACAAACAACATACCTCCGATCTCACGCCTGTGTGTGCCAGTTATGTGCCGGTTGTGTGTCGGTTGTGTGTCAGAGTATACGGCATTGTGTGATCTTGGCACGCTCCTTGCAAGGGGCACACCCCCCGATCCTCGCATGGCGAGATCTTGGCACGAGACTTGCAAGGGGGATCTGGGCTGATCCCAGACCTCACGTGCTACGTGAGGTTGGCTGTTGACAATGGTGCCCACAGATCTCACATGGGTGAGATCGCCTGCGACCGCCCCACCACCCCAACCTTAATATTGATTGTGCTGCACTCTCGCCTACCTTTTTAATTTTCAAATTCCAATTTTATGAAATAAAATTCCAAAATCACACTTCATAAACAAAAATTTCAGCATTGCCACGAAAGTCAAACTTCAATACGGGCCAACAAAGCCCCACCGAGGATCTCGCGTAACCTATTGTAATTACTACGGAAACAAAAAAGTTAGGACATCCTCCCTACACGATGTTATACTATACGCACGGGTGAGGCCCTCCTCTATGACCCGATCTACGCTTTGTTTTTCATAAAGAATGTATAATGACAGAACAACTACAGTTAGATTCGATATGGATTGACGGCGTCCCATTTAACTTTTCAAAAATAAAAATTGGAAGCCAAGTAGCGTTTTACCAGTCTGACCAATTTGATAATTACCTTGCCGGCTTTGTGACAGGGATACTTCAAAACAACAGACTGCATATCCGTGTATTTGATCCGAACGGAGCGAGCATTAGAAAAAGAGTAAATAGGTTTGATCAAGATGAGAAAGATTCTTTAAAATACAGATGGCTGCCGTTGTCTGTTGCACATGCTTTAGAAGAACTCTAAAGGAAGATATAAAGAGCACCTAATGGCCCAAGTAATTCCAGCAGCAATAACAATCGTAAAAACTGTTCGCGCGTCGCGCTTATTTATTGCACCACTGCTTCAACTTCTCGCATTGCCTGTCAACAAGAGGAAGGGCAAGGATCCACGCAATCGATTTCAAATCGGTGCGAAGCTCTTGTATGACGCTAACAGGTGGCGCGAGAGCACTACGCAGCAGGGTGTCGCGACAGCGTTCCTTCAGTACCATGCAGCTATCGAGGCGCTGTCAAACGACCCAGACATGGAGTTCACTTTTAGTGACCTCACGGATGATATGTTCATTGAAACTCTCGAGGAGCTTAGGCCCGTATATGCGAAGTTGTTTGGCTTTAATGAAGGCGGACTTGGCAGTATTGTAGATCTTGAGCGTGAGAAGGAAGCCTATGTACGACTCTCAGAACAGTACGACGAGCTGCTGAAGGCTCACAATGAAACCTCTAATGAGTTACACAAACTTACGGTCAAACATGATAGCTTGCTGTCTATGCTTGAACGTGAATCTTCCTTAGCGAATGGAAGGGTGCCTCAGATCCCCGCGACTGAGATCAGCACTGAAGCGGAACCCCCTGGCCAGGGAGAAGAAGCCGAAGAGAAGGTCAGTAATGATCCTTTTGGAAATTTCTTCTAACAAATCCCATGATGCTTGGAACCACTTTTGTCTTGGCAGATGAGACTGGGCCCAGTGGAGGACGTGCCTGGAGCTTGGCACGATAATATACGCTAAGAAGATACTCGCAATCGACGGGAGCCCGAGCCGGCAGTACGCCAACTGTCCGCTCGGGCTTCTTCTTTCTTATGAGAGGGTAATCTTATGAAGATCGGTATTGACTTGCAGCACCATGGGATTCCTAACAAGCCTTCACATACTGGGTTTATCGCTCCAGATGGGTCTCGGAATGGCCCGGAGAGTGAGTACTGGTGGATTGCTCAGTACGGCGCTGGTCTGTGTTTGAGACTAATGCAGCATGGCCATAAGACATTCATGAGCAGTGCTCAGTATTACAGTCAGCGCGGGGAGTTCTATAAGGACCTGGGATGCGAGCTTGTGCTGATCTGTCACGTGAACAAGGGTGGCGGACTCGACGGGCGGTTCTACTTGGACCATAGGACCTCAGAAAGCAACAAAGCTTCAGCACGGAAGATGGCTTCATGGCTCAAGGACATGAGCTGGCCATCACAGGTGAAGATTGCGAGTCCAGACTACGCAGCTAACGCATATAACGTCCAGCAGGGTTACCCTATGAAGACTATGGTGCTGGAGCCGTTCTTTGCTGACAATCGGGTTCAGGTTGACAGGGTACACGCCTGGACTCATCAAGAGGCCCTTCTGAGGGGACCGACTGCGTTTGGTGCCTTCATTGCAGATGCTATCAATCATGGATACAAATAGGAACCATCATGGCTCAATTTGACATTAGAGACATTCTTGAACTCGTTGCAGACAAGGTCGCGGACAGAGACTTCCTCGGACACGCGGTATTGTTTCTTCTCGAGAACACCAACCTGGGTGAGGATCTGCTTGATGCGATCTTAGACTCACAGAAGGCATCGTTCTCAGGACGTGAGGCATACGCTCTTGGTGCCGCGTTTTCAGATACGATTGGGAACATTGCTATCAAGGTAAATGGTAGGGACGTTGTGCGAACACAAGCACAGCGCGAGTTCTTTGGGGCGCTTGCTCGTGTAGCGCGTCAGGTTCTCATCGCAAAGGAAATGATTAACATTGAGGCAGAGGAAGGGGTACCGAGTGTCTAACTTCAAGGAAGAGCTTCTTAACTGTCTCGAAGAAGAGTTTGATGTCGGGCCGCGCACTATTGCTGACGGGATGGCACAGGTGATTCGTGGCGAGACAGTAAAGAAGAGGCTCGCCCTTGGGCCGTCCGGCGATATGGCAGAGGTCTCGAGGGAGATCACTACTACACCAAAGGACATTGTAAATGGTGCAATGATCTATGACGCTCTCAGAGGTGGTGATCTTGGTATTTCTCCTCGCAGCATTCGCAGTGCTGCTGGAGCCAAACAAGTGGAAGTAGTTCATAGGCGCCTGGGAGTGGATACCAGGATCATCGCCAATCAGGGTGAGGAACCTGTCTTTGACGCAGTGTTTGAACTCGAGGAGGATAGCATAGTGCCGACGAATGGTGCTGGCGATCCCTTCAACGTATTTGGCAAGCATGAAGATTAACGACGACTCTCTTATCAGGGCCTATGCCAAGAAGATGGTTACGGAGCTGCGAATCGCTGAGGGTGGCGAGACGATTACTCTTCTTGAGGAGCTTGAGGAGTCCCAGGGTGCTATTGATACTATTAGGGAGTTTCTTGATGCATCTGGCGACAAGATGCTCCGTAATGATCAGATTCAGCAGAGGGCTATTGACCTGTTGGTTGCAACGACTGGAAGGACGCCATATGAGATTGCTTCTATTCTTGAGGACAAAGCTAAGCCAGATAGGGTTCATAAGGTAGAAACAAAGTCAGGTAATCAGAAGATTACTGCTCGCAAGC
>Ga0209434_1000784_pt1 | contig 14825 bp, 19 predicted proteins | sample ETNvirnome_2_300_FD_184068 | JGI IMG/M metagenome (GOLD analysis project Ga0209434, IMG submission 184068) | Marine viral communities from the Pacific Ocean - ETNP_2_300 (SPAdes) (version 2) | ecosystem: Environmental > Aquatic > Marine > Oceanic | place: Pacific Ocean | collected 2013-06-22
TATCATGATTGCCAACACGCCTGCTGTCCGAAAACATCCATAAATTTTCCCCGAGTCATATTTCACAGGAGTCTTTTGTCGGTCTACATAATCAACAGATACATAAGAGCCCTTATGATGTTTACGAATGAAGCTTTTCGTCCAGTCATGCTTTAACAATAACATAGATGTCTCATTGATGTGCTGCCCAAAATCTCTATAACGTTGTTTATTCGTCCATAAATGATAAGAAGGAATCCAATATCCTGTCATATAATTAACACCAATAAGAATAGACGGACGCCTATTAACATAGTTATTGATGGGTTCAAAAAAAGACTTGAGGGTGGAGCCTGCCCCGACAATGATAATATTTGCATTTTCCTCAATCCCCTCAAGAGATGTGATTGACTGCTTTTTGTTCATAACTTATTCTATTATCGTTGAAGCTCCCCACCACAAGGGTGGGGATTCTCATTTCAATGACAACTGCTTAATACTCTGCTTATTTATCTTGACTTAAATTTTATCCATGTTTAGTTAATGTCAAATATGCCGCCAGCCTATCTGTGCGATCATTTACCCAATCAGTATCTTCTTTCTGTTTTACCACATCAAAACCACTATCAGTTGCTATATCGCAAACCCCCTTCATCGTTAAAATATGAATATGTGCCTTATTAAGCTGATCTTTTCTTCTCAAGTGAACATGAAGAAAAAATGTGCCATCTTTCTTCAATATTCTATTAAGTTCATCAAAACCATGTTTTACATCTGGAATATGATCAATAGCATTGGTGCAAATAGCAAAATCAAATGTATTATCATTAAATGGCAACTTCTCTGACAGGTCGCCAAATATTATTTCTCTGCTAGATACACCCATTAATTTATATTCATCTGCCAGAACATCAACGGGCGTAACATCTAATTGAAGACTTCCACAGAAACATCCACCAAAAGGCCCACAACCTATATCAACAATCTTCTTATCTCTCAAATCATAGTCATGTAAATCAAAAGATTTCGCATATTGAAGATAAATGCGAGTGCCCTTTCTAATCCCATTTTTGTTCCAATATTTTAATTCATGACCTTTTGTCCACATTGTTCAATTCCGTTATTTTGTCAATAATCTCAAACCATGATATCGGCATAATCAGATTTTCTCATATTATTTTGCTTCTCCATGAATCATCAAATACTTACCATTACGATGAAACAGGTTATTGTTTGTCCGCCCTTTGAGATCCCCTCTCGTCCATATTCCTAGAAATTCATTTCGTTTCTGCAATTCATAATATTCAAAAAAGTTCATCCTGCTACCATCTTCGGGATCAATAATATCACAATATTCGACCGATGCCATATCATCAAAAATGTCCAGAATATTAAAAATATTAAAATACGATGAGTAATATTGTTTCTTTTTTTTAAAATGAGACTTTAAATTTCCTAGAAAGCTCCATTTGAACATCACCACATGAAACATTTTTCCCATTCGGATAATGTTAGCAATAGATCTTCTGACATCTCTACTATGTTCAATGACTGACGCTCCATATACAATATCAAAACTCTTTTCGAGAAATGGCAATTGATCCATATCTTCCATAGGAGATTTATAACATGTAACATCCGGCCAGTTCGTTTTGCAGTTTTCAATAAATAAATCAGACACATCTACTATCGCATAATCAATATTCTTTTTTTTGCTTATCTCCTGATACTCAATAAGTTCTCCTGCTCCTATTTCCAATACACTCTGTGCATGTTCTAGTGCATAATTAATAAAAACCTGCCTATGCGGGTGGTCTGCTCGATTAAGAATCCAAGGGATGCTGCCTATCGTATAATTATTCCATTTACAAAATTCTGGCATTTACTATCCTAAATATATATAAACACTTTTTGCAATCTCGCTCAATTTGCTATTAGCATGTTTATTGCATATTTCAATAGCTTTTTGGTGATGATTCATATTATTATGATCTTGACCATAGTTGTAACAAAATATGTAATCAATCACTCCTACTTCATACATCGACGCAAACAGAGCCCCGAACCTGAAAAATCCTTTTTTTCGTGGATGCCTATCCCACGGATACCATTTAAATTTCTTGGCTGCTTGGAGCATACTGGGCATATTAAATAAATAGCACTTTGTGTCCCATACATTCCAAAGCAATCTTAGATTCCTACGCGTAGACACTAATTTGCTTTCAGGACGAGGCAATCTTATTATTTCTCGTGCAGTCTTTCCTTTGCACCTGCGGGGTCCGTATAAGATATATCCATCGTCTATTTTACGCTTTACGGGCACGGATCGCAAGCCATTGTTGTCCATGCGTGTCAAATTTATGGCAGCCAACTTATGTTTTCTCATCAGATTCGTGGCTATATTAAGTTGAGCATGATCTCCTATGATCCACGTATCTGCTTCAATATATAAAATGTTATTTTCATTATAAGACCTTAAAATCCTAAGCGTCTTCTTGAAAAACTGTGTCCAAATATAATTTTGCGATTTATTGACACTACAAAAATCATAGCCAAGCTTTTGGCACTCTGCCTCCGTGGTTTTATCCGAACCATCATTTGACATCCAGTCAATAAACAATACTTTGTGATTAGAGAATTGAGATACTGATTCGAATATCTTTTCTCGCCATGTAACGCCAAATGGCGAAAGGCGATTCGTATTATAATGAGCCACCATTACTAACAATAGTTTGCCAACCTATTTCTAGATATAAACCAAAGAGAACCATACAACCATGTACGGTCTCCCATAGAAAAGAATTTACGTTTATAAAACATAGATGGCAAATCGTTACGAGAAAAGAAATTTCGGGTATTATAATATGATTTCAATAAGCTACTGTGCACAGGGTTTCTATCAACAAACCTGCCAGCATAAACACATAAATAGTCTTTATCTATTCTTGCTTTATATTGATTGTACCATTCTATAACTGCATATGATTCACCAAAACACCTATCATTTTTATTATACTGAGGGTTTAAATGAAAATCATGAAAATGAATCTGCCCTATATCGCTCAGCATATCCAAGAGAGGCAAACATATATATTGTTTAGCAAATCCGTAAACATGATCGGCATCCACAAAAAGTTGATCTACCTGTTCGTTGTCTTGAGCCATCTGCTTTAAACGCGCCAGCCCATCTTGAATGTGAATAGTTGTTAATTTGTTAGTCCTGCTTGCTCGGCGATTCAATGTTTTTGTGTAACGATTGCTAATCTCATAACATGCTAATCCACATGGCGGTTTTAATGCCAATCCTGTTGTCATCATTGACCATCCGTATTTACTCCCCACTTCAACAAACCTAGTGCCCCCTCGTTCTTGCAAATCCGTTGACAGGAGAAAGAGCAAAAACATATCAAGAGCAGAAATCGCTGGTCTCGTCATCCTAACTTTTAGTTTACCATCTTTATCGCTAGCAGACCCCACTATGTCTTTAATAGTGACAAAAGCGTCCTGTATAGACTCATGATGCTTTTTATATGCTTGCAAGATAAACTCTGATGCATCTGGGAAATCATCGTTGATTTTTTGTTGTAACTGTTCAAACATAATCACTCCCTGAATATCTTATCTGGTAGCATCTCCAATCCATGGATAGCGAATCTCTTGTCATAATCAATTATAACATTTCGAAGTAACAATCCTGTTTTTATATCAAACAACGAAACATTTGCAGGAGAAGAGCCCGAACATAAGAACTCGTCATTCCAACAAAGCCCCCTGGCAAATCCAACTCTCGCTATAGAATCTGGCAGCTCTATATTCTTCACTTTCCTTTTGTTAATCTTAGCATTGTGGTACACCTTCTCTTTGCCACTATCTAACTCTTTATATGTGGCATGATTATAATCAGTATTATTAAATAAAACTCCTTGCTTGAAAGGCACAACATTGTGAGCCAAGCATTGCAGATGCATGACCTCTGATATACTAAGATCCCAATCGCAATACATCAATTTATTTATCTTTGTTCCATGTGTAAATATGCCACGATCATCCACAAACACGTTATTTAGATGCAATCTAGATCCAGATTTCAATGCACATCTTTTTTTCTCAGGGTCGAATTGCAATGCCTGCAACTGCTCTTTATTTTCCGTAAACTTAAACTGAATGCCACGAACAAACTTATGACTCTTTATGTCCCATTGAACAATGGCATCAAATTTGGTTGATGTAATATATAGCATATCTTCATGACAGTGAATCTCATGTAAACCGCCTAAGAATCTATTTGAGAAATAATCTTGTATTGCAAACCTCTCATCGAGACACAATATGCGATCATGAGACGCGCAATATGTCAAGCCTGAATTCTGGTCAATAGACAAACCTCTTAGCCCTCTTTCTCTCCCCCTTCCTATCAAACCCACCTCTCTCCGAATGAGAGCAACGCTTTATGTTCCCCAGTGTTAAAATCAACAGCATACAAGGCACCATGTATCTCTCTAGACTTGGCGCTCCTGACAACACAACTAGCAATGACAATGGGTAAATCACTCATCTTTAATAAAATCTGTCCAATCTTTCGTTCTTCGTGCCCAGCACCATATCCTCTTTATATCATCAGCCATCCTGTGTGCTATCTGGAGTCTTAAATCCTCATCATTTTTTAATAATTGAATCTTCTTAACAATTGCTTCTACGCCCCTGTCTACAAGAAAACCGTTTACACTGTCTTCGATCAAGTCAACACACCCGCTCACTCTTGTTGATATTATCGAGACACCGCAAGCGGCTGCTTCAAGAACGCTTAATGAGAAACCTTCTGACGAGGATGCGCAAATATAAGCGTCCAATCCATGATAAAAAACAGGCATATTCTTTAATTCTACATAATTGTCCGTGCTCAGCATAGCAATCTTCAGTTTAGCCCCCGCCTTTTTAACGGCTGGCTTAATGAACTCTGACACTCCTTTTCTCCAGTCATGAGCTTTAGAACCAGAATACCCAACCGCAAAATCATCCGATTTGTCAGTCCTGACACATGGCTTGAATATATCTGTATCTACCCCATTTGGAGTATAATATACTTTATTTAATCCCGCTTTAGCAAATACTGTTGTTAGCTGTTGTGATACGGCATTCACCCTTAAGAAGTCATTAAGAAAATCAACTAATTCTTGGGGAGGGCGAATTTTTAGTTTATTATCTGGTGAGGTCTTTTTATTATCCCATGAATGGTAAGAATGTATACCGGTCAAGGTTTCTTTTTTAGGAAGAAACGAGATTCTATCATATGTTTGCCAACCTAACACAAAAAAACGATCATATTTCTTATAAATTTTCTTAATACGTTTTTCGTTCCCCTTAATGGGCTCTATATGAAATGATAGACCTTGATGTTGATTATATTTCTTAATTGACAGGGAAATTGCGTGATACGCCCAATGCAAAGAGTCTACAAGTAATAGAGTTTTCATTGATTTATCTCAACACAAAGATTATGAATTTTTCCCGCCGACTTACAACGCCCTGGTTTCATATCTTTAGCCACCACTACTGGAACAATATACTTTTCCATTGCCAATAAGATACCTCCTCTGTGATGTCCAGACCATATCTCTGGACCCAAGTTAGGAACATCCCTATTATACCTTGACCTGGCAAAAGACTCATTTAATATCACTATGTAAGCCCACTTATGTTTATGAGATAGATACCCTCTACTCAATGACTTAATCAAATCATCTATCTTACCAGGGAATCCACTTTTTCCCAGCATTTTGCCCATACGGTAGTATTTAGTTAAATGAAAAACTTCCTTGGCCTTGGCAATCCCTTGGTCCATACATATCTGAGCTAACTCGTAATGTGGAGAATTCAACAGATGGGAGTCCACCGATCCTTCATGTTCCCGCAATATACTATCAAATGGGTTGTTAGGACGTTGCTGCATATAACAGCAGCGCAGATCTACATCTTGGATCTTATCTATCGCCAGATCATATCGACCTAACCATTTTTCCAAGTCACTCCTATGCCGCATGCGATTCCATACTTTCTTCTATAGTTCGCTATATATTCTTCGTCCTTATGCTCAACACAAATTAGACGAGCGTTAGGATCTGTGTTAACAAACTCAACTTTATTGTCTTTCACTTCTTTGTTCCAAAAATGCCTAAGTTCTTTATAACCAGTATTCGCAATGTCATGTAAAGCAACAAAACGATGAGGAAATTTCATTTCCGTATTATAATCTTTACGAAAAGCATCGTGCTTATGGTCTGCATCGATTAGCACCATGTCAATGTGGCCCAATCCTCTTCTCCACTTTTTATAAATGCCAGAATGAGATGAAGCTTCCAAAAAAGCGATATCACTGTGATTTTCAAGATCTGGAGGGCTTTTAATATCACAAGCACAAATTTTATCAAATATACCAAGCTCTTTCATAAATAAGACATTGTGCCCTCTTTTAACCCCTATCTCTAAATACGACTTGACATCATGGTCTATCATAAACTGAATAAACGATTCTAATTCATCAGGATATTGCATAATACCACAATTTGGTAGCCTTCGTTTTTCTTCTATTTTCTCTCTGATATTAATCATGCTAGCCTTTCTAAATATGATATGAAATCTGCAAAACGTTTCTCGGTGGTATGATACTTTAGGAACCTGCTCTTACATTCTTCAGTCATATCTCTCGTATGTTGCTTAGATGATAAAACTTTGTTAACCTTGTCCTTTAGTTCGCTTCCATGCTCAAACTTAATACAGCTATGCATATCAATGTAGTCATTTTCGACCACTAATGGATAATTTTTAGTTGCCACAATTGACCCCACAGATGGAATCTCCTGATAGCGATAACATGAGTATCCATTGCCCATTACATTAAGACATATTTTCGAATCAGCCATCTCCTTGAAAAATTGTTCTTCCGGAATCTTTTCTTCTGATCTTTCCCCTCCCTTGTAAACTTTCAATTTTTTATGAATTCCATCTATGCGATTAGCTGCTCGAATTAGTTCTTTGCGATCATCAGAAGAATTATCTCCTCGAAAATATAAATCAATAGACTTCTCCACAGGATTTTGAGCGAGGCGTAACCTGTCAACGCTACTTATGGCAAATGGATAAATTCTGCCGTCATAATTCTTGCCTTCTAGATACTCTCGCAACAAAATAAACTGGCAATTAAACCTCTTAAACAGTGCTTTGTGTAACCTGCCTGTTAAACTACTGCCAGACCTGATTTCCAAGTCATTCAAAAACCCTATGGGCATTTTACTGCCAAATGTTTTCTCAATAAAAGCACAAATGTGGCCAACAATTTCTTTAGGAGTAAGCCTCTTTTTCCGCATCTTTCTCGTCCACTGCTTTATCCCAAAAATAAAACCTATATCAGCTTTGCGCGCAACAGACTTTCCTTTGTAAACTTGTTCCCAGTCAACCCTATCTATTGTAACAACATCAGCATTTTGAAAGAACACAGGGTTCTCAAAAAATTTCACTCTTGGCTCAAGAAAATATGTACCACCAACAATAACATGAACAGGTTTCAAAAGTTATATACCTCCTGACGATATTTTCTAACTTGCTCTCGAATTTTTCGAGACTTCTTAGGGCTACAATGGTTCTCATAGGATACTACATTAATGTCACTTCGACTAACTCCTAAATGAATAAGGATCGATAACCTATGAGATCCATTCAGCCGACAGCCATCTATCGTGACTATCGGAGCAACTTGGCACCCCTTATTTTTTATGCTCTTATATAGCTTTTTAAATTTTCTAATTCTTCTTCCAATTACTTGATTAGTTCTTCCAAGCTTATGCTGATATTGATAATATGCATTATCTTCAAGTGGTTGGTTATCCATCCCATCAAAGAACTTTAGCATTCTTTTATGTCTACTGCATTCATAGCAAAAGCCCATAATAGGAAGCAAGTGGATATCAGGATTGCGTTCAGCCGCAGCGACAAGATCTTTTTTCCAATCCCAGTTTGGGATACCAATGACAGGAGTTTGCACGATCATTTACAATCCTATCTGTTTTGCTTTTCGTCTGAACTCGTCTTTCATGTTTTTCTTCCCAAAAAAATGATCAAAATAATCCTTATGTTCGGGACACAGGAAACGAGAGCCTCCATGCCAATCAATATTTGCAACTGAAAGAGCAGCATTCATTGGCTTTTGGTCACCTGCTCCCTCATGTTTAGCAAATTTATCGGCATTCTCTATGCAATACTCATAGGTAAGCCTCAACACCTGCTCATGATCTCGTGGATGCAGTAAATAAAATCCAGCCACCACCTCTCTGTCAGGAATCCTCTTTGCCCCATGTTTAACCATTAGATGAGCACAAGGAGCGCTAATCCACTTCTGCAAAGAATCAAAGCTTGTTATGTCCACCTTATCTTTAGAGATAGATGCTCGCTTAGCCAAATCTTTGCCATGATGAAACCAAGTCTTATCACACTTTGTTTCAAAGAATGACGTAGGGTTCTTATAGAACAACACATCGCCATCGAAATAGATCATACATTGACCAGGTACAGGTTTTGTGAAAACCTTATACAAGGCAGCGGCTTTAAACAGCGAATATTTTCGCTTTCCTGAGAATACAGTCCATGTCACATGGCTGAGATCTTCTTTGATCTTGTAGATGTTAACATCAGGTACTTTGTTCCTAAGTAGATTAACATCATCTTTGCCATTCCCAACAACATGAATATCCGATGGAGACATACCTGCTTTTATTAACGACCGTATAGCATATTTAGTATAGGTGTTGATGAAATCCTTGCCCGTTGCCACAGTAACATAGTAAAATTTATGCATCTTTTACCATCCTACTATATCTAAAAAGTTTCGGATCTATACCTAGTTCTGACCAGCTATTCCTAACCTGAAGTAACAACGGATCATTTTTAGATAAGAATGTGGCCTTCTTGTGATTTATGCATTTTGATTTTCCACCGCTAAATAGCTTTTTATCTAAAAGACACTCCTTCACATTTACCCCCATCCTCCGTAAAGCTATAGAAAAGTAAAATTCATCAAAAAACATAAAAGGGCCACGGGCACTTTTATCTTTATCTATTTTTGTTTTGAAATCTGATATTATACGAGATATCGTATACCTCATAGCTCTCCAAAACTTCTTGTTCTCTTGGTTGATATACATGGCACAGGAATTTGGGCGATTAGCTTTTAAAGTAATACCAAAATTTCTCTTAAAGAATATGAATTCTGGATCTCTCATTAAGCATAAACCATTGCTTGAATTAAAACTTGCAAACATGATATCCTTCCCGACAGGGAATGCCGAAGAAAAGTCCATCTTTACTATCGTATCTGAATCAAGAAAACAAAAACACTTATATCTTTGAATTGCTGCGTAGAAATTCAATATCTTTGAAAAAAGAGAAGACCTGCTGTCCAGTTGCACATCGTGAATCTGATCAACATACTTCTCCACAAACGGCATAAAAAAAGACAAGTTCTTTTTATCTATATATACTGCGATAGGCACATTAGGCATGTGATTCTTTGCTGACATGATACTAACAGCAGCTTCTGAAGCGGCACCAATAGCAGCCGGCTTATCTCTACCCCATAAAAAATACATTATATGAAAATTATGATTCATTTGTGTTATACCTTTGTGTGTTTTTTTGACAAGCTATGCTTTCCTGACGTATCTGGATGCCATCCATGTGCCTCACAAAAATCCTCGATAAAAGAAAATTTTTTAGAATCATGCCTTTTCCTTAAATCATCGATACGGCTTTCTGACAACGGTTTCAAATAAAATCGTGAGGGAGGCGAAAAATACTTGCCAATACGCAATTGTCCTCTTACATACGCACAATCAAACATCATGCCTATGTTGGGAAATAAGCTCATAGCTCGTTTATATCTTCGCTTATGACATTCCCTGCCAAACCAGACCTCCCCGTTTTCTACGCCTGCATAGCGCCCAGGATGTTTATCGAAACCTTTGTTCAGATCTCCTCCCCAGCTCACCGCGTCAACTGGATATGGCCCCGTTTTTTTGTATATAGCCACCCTAGTAAAACCATTATCTACCATTCGCTTGTTGCAAAGAATTACATAATTCGTACCATCAATAGAAAAATGTTTCAACTTTCCTACGCCATCTTTTTTACGACGCCAAGCCAAGTTGCAATTGATTTGACCTATATGCTTGTGTAAACTAAATACCTTCTGCGCCTCATCTAGGTGAGCATCATTCCTGAACATATACTGATAATCATCTTGAATAAAATTAATAATATCAAAACCCTGTTTTCGTGCATATTTGACAGCCCAATTCATAGCACGATAAAGCTCGTTCCTCGTGCGATCAGTGAACTTCTTTACCTCTACATTATACTTTGAAGACATCTCATCAAGATATACATCGCAACCTTTCTCCACAGTATTATTGTCACAAACTAATATCTTAATTCTGTCCAGATCGACAAAATTAATAATTGAGTCCAAACAATTCTTCAAATAAAAGAGTCGATTACATGTTAATATATTGAATAATATAGATTTCAATGTTTTTTCCTATTTAGTGGCTTCTACATACAATGAACAATCTTTGTATCTCTTGAAATCACATCCTGTGAAAAGAGAATCAGATTTACCATATGAACTCTTCTCAATACCTCTGAACTGTGCATTCTTCAGATACTGCTCTAGCAAACTATAGTTAAACACACCAACATGCCCGCCGATCAATCTTTGGCTTCCTTCCGCTTTGAGTTTGTAGGTGAAGAACCACGAAGATAAATAACATACAGGATCTTTCGGAACCCATTCCATCTTAGATGGATTGCGTTTATCCTTTAAATAGGTCATGTTATTATCTACATATGCCTTAATAGCGAGATCGATGTCCGGCACCACAACTCTTATTTTACCGCCATGGCGTAATACCCTATAAACTTCTCCTAATACAAAATCCAATCTATCAGGAAAAATATGTTCCAGAGTATGAGAAGTGTAAACAGCATCTACGCCTGAGTCATCAAAAGGCAACTTATCTGACATTATGTCAACAACATAATCTGACCCCTTGCGGATATCTACTATTTTCCACCCTTTCTCCGGAAAACCATCACGACCTTTTTGTCCACCAATATTAACTTTCATCTTTTAAATCCGGATGAGGATATTCTCTAAGAAATCTAAAAAAATCACTTTTCGTTCGCTTGTTAAGCCTTCTAATAAACTTATTTGCCATCTTAGACTGCTTGCGTAAAGGAACACTAAATCTATTAATATGGTGCTTCATCCATGCTCTTTCGACAGAGAAACCGCTGCCTTTGTCCTCTCCCCTCATCAAAGCGTATCGAAGATGCTCCTTGAATGTAGAACACGCATGGATACCTAATACATCATCACTATATATAACCTTCTTTCTTCTCTTCTTAGCGTCTGCTGTAAACAGCTTATCAATTTTCCCTATGTCGCTAATTCTAAAACCTATGTCTTTAGCCAATGCGAGATTATAAACCTTTATACCTTTTACAACTTTATTGCTATATGGCTCCCAAAGCTTAAAACCACGCAATGCTATTCTGCTAGACTGGGCTTTTACGCAATGCCACATAAAACGAATAGCATGAGGATTTAGTATCATATCATCGTCAACCCTAACAAAAAATGGTGCTTTGCACACTTTTAAAATTTGCCGGTTTGCAGACAACCAGTCCATTCCTTCGTGAATAGTCGTTTTAAAGGTAACGTGCTTTTGAGCCTCAATAGAACCCTTTGCGTGTGAAAATGTAGACCTTCCATTAGTAATAAGAAATACTTCCAATAAGCTAGTTAAATCTAACACGTCAAAAATCTTCCCCATTCTTTACACTTAATGTCCCAGTCCCAATCTCGCATCCTCTCTCTCGCAGATAACCGCATATTTTTATATTGCTCTGGCTCAATTTGTTGTATCACATGAACCTTGTCCGCAAAAGATTCAAGCGAGGGTTCAGCAAAAAATCCATCTATTGTGTCCTGCATAATTTCTACAGTGTTTCCAACCATAGTAGAAATGGCAGGGACTCCAACAGAATGGCTTTCATGATAAGGATTGGGTGTTCCCTCCGCGTCACTAGTCACCAAAAACCAGTGCAAAGTTTGATAATATTGAAGCATCTGATTAGTGCTTTTTAATTGCTTACCTGTGTCTTTTTTTGAAGTAGCTATAATACTAAATCGAATATCTTTAAAAAGTTTAGCCAGTGGTTCTATAATTGTTTTATAGTTTTTTATACTCCGGTCAGCATTCCCTGTCCATCCTATTACTAACGGTTTTGATAATATCTTTTTATGAAAGGCAAAAAACTTTGTATCTACTCCGTTTGGTGTATAAAATAAATCGGATATATGAGGAGACAATTCTCTAAGTAAAAATGTATTGTTTACTGATACCCTATCAAATTGCTTTAATTGGTTTATAGTCTTTTTTAGATTCAGAAGACATTTATGACTTGTAACAGAAGCGATCGTTGCCCTCGCCCCTCTTATCTTTTTTTTGTCATATAATGAAAAATGGGAAAAATAAACTATATCATACTTTTTCTTTTGCATCTTAAAATCATCTAGCGGTGCTACTTCTATTTCTACTTGTGGATATAATAAATTCTTCAATAACAACATACGATTATATTGCACTCGTCCTTTTTTGTCAACAACAGCTAACATGCTCTTCAAGGAGTCCATAATGGCATAAGACCCCTGAGTAATGATCGCTTGTTATGAACACACATTTTTACATCATGATATTTCTGTATCTCCCGAATCAAGTTTATAGTATGAATAGCAGTCGCATGCCTAGATCTATATTTTTGATGCTTTTGCCTTACAGTATGTCTAGTTTCTTTCTTTTTAAGCCAGAAATACCTAGAGTCGTAAAGGTCAAAGCCAACAAAAATCATCTTTTTATAGCGAAGGTTCAACACCAAGTGCAAAGCGTTAGTAAGAGTAATGAGCCCATGATACAACCCTGTTGTAAAGATATCTCTTTTCTTCCACTTTTTAGTATTAATTACATTGTTTTCTAATTTAACATCATTTACTACAATGCCTTTATTCATAAACTTTTCAAGATGCTTATGATAGTGAAAGACTTTCCTTGAATGTCCAGATAAGTTGTGAACAATCAAGCAGCTTTTATTATATGGAGGGTTGTTCATCGCATATGTAAAAGAATCTATGTCTTCTTGAGCAAGAACGTTTGTTCTTTTCTTATTATTAGCTTGTTCCCTGACTAAATAAAATGACACAGGTATTTTTGATTTACAAAACCAGTCTCAGTTGAAGCCGAAACTATCATATAGTTCCAGCTTCTTTTGTTCCTCCTGCGTTAATTTGTTAATAGAAAATCCGCAGCCATATATTACAGCTGTGTCAGAAGCCTTAAGGGCATAAAATTCATCTTTACTTAGAATTTTCATCCAATAATCTTTTTTGCTCTTTTAAATAATTCAACCTAGAACGCCGCATATTTTCTCTAGCTTTGTCTGATCTGCGTTGCCCTATATGAGCTTTTCTTATTTTCTCTATAGTTTCAGCAGAACGTGGTCCGTTTTTACGACCAGTCAGGCTTTTTCTAATTTTCTCTTTTGTTTCGAGGGAGTGTCCCATCCCTAATCGGATTTTATTCCCTTTTTTTGCTTCTGATTGCTTCTGCCTTGTTTTATCAGAAACAACATGCCCTTTCAATGACATGCTAATTTTTCTTTTTGTCTCTTCGGCATGTTTACAGCGATATGGATCTGGCTTAATATTGTATCCTTTATTACGATCCACAGTTGCAAATCTGTCAATATAATATTTCTCTAACTTTTGTAACTCGGGCTCCGCACAATACACTAAGACTGCAAACTCAAAAGCCTTAATGCCATATTTATTAAACGATCCTTGCAGATGTGGGTTGGGATGTCGATCATGCTTTAATAATGAAAAATGATGCAATTTCCTGTCTGGCAAATCTAATGTGCTCCCAATATAACGTTTGCAATTAATTTTGTTATATATACAATATACTCCAGGAATGCGTTTAGATGCACACTTACTAAAGCCAATATTAAATACACTGAGAACTTCTGCCGCCAAATAGCGCCTCTGCCCGCCAGGAGTCCTGATAGTATGTTTCAATGATCCTTTAGAATCCCACTTATAAAGTGTTCTGGTGCACACCCCTATAAGATTAGAAGCCTCTTTAGGTGTTAAAAAGTCATTCATATACTTCTATTCTGAAAACATTTATCATATCCTTTAAAATTTCTGCTTTTTTGAGAAAAACCTTTTGAACCCTAATGTTTCCAATTCGGGACGCGAGGACGAATATATGTCTTGAAACAGGGACAAGGCTCTTTAATCTTTACCGCTTTTAGTCCTAATGTGTGAAATCGCTCTGCAACGTGCCATTCTCTAGGATTGTCTTCAATTTTTTCTACTAAATGAGACGCATAACGAGCTCTGAATAGATTGGGATTGAATGAGAATTGATGATTATGTTTAGAGAACTCAGTGTCACCGCATTGAATCCATGGTTCATATTTCAGCTTCTTTCCTGTTAATTTATTCTTGTCTCTACCCGGTTTCTTCTTTTTATCATTCAGCCGAACAAACCCTACATCTTCATGCTCTTCGAAAAGCCGGTATATATCATCAAATGGAACAGGAGATATACAGGGGAAGTCATTCTGCAAGTTTAAGATGAAATCATATCCCCTCTTCTCTGCTTCAAGCCATCCCCGACGAGTCCCCACAAAGATGCCTTCATTCTTATCATTTTCAAGAACCTCATGCCCACGTT
>Ga0209434_1000785_pt1 | contig 14823 bp, 11 predicted proteins | sample ETNvirnome_2_300_FD_184068 | JGI IMG/M metagenome (GOLD analysis project Ga0209434, IMG submission 184068) | Marine viral communities from the Pacific Ocean - ETNP_2_300 (SPAdes) (version 2) | ecosystem: Environmental > Aquatic > Marine > Oceanic | place: Pacific Ocean | collected 2013-06-22
TCAAGCTGCTATCGCTAAGAGATACGACTTTAAGCATGGGACAGATGAAGTACAGTATGCTGATAACACGGCGTTAATTGCAGAAGCGAAACATCTATTAGAAGAGAAAGATTTTAGTGGGTGGGGGGAAATAGAGTATGACGAAACATTCGTGTATAAAAGTATTCCTCTTACCCCAAGACAAGCAGAACAAAAGTTTACGCTAAGGTTTCTTAAACTCTCGGGACGTAAACTATTAGATTGAGGAGGTTCTATGGACTTTGGTACTTATGATATCCGCGCAAGGCAAACAGCAGTGTATAAAGAAGTTTTAGCTTATGCTCCTTTTGAAAGAATACTTTACACAGTATTAGGTTTAACTGGTGAAGCTGGTGAATTAGCAAATAAAATTAAAAAGATTCTTAGGAAAGATGAAAGTATTCTCCCAGGTCTAGAAGTACAAGAAGCTTTAGCTTATGAGCTAGGAGATGTTCTTTGGTATGTGAATGCTGTTGCTGACGAAATAGGCTTTACCCTAGATGAAATAGCGAAGATGAATTTAGAAAAACTAGAAAGCAGAAAAGAAAGAGAAGTGATTAAAGGTGACGGAGATAGCCGATGAACACAGAAATAATTGTTTGCGAAGCTCTTTAAGTACTTTAAGGTTACGATTAGAGGAGGAGAAAAAATAATGGAAGAGAAAGACACTAACCCAAAAGACTCTGTAGGAGTAGCTAAAGCTCCTATGTCTGTTTTATCCGCACCTGTGCTGTTAGAAGAAGGTTTAGTAATGATGGGGGGAGCTAGAAAGTACGGAAGGCATAATTTCAGGGGGGTAGGCGTTAAAGCTTCCGTCTACTATGATGCTTTTATGAGGCATGTAATGGCATGGTGGGAAGGAGAAGACCTTGACCCCGAAAGCGGCCTTCATCATTTAGCTCATGCTCGTGCCAGTTTAGGAGTAATCCGAGATGCCGAAATACGAGGGAATTGGGGGGATGACCGTCCTCCTAAGACTGATTTTAATTGGGTAGGCGAAGCTAATATACTTGCTGAAGAAGTTATTGAGAAGTATCCAGAATCGAAAGAACCTTATACCCAGCTTAAGGTAAAGTTAGAAAAAGTTGCTGATGAGGATGATGGCTATGAGTTAGGAGGGCCGTGTGACGTATCACCTGAAGTACATGATTAACTAAGAAATAATTCCTTCTCTAGCTTGCTGGGGTATGTTAATCACTTTGCACGTTCCTAATGACTCTGCATGGGGCAAGGTCAGTTAAAGAGCATTCAAGCACACGAATCCCATATTTTCTAAGTTTAGTACGACAAGTTTTTGTAAGCTTTTTATTAAATACTGTAAGGTCAGTTTTCTCTATTTTATAGTTCCAAGGAGCTACGACTTCTGTTACTACTGTCATAAGAACATCTTCAACAGTATCTTCGTAATCAAAAGTGTTAGCGAGAGCTTTCATTACGTCTGCTATTTCATAGATTGCCATAGCTCCTACTATGATTGGAACATCATCAACCGTTAATATAGTTTGCGTTCTAAGGTTAGCTGAAGTACGGGCTATAGGTATCACTTGTAAATCTTGTATTAGAGGCCACCAAAAATGCAAACCGGGCTTCATTTCTTCGACTCGTTTGCCGGGGCCGAAGCGTACTCCCCCTTCTCGTATGGTGATAAGAGAAAGATGAGGAAAGATACTAACTAAAGCTTTGAAAAGCTCTGTAAACCACCCCATTATTCACCCCGAAGAAATTTAAAAACTCCATAAACTTTAAGAGTGTTAAAATCAAGCAAATTACTATGAGAAGTCGAAGGAATATAATTTTTAATATGTGACCACTTACTATATCGTTTAAATTTCCAAGGAGTTAAAAATAAGCCAGGGCGCATTGACCCAAGCCACTGTATATAGTCTACTTCATCTGAGTATACTTGCATCCAGTTCTTAGATTGCAAACATAATTGTTCGTACGCCCCCGCCATACCATCTCTTACAGGGCCAGCTACAGTTACTACATTATCAAATATAGCGCCAGCTTTAGCTGCTTCCGCGATAACTTGTAACGCATGAGAATGGCCAAAGATACAAGGAGGTTTGTTAGTATGAGCTTTGATATACCATTTTAAAGCATATCCAGCAGCTTTCCAATCATAGTTATCCCCAAACCATCCGTCAAGATTAGAAGACCAATAAAAAGGTTCTTCATTAGTTAGCTTTTGTAATCCCTCTTGCTCCATCTGTTTAACCCAGGGTGAAGAAATATTATGCCAGTTATTAGCTTCTTTAGTTCCCCAAGTCCCGGTAACTAGAACTATATCTTTCATTAGCTGCCTCCTAGAAACTTATAAATTACACCTCCGATAGATGTTAAAAGTCCTATAACAGCAACACCGCCTTTAGCCCAAGTACGAGTAGTTTCAAGAGAGGCAATACGCTTATCTACTAATATGTCTGTTCTTGCGGAAGCTTCTTGTTTTTTTCGCATCCACTTTATGTCTGTTCTTACTTCTGTAAGTAGAAGACCTAGATTTTCGTTGTCCATTTTTATGCCTCAAGAGCGTTAAATTCATCTTTTGTAGGGTAAAATTTTTGAGTGCGAGCATCACCAACCACTTGTGTTACAAGAGCTACATCTTCTACTTTAATTTTTGCTTTATCTCTTCCGATTAAATCATCATCAACTGCTTTTAATTGTGCAGCAATATCTGTTGAAGGTTCTAACCCCGTTCTATGCCATTCCTGTGAAATCACTTTTTCATCCTCCTCCCCAATTTCTACAACTTGCACTGCAAACCTAATTCCAATCCTTCCTGTACGATTTATTTCTATTTGGTCAAGAATAGTTCTTTTCTCAAGCATTTTAATATCTCCTTTAAGCTGCCATATATGTGGTGTTACAGTTAAGACGGACGGTTCCCCCTGTCGGCACACTACTAGAAGCAACTTGGTCAAGAACTTGGGCAGAACCACATATTCTAAATTGAACCACAGTAGTTGAAGGAGCAACTTCAGCAACTACATGAGTGTAACTAGCTTTTGTAATCCCACCCCAAGCACAAGCTCCATCGTATGAGTAAGTAGCTAATGAGGTAAAAGGCAGTCCTGTTACTCTACATACGCCTGATGCGGTAGTATGAGTGAAAGATGATGTTCTTACCTCAAAGTTTACAATTACAGCACCACCAATCTTTCGATATATCCCTCGTTGTGTAGTATACCCTACGCTTAAATCCCCTGGAGTAGTGAAAGTGAGAACCGGCGTCCAAGTACCCTCTTCATAATCATCGAGGGTATTAGCGCCAGCGGAAGGCACTTGGGTAGCAGGGAATACAATCTCGTCAGTAGCAACAGAAGTTGGTGATATTGCACCTTCCCCAGCCGCCCCTATCACTAAAGTATTCTCTTGCGTATTCCAGCCAACGACATGGTCTGTCATTACAGCTGTGCTGAATTGGATAGGCCCGTTGGTAGTTATAACATTCGTCTTTGCCGAGTAGTCCTTAATGTCGTTGCCGGAAATGTGAAGGCGCAGGGAGTTGGTCTGATTGCTCGCAACATGGATACCAACCCCGACCCCACCAGTCCGGCCCCGCAGCATGTTGCCGGTGATTGACGAATCTTTGAGGCTGCTGCACTGAATCCCGACATGAGGGCCGCTAATGCTGTTGTTTGAAATCTGGAGGTTGTTATGGTCCGAAGTGGCTGTACCGCGCTGGAGTAAAATGCCATTTCGGTTGGCGGAATCGGACGGAGTTATCATCGAATTGTTCGACATAATCCCAAACGGAGCGGGTGCATTCCCTCCCCCGGCTTGTACGGTGATTCCTCCGACGGACGCCCCCGGACTGTTGATTAAGATGTTGTCGAAAACATTTCCGCTGATAATAAAGTTATCGCAAGCAAGCTGAATTGCGGTTGCGAGCAAGTCAATGAATTGGTTCCCGACGATAACCGCGTTGTCTGGCGCTCCTATTTCAATGCCTCCTCCATCATACAGTCTGTTTCCGACCATCAAGAATTCATCACAGGACATGTTGACCACCGGCCCAACGCTATCGGTAATTTCGCAACCGATGAGGGCATTGTGCGAGTGCGGGGGGTCCCCTGTACTCATTATCGAGAAGCCAGCACCACCTTGGACCTTACAATTCGACATTATAAAGTTATCCACTGTATGAGCATGAATTCCCCGCCGTCCTTCGGCCCAGGTCGAGGACTTACTTCCGCCGAAGTCAAAAGCCATATCCTTACAGATGAAGTAATCCATCAAGGCAGAGGGAACGCCCGCTCCAAGGTGGACGTTGAGCGCAGCGCGGGCGGCCTCACTCGCTTGATCGTCCGTCCAGGCCGTCACGTCCCATTCAAGGATAGAACCCCAACCGTCCCCCTTGAACATCATTTCTTTGAGGACGTAGAGCCTCCCTGCCACCGTGTTGCCGCAATAATAGGAACCTGTTCCAGCGGGGAAGTAGAGGCAGCCACCTGCAGGTGTGGCGTCAATGGCCGCCTGAATAGCTACCGCGTCATTTGTTGTACCATCCCCAACCGCTCCGAAGTCTTTGACAGACACTATATCCCTAATTTTAGAACTTTTAGCGCGTACAGTAGCTCCAGTTCCTGTAGCTAGGAAAGAATCCCCAGAACCAATAGCTCTCCAAGTGCCTGTCCCGTATTCGATTAGGGTTAGTTCATACCCGGCAAAAGTAGTAATATTTTCCCCCCCAGGAAGTATTAGATTAGTAGCATGGTGGGTAAACGTAAGCGCTCCGTCAAAATGAAGTCTTATTATAGCGCCTACCCCAATCGTAGCTATACTTGTGATTGAAGTAGTGCCTGTAATATCAAAATAATTTCCGTCACTTCCGAGCGTAAGAGTATTAGCGCTTGCTACATCTGCCCCCTTTTTAAAGATAGAAGTTTGTACTGCTTGTGCCCCCCCTAAAGAAGTAATAGAAGCATCTAAAGTATTATCATCAAGTACATTCGTCCAAAAATTATTAATAGTAGCATCACCAGCAGAAGCAGAAGTACTAAATCCATCCCCATCGGCATTTACGACTAAAGCTTCTCCTGCTTTACCGGCGATATTTCCAGGTAAATCTCCACTAAATCCTGAGACAGATATCGGCACTTTCACAGAGCGGTCAATAACATCCTGCTGCTGAAGGTCAATCATTAGTAATTTATCAAAAGCAGTTTCTTGGTTTTCTGGTAGATATCCGCCTTGGTTTTCAAGGTCAAGAGTTTGCTCTAAAGTCAGCACTCGCTTCATAACGATACTATCGCCGGTAGCTAAAGGAGTGCCGCCAACAGCAGGATAAGTGACAGAGCCAGTACCAGGGAAAGAAGTAGCTGCTGCTACACTATAAGTAGAGTCAGAGCTACCTTCAACAAGAGTTGATTCTACTCCCGCAGAACTAACTTTTGTTACAACCAAATCTGTAGTTGCATATATAACAATAGGACTAAACGAAAAAACAGTAGCCGAATCGTTGCCGTTTGCGGTAACTTTTTTAGTTTGTGTTTCAACTGTCATTTTTCTACTCCTTATTTTGCCCTATTATACCCTATTTAAGAACCAATGTCAACGCTATTTAAAGTATTTATAATCAACTGCATACGGGGACCAACCTAGTATTTCTAAAAAGGCTCCCTCTCTTTCGTTTCTACTGCTATCAGGATTTACGATTACAGCAACTCCCCTAGCAATACGAGCAGCTTGTTTAACAGGAAGACCCCCAGCCAATATTGAAGCAAAATCTAAAATACTATCTAAAAATTTAGTTCCTGTAACAAAATCATTCCAACTAACTCCTTTTTTATTGTAATCATCTATCCCTCTGTAAAGGTCATTAAACGCCTGGAGGGGGTGAAAAGTATCTGAGCGAAAATACTTTTGTTCATAGTTTGCTGCATTCATCCCACGTATTATGGCATTTTCTAATACTTGGCCAACAACGAATAGTCCCCCGAAACTTCCTAAAAGACTAGCTTGTAGTTGGTCCTCACTATCCCACTGAAATACATTTGCTGTCAACTGCATAAGATTCGGTAGGAAGAAATGATACCAAAATATTCTTTTAGCGAACTCTCTTGCGTCAATTCTTCCTTTTCGCCATTCACCAATAGCATCTATTTCTGCCCTAGCTATAGCATTATGAGAAGTCATAAACATAGTAAACACCCTATGGAAAGCATTCCCACGAGCCAACTCTGTTTGCTGGTCTATACTAGGTGATTGCTGAGTACGCTCTGCGAGACGACCAAAATCATCTAAAGCTTGCTGCTTTGTAAGTTTACCTGTAGCTTTTTTACCTGTTTTTCCTTTTTTAGTTAATGCGTGATATCGAGCAAAGCCGCCGGCTGCTATAGCAAATTTATCCCCAAATTGAATTAAAGCAAACGCATGTTTTCGCCAAGATACAGTTTTACCTTTACCTACCATCGCGCTTGAGTGAAGAAAGTCTGCAAAGTCCGGGTCAATACCCATACCGCGCTCTCTAAAGAATGGAGAGTTCTCATTTAAAAAAGCATAAGCTTTTTTAGGGTTAGCATAAAATTTACCCAAACCTTTTAAAAATTCCCAGGTTGAAACGTCTTCTGTAAAAGCAACTTGTGAATATATCTGCTTCATAAAAAGGACAGGTTTTAAACCTAATGTAGCGCCAGCGAAATTCCTTATCATCATCCTAAAGAATTTCTCTCCCGCGATAGACGAAAGCGCTCCTTTTCTCGCAAAGTAATCTAAGTCACGCCTGATTGTACGCGCTACCTCAAGTCCATGAACTTCACGAATATCTCTCATAATACTACTATTATCTTCAGAAAACACTGAGTTAAGAAAACGAATCTTTTCAGCATAAGCTTTGAAATATTCCATCTCTTCTAAATGAGATTCAAACGTAGCAAAATCTCCGTCTATGGTAAACGCACGGACATTCGGTTCACGAGATTTTAAACCCCTGGCCGTAACTCCTCCTCGCCATATAATAGCTTTTAAAAATTCATCGGGCGATTCTCCTTTATCTACCTCTCTTTTAGTCGGGAAATAAAAATCTTCTTTCGGGAGATTAACCCCATATAAACGACTATAAACTTCATTAACAGAATCATAATATTCATTATAAAATTTAATCATCTCTTTTATGATTATGTTATCTTGAGAATCCATTTGCTTTTCTACGTGGTCCAAAAATTCTTGAGTATACCCATTAGATTTATGATGCTGAATCATTTCTCGTAATTGCTCATGCCGATTAATCATAGCCAGATATCGTAGCTGAGATTTTGTCATACGCACTCTTTTGTGGCTTTCAGCTTTCCCTTCTTCTACGTTAAACTGGAAAACTCCAAGGTCTATTTCAACATTAATATCATCTGAGACTTTTTTGAGTACCTGCTTTTTCGTAAGTCCTAAAGTTTTTTCTAAAGCAGTAAATAGTTTTTCTTGTGCTTGCTTCTTACCAGACCTAAACTTTTCATTCTCCTTAAACATGCTTAATACTTCTAAGAGAGCATCTACTTGGACTGCATCTGGTGAATGTAGTACTCTCTGCATTTTAGACCACCATACGCCATTCCATCCTAAGCCGGCGATTTGTTCTACAACGTCTTTAATGTTTCTTGTTTTTTCTTTTCCTCTATCTAAAGGATTCTCGGGTGTAGTTCCTTTACTCGTAGCTTGAAGTGCTTCAAACTTTACTATAGTGTCTGCTACTCGTGCAGCTTCAGCTAAATCACTATTCTTTCGAATCCCAGCTTCTTGAATAATAATTGACTCAAGAGATAACAAAAGATTTTCTACTGTGTCTGCATTTACTAAATCTGAATCAGCTTTTAGCGTCAGTAACATATTCTCTAAAGCAGTTATAGAATCAGGAGCATTCTCTATGCTATCTTGCGGTCCTAATTCTGACAATCGCGCAAGTGCCGCCTCTTGGCCGGTGTTGTATGCGTCAGCAAGGCGGTCAACGATTGCTTGTCCTCCTGCCGTAAGTTTTCCTATAGGTTTACCGCTTTGCCTCTTAACTTTGTACCCCTTAAAGAGCTTCTTTATTTGCGCGTTAATCTCTTTCTTACGTTGCTTGTCGAGTAGTCGAGCCATTCTATCTTGGATACGTCCTTGGTTCTTCTGTAGCTGCTCGAAAGATTTGATGTTCTTTATGTCTGCTTTAAATTTCTTTAGACCGTCTTTAATGCCTGATTTACTTATAGCTTCTATAAGAAACGCTTTAACTTCTTGTATCGTCTTGCCGGCGGTCTTAAACCCTCCCCGAAAAGCTTTCTTTGTGGCACGAACAGACTCTTTAGTAGCTTTAACATTCAACCTCTCAAGGGTAGCTGCCCGAACAGTAACCTTAGCTTTAGAAGGCACAGCAGAGCCAAGGATGCCGGCGGCTGCTATTCCCGCAGTTGTCGGAAACTCTAAATCACTTATCTCTCTTAACGCTTTTTCTTTATCTGCCGCTAATTTTCTTAAACTTTTGTTTAATTGTTTTACCGGCTTTGGTTTTTTTGCTCCTTCTCTTTCTTCTATAATAGTTTCAATTCGCGCTGCTTCTTTATCTATGGCTGATATTTCATCTTCTAACTTATTTACACGAGCGTCAGCTATCGTTTTAGAGATATTCTGCTGTCCTTCTTCTGTCTTATTTATCAAGTCAGCAAGTACAGCTTTATCATCAACCCGAGCAGCGTTTAGAACGTCAGCAGGTTCCCCCTTGGCAAAATCTTCTATTAACTTTGCTACTCTTTCTTTTATGCTGGGAGCAGCGTCATAAGCTTCTAATTGTTTCGTTAAATCCCCCGCAAAATCTTTGTTCGCTAATTTTGACGCTGCCTCAGATAAGGTCATATCTCCAGGTTCAAGTTTAATGTGATTTGCTAATACATCATAAAGGTCTTTTCCTAGCACTTCTTTTGCGAACGTGTACGCGTCTATCTCAACAGTACCGTCCGTCTCAATCGCTTTTCCTAGTTCTCCAGAGATATCAGCAGTTTCTAAAAACTCCGGGTCTACTGCCTCTACCAATGGCCTTGCTTTAATATGCACAGTCTCTACGTTGTTATCGATCAACACTTCTGCTGTATGTTCTGCTGATACATTGGGAGACCGTTTGTTTATTTTAGTTTCTTTTACAGCTTTACTTATTGCATTAAAGCGTTTTTGAACTTTTTCTGATTTTGCGATGTTAATAACAGTACTTGTGGTGCCAGAGACAGCAAAACCAAAGAAAGCTCCGCCGGCGGCATTTTCTACGAAAACCCGACCAAGGTCTTTTAAGCCGGGAGTATCTAAATCTACTCCTTTAGCCGCAGCAACTTCTTCTATGATTCCTTGCGCTCCTTCGGTTAAAGCCTCTAAAGATGTATCTTTGGCCACTACCATTCCTGTTTGTTTAACTGCGCCAAAGAGAGTACGTTTACTACTAGTTTCTAAAGCTTTAAGAGCTATGCGTTTAGCGACTACTTCAGCCGTTTCTCTGCCAAAAATAGACAGTATTCTACTCCCTAAACGTCCTGGGAAATATACGTCCAATAAAGCGATTAAAGCTCCTGCTCCTAGTGCGTATAAAGGAGCTTTTTTATTAGGATCAAGGTCGGTCATACGCTGTTGCATGCCTCCTGCTCCTAAAATAAAAGCAGGAATAAAAGTTCCAATAAACGAACCCATAGGGACAGAGATAGGAGCAAAAGGCCCACCCATTGCCCCTACACCTGCTCCTATAAGACCTCCTAAAAATACAGGAGTCATCATAACTCCGCTTGTTCCTATAGTCTGTGCGCCATATTGGAGAAAGTCATCAACAGTTTTAACATCAAAAATGCTAATTTGTTCATCAGAACCTCCGCGTTTAGCCTCAAGTATATTTAACTTAGCTCTCGTTGCCCCAAACTCTTCTAAAGATTCAACACCTGTAATTTGCCCAATAGCCTGGCCAAAACGATAAAAATAAGCTTGAGATAAATCAATTCCAACATTAGCAAATTTAGCAAAAGGCAGTCCTTTAACTTCTCGTTCCACCTTCGCCATAGCTGGGATATCATCTTTAGCTTGCGCCATATTTGCAGGATTTGAAAGAACTCTTTGGGTAGCAGGATACCCCCCCTTTTTTTCCATGCTCTGGAGTATAGCACGTATTTCATCATTTTCAGCCGTTTTGGGGTCATCAGATACCACTTCTGGGGGTATCCTCATCCTTTCAGCGCGTTCAATTTTTTCAGCTGCTTGGTCAGGAGAAACACCATCGTCAGTAGCTTCAAAAGCTAGGTTTGGCGACCTAATAGGTGCTTCAGAAGGTGCTTCAGAAGGTGCTTCAGAAGGTGCTTTTTTTCCTAAAAAAGTAGTCTGTTTTTCTCCAGAAGACCCTTTGTTTCTCTTCTCAGCAGCAGCTTCAGCAGCAGCTTTAGCAGCAGCTATATTACCCTCTAAACTCAGCTTTGGGTCAAAGATTGTAGCCATTTAGAACCTCTTTTTAAGGCAGTACTTCTTCAAGCTCGGCTATAGCCCCCATCCGGTTTCTCCAATGGGCCAATCCTCAGAAGTTGTGACAACCTCTTCTCCTCTTCGTTTAGTAAAAAAGGTTGGCCTTGCCCCTTGAAAACGGCCTAAAAAATCATTCAATTCTCCCATTTGTTCTTCTGTTAGTTCTTCATGCATTGCCAAAAACTGGGAAAACCCATCAACGGACTGATTCCTTGCGCTCCTGCCATCCGGTACAGCCTCTGGTTGAACCGGAAGTTGATGTGCATCTTCGCCGTAACTGTCGCTTTGCCGAGAAGCTCTCTCCTTAGCGACAGCGATCTCGCCCATCCACAACATTACGGCTTGGCTCCGTTCCATCCGTCGCCTAATACCGCTCATATTCTTCTGGGCAGCCTCTCTATAATCATCTCTATTTAAGTATTCCTCGGCTGCGGCGAACCAGTCCCCCTCTTTCATGTACTTAACCGTATCGTGCCCCACTTTATACTCCCCTCGGAAAACACCATTAATAACGGCGTCTTTTAGTGCCTGGGGCCAGGCATTGAATACCCCTCCCCCAAATACCTTTTTTGCTGTCTTGATTTTACGAAGTATATCAACCTCCAGTAGTTTGTTTACCACCTCCTCAGGTAGTGTACCTTTCTTGCTTTGAAGCTCCTTCCGCTTTTTCTCCCACCCCATTAGCTTTTCTTTCGGATTTTCTTTTCTATAGGCATTCCATGCTTCTTTAAAAGCATTTTTTGCCCCCTCCGTGTCATCTAAACGATGGCCATAGCCAATAGTAAAATAATTTTTCTTACCCTCTACTGCCTTAGGGCTAAGGTGTACCCCCTTCTGCCTTTGCTTCTCATTAACCTCGTCCTCCATTAATTGTCTCAAACCTTCTGCTGAAAAATCTTTGTTCCATGGCTTACTCATTTAGGTTAAACCTCTTTTTATTTGGGGGATGTTGCCTTTAAGAGCATCCCTTTATGCTTCATTATGTCTTTCTTTTCTTCGAGTGTACGAAAGTTTCGTATTAACTCCTCCATTCTGCCAGCATCTCTATAGCCCCAAGCTGCCACTAACATTTCAATCAATTCAACAGGCACCTTCAGCTTCATGTCCTTCTTCCGTACACGAACATAATCCACCATCTTCGTGTATACTGTGTGTGGAATATGTTCTTTGTCTACTCTAGCTACATCTAATTGTTCTGAAGTCATACCTTCATCAGCATCCGACATAAGCACCATAGGTTTATTAAAAGCATTCCATGGTCCTGGTGGGTTTGCTACAGCTAGTAAATCCATAAGAATTTTCTGCTTTTCCTCTGTTAATTGTTTTTCATTAGGTGGTCTTCCCTTATTTTCTTTAACAAAGTCAGCAGCGTAGACTAACAATCGTCCTCTAATTAAATTTATCTGGACAGGATTTAAAAAATTTTTAGTTTTCTCTTTTGCTCTCCCCGACGTAGCCATTACCTTTATTTTTGACAAAGCGTTAACCATTTTGTTTATAGAACTGTCCACTTCTGACAGTTTTCTCTTTTTTGCCCGGCGGGCTTGCTCCTTAAGTTTGATTAAATATTTAACCGTTGGTTCAGTCATATGAAGACTCATCTCAGAAACGGTTAAACCACCTATGTCAAATTTATCTGGATTGAGCCATAGGTCGAGCAGTTTCACGTTGTCCCTTGCAGCGAACTGTTCCTTTTTCGATAGTTTGAGAATCCTGTCTCGCATATCTGCTAACGCTCCTCTATACATCCTAAAGTCATTCATTATTTTGGGGTGGCGTTTGATTATTTCTTCTTCATTGAAGCCTTGTTCAACGAGTCCATATATCAGAGCAAAGATTTCATTTTTATTATCTATTTCCTGCTGTCGCTGTTCTTCGTGTCTTATTTTAAGCCTATGTATTACAGCATCTGATAATGCCCTATCTTCAATTTCTCGTGCCATCTTAAACTGTTTTGCTCTACTTATCCGCTTTTCCTTTTCGAGGTGGATGTCGTATCTACCTTCGCTATATTCTATCATTCTTTTTTCTGTGGGGAGCTTTTTCTCTATTGTATTAATAATTTTACTAGCGCGTATTCGTGCTTCATCTTGTAAAGAACTTGCTTTAATTAAATTCTTTAAATCTACTTCCGCCCTTAGCTCCAGTTCAGGACGGTCCCACCATGGTCCTACCCGATTAACAACAGCTTTTGCCGTAAGACCTTGACCCCGCTTTAACAATCCTTCGACCCAAGTAACATATAATTTTCCTAATTCTTGATTTGCGTAAGATTCCTGTGTTTTTTCATCATAGCCAGAGTAAAGTTTTCTAATTATACGTCGTATCTCTACCTCTGCGTCTTTAAGCACTCCTCGGTCACCAGATAAACCCACACTTCTTCCGATATCCATAAGGCGAGCCTGTGCTGTTATTTCTTCCGCATAAATCTTTTGGGTTATTGCATGGCGCCCCATCTCAACAAAAGTAGCGTTAAGCCTAAGACCAGAAGCAGCCCTAAAAGAATCTTGCGCTCTACCACTCGAAAGATTGTAAAAAATTTCTTCTTCTAACTCCCTAATAGCGTTTTGAGCTGCCCTTAAAGCAGGTATCGCTTCATCTCCTTTTTTCGTCATAGCACCATCTGGACCCCAGAGTAAATTTCTGCTCCCATCCCCAAGTTTTATCATAGCATTATTTACTTCCCGGTCTTCATCTTGTTTTTTTTTCTTTAACGCCATATCAAATACTTTTTCCCCCGCATTTGCGACAGCTACACCAATTTTACCAAACGCTTGCGCTTCTGCCGCAGCACTCTGCCCCATAAGACGAGCGCTTTCTCCAGCACTCCTAGCTGCCAGAGCTTCTTGCTCTGCTACTGCCCCACCAAACGCAGCAGCAGGAACAGTAGGCTTTCGAAACTCAGGAGTAAGAGGTTTCGCTTTTGTAATATCTGTTATTGACTTTGTAGGTACAGTTGCCATTATAACCCCCATCTCCCTCCGAATAAGACTATTGGTTCTCAGCGTCCCATCCCTGTTCCGGCTGTGGCGTTTCAGGATCAGCGGATGGTTTATTATACATAGCCCACATTCGTGCAACAGAAGCAGCAGTGTTGACAGAAGTAGCAGTAGCTTGTGCTTTACCTACGGCTACCGCAGAAACTCCTGATCTCTCTAATTGAATTGCAGAAGCAAGACCTGTATCCATAGCTATTTGTGCCGCATCTTCATAATTCTCTTCTACCATTCGTTGTAGTGCTGCATCTCTTTCATGACCTTCTCCCATTTCGACAAAGCCAAGGGCTTCTCTAGCTGCATTTGCTCTTATGGTAAGAGCTTCAAACTCTCCAATACCGGCTGTATCTTTAGTTAAATCTAAAGCACTATCTTGGTCAACAACTACCCCACTTGCAGCAAGAGCTACTTTTTGTTTCCCAATAAGTTGCTGAGTGCCGATACGACTTTTTTGTTCTTCTAGTCTTCCACGAGTAAGAGCATCCTTAGAAAGACGACCTGCTATTTCTTTATTAAAATCAGCAGTTTCAGCTTGATAAGCCGCTACCTCAGCATTAGCAAGTTGCGCTTGCTGATTCGCTTGACCTGCGCTAATGGATGCCATAGCTTGTCCCTGAGCAGCAGACCTTTTCGCTGACCCAGCTTTTTTCGAAGCTTGAGCTGACATTACTCCTCCTGCAACTGTTAAGCCAATAGCTATTCCTGCTGAAACCGGGTCACACATTATTTTTGCCATTCCTGTCGGATGCGTATATATTATCTAAAAAATCAATCATGTCAATTGCCCGCCGAAGGCGTCCAAGGCCAGCCCAGCGAACCCGTAGACGCAGTAGGTGTATTCGTGTACGAAGAACCGGTGGTATAGTCGTCCCATTCCAAAAAAGTATTTTTTTCCGTCACAGGTTTCGTCGTCGCCGGACTATTATACATAGCCCACATTCGTGCAACAGAAGCAGCAGTGTTGACATAAGTAGCAGTAGCTTGTGCTTTACCTACGGCTACCGCAGAAACTCCTGATTTCTCTAATTGAATTGCAGAAGCAAGACCTGTATCCATAGCTATTTGTGCCGCATCTTCATAATTCTTTTCTACCATTCGTTGTAGTGCTGCATCTCTTTCATGACCTTCTCCCATTTCGACAAAGCCAAGGGCTTCTCTAGCTGCATTTGCTCTTATGGTAAGAGCTTCAAACTCTCCAACACCGGCTGTATCTTTAGTTAAATCTAAAGCACTATCTTGGTCAACAACTACTCCACTTGCAGCAAGAGCTACTTTTTGTTTCCCAATAAGTTGCTGAGTGCCGATACGACTTTTTTGTTCTTCTAGTCTTCCACGAGTAAGAGCATCCTTA
>Ga0209434_1000792_pt1 | contig 14743 bp, 10 predicted proteins | sample ETNvirnome_2_300_FD_184068 | JGI IMG/M metagenome (GOLD analysis project Ga0209434, IMG submission 184068) | Marine viral communities from the Pacific Ocean - ETNP_2_300 (SPAdes) (version 2) | ecosystem: Environmental > Aquatic > Marine > Oceanic | place: Pacific Ocean | collected 2013-06-22
ATTCCCATGTTTTTTCTCCTTTATGATGGGTAACAATAAGCGTTCCTTATTGTCTTACTATATCACTCTTGATCTAGCATGTCAAGAGTTTTTTTCTCCTGTACTACGTTTGTGTGGGCAACGCAGAACCCAAAATCTTCTTCGTGCTCAGTCTCGTAAATGGCATACGAAATCTTCCTAAAGGCGTTCTTTGGCTTTTCTTTCAACATATTCACTATCTTTTTATGCAAGCCGCCTTCGGTGGCTAGCCTTTCTTCATTGATACATAAATAATAACATAATTCTCGAGGAGTGTCAAGGTCAAAAAGCCAATTTTCTTCTAAAGTTTTCATGTTGAGGCGAGCAACTGTTCGAATACGATTAAGAGGAGATGGCCTCGAAACATTTCCTATTTCTGGCTCGGTATGGGTAAAGTAATTAATATAATGAGTGGCGGAAAAGATGGCCTCATTGAGCATATTAAAATATGCCTTAATGGGCAAATCTGTACTCATGTCCTCAAGATTAAGATTGGACATCAATGTAATCGATTCAAATAAACCAGAGCGCGCATATTGCTGCAAAACACCAAAAGCGGTAGACTCCTGCAGTTTTGGGAGTCCCACCAGCAATTCCACGTCGGGTTGAATATAAAATAGTTCCAAGTTTTTGTTTCGTATTTGCTGAAGTATGCCCAACACATAGTTAGTAGTTGCGGCCCCTCCAATTACAAAAATCTGAACGGTTTCATCAAGATCGGTAAAAAACTTTGTGACGTCGGGAATGTTCTCTTCGTAAGCTTCCGGAGAATCCCACTCTCTCAGCTTAAACTTGTGCTTAGAATTCTTCTTAATCTTATTGTTCAACGAGTAAACATTATATTGAGGAACTACCTTGAATTTTTCTGCGATGCTTGAGGCGCCATTGCCTAGGCCCACTATCGATATCATAAGCTCAACTCTTTTAAGTCTAAATAATCCTGGCCGGCTGCCAAATTAACTACAAAAGTATCTAAACTATTGCCAGCAAAAATCTTTTTAATCTCCGGGATCAATCCTCTGTCTTCATCTGTCATATCAAGCACAATTTCATCATGGACGATATGAGAAACCCAAGAATTAGTTCCCTCCAAGGCTTTATCGATGGCAACCGCCCGATCTAATACAATGTCGGCCGTAGTACTTTGAATAAGATAGTTAAAGGCTCTTCGAGGATCTACTGGAAGGTGACGTCCAAAGGGAGTGGTGATATATCCGTCGCTATAATACTCTTTAAGGAGACTATCCCGGTTATAAATATCAGTTGTAATCCTCGTAGAATCTGGATTATATAGCCAACTGAAAATGGTAGTCTTCGCCTCTTCTCTTGTTAAAGACAATTCAAAAATGTTTTTCATGTTCCATTCATGAATATCATCCGTCGGTTGTTCTTGCCCCGAAAGCGCCATCAACGTGCGCAGTTCAGCGCCATTATAATCCAGCGAGATAAACCAATCGTTATGAGGCTTTATAAGCTTACGCAGCCCCCGCTGCAATGTGAGCATCGGAAAAGAGCCCGGATAAGTTGACAATCGCCCCGTAGCAGTTCCAAATAAATTGTAGTCAATATAATGGGCGCCCTCAATGAGTTTCTTGGCGTGAGCGTGCACGATTGAACTCATAAAGAGTTGTTTGCAATCTATTGTATTTAAATTCAAATTCTGATACTTTAACTTATGAAGTAGCTTATAAACTTGTGCGAGATGATCATAGCATTCTGGCTTTTCATATGTCTCAAAGACATGCTCAGTTATCTGGTTTTTAATCTCGCAAAATTCTTTCAAAAAATCTTCTGGCACCAAGTCGAAAATGCAATGATCTCGTAGATTTATCTTGGCTAGCCTAAACGACCGCACGTAGGCTCGCAGGCGCCGTTGAGACCTCTCTAGTGGCTCTCTAAGGTGCTCTGGAGCGACTTCATCGAGGGGTGAGCCCTGAGCCATTAGCCACCCATACTGGACGTCTGTGTCCCGTAGAGAGCCTGTATACTTCCACGTCTTGGTGAGACCAGTTGGAAAGTCGTCAAAAAACAGCTGTCCATCAGCATAAACACCTACGCACTGAGATTTATCATCCAGTGTTTGGAATATCAAGAGCCCTCCGCGGCTGCAGCGTTTAAGTACTCCTTAATATACCCTAAAGAGCCTCGATAGTCAAATGGTTTATTGAGAATTCTTTCGAAAATTTGGATAGCGGTACCTAAGTTATGACTTTCGTAAATTTCCAAACAGTCGTCCACTATCATTTCTTTTTCAAAGTCTTCAAATTGAGATTCTTCCTCGAGAAAACGTAATTTGAAGTATAATTTTATAAAATAAGTCTCAGGATAAATCTTTGAAAGATAGTCGACTGAATATTTTTGGGGTGTTATTTTTCGCGTTAAAGTTTTATCGCCACATCGGTAAGTTTCATTAAAACTTGTGGGCGCTACTTTATTATATAAATTTAATAGATGATATTTAAATTTGTCAAAATAGTTATTGGCGACCGGTCCATAGCCGTATCCTAAGATATAATCGGTGGTATCAAAATTATATTTATTTGCATAGTCTAACATTGGCGTGGATGCAATATCAGCCACGAGGCGCCAGGGAACAAATTGATCAATCATAAATCCGAAAGAACGACATGTGTTCACATAAAATTCCCAATTAGGGCTCTCTATAAACTTTGCAATCTTTTCTTCATCATTAGATGCATCTAAATCAGCTATTTCGACAACCAATCCTGAGCAATTAATAGGGCACCGGCGACTTTTAATGAATGCCGTCTTTGTAAAAGGAAACCGATAGGCACTTATCTTAAGAAGCAATTCAAGCTCTACAATAAATTCATCAAAATTTTTAACATTGCGAGCTTTCTTTATCATCGCGTCTCTTAACGAATCCGAATAAGTTGTCAAATACGAAGTATACATTGTATGGGGATTAACCCATGCATTGTGAACAACCAATCGACTCAAATATGTATCATTCGGGTCTATGTAGCCAGTATCAGCACATTTATTATATTGTTTTGCCATATCCTCAAAAGCATCCACCACAAAATTGACCGCAGAATTATCTTGTGAACCTTTAAAACTTCTTCTTTTTAGAGTTGATTCATTAAGTGTTATCGGAACAAATAATCTATTGGTACGCCCATAAAAGAACTTTTCTCCGAAATTGAAATTAACTAAGTTAGTATATTCTACACTACCCGCAACAGTTCCTCTATAAATGGTTCTTTTCTCAAACAAATCTTTAGCAGATTCATTATTGGATGCAGCATAAAAAAATGACATTTAAAAATACCCCTCTATGGCGCGGTGCCGGACTTTGGAGCGGCGCCACTTGCGCGCTTTAACAGTTTATCACAATGACGATTTGAGGCATCGTTTGTTCCCTTTTCGGTTCCAGTATTTGCTTGCGAGGCGTCTTCGTCCTCAAGTTTAGCCTCAACTTCAGCTACCCACTTCGTAGTAAGAGTGGTATTGGCCTCTCCCGGCCCAAATGTATTTTCCGAACGTATAATCATACAATAGCCCCCGATTCCATACCTCGTAAGATCAGTTAAACCATCGGTATAAATAGCGGTGTCAGGAGCAAAGCCGCGGGGATCCACAAAAATGTAAGTTCCCGGAAAAGTATTGACGTTGGCAAAGCAATCCACTTGAACATCATACACTTCTCTTAACTGTTCTAGCCCGTCATATCCTTCCTGTTCGAATCTCACTTCCTTTAAGTAGGGTGCGCTTGTTTTAGATAGCTTAATTGTTTTAACAATTCCGCGGGGGCGCCCCACTATGTAGTGAAATATGCCGGCGTCTTCATCTCCTGGAACGAAAATCGCTTTTTCACCTTCAGCCGGAGCCTCGTAATAGCCCTTGCGCTGACCTCTCATGGCGTTAGCTGGCCTCAGACGGCCGGCCGAATAAATAAGATAATTTACTTCGTTTTCTAAGCCTCCCTCGGGCACTGGAAAATCACTGGGGCCCGCGATGTTCAGAAGAGGGGGCTGCGCGTATTCTCTAACCGCATCTATCGTTGCTCGCCCGGGCGGCAGATAATTGGCCCACCGGTGGAAGTCGACGATAAAATCTGTTATTTCATCATATTGTGTTTCCCGATCTATTCTTTCCTTTTTATAAGAAGTGATTGATGCTTGATTTAAACGAATTTTTTGTTTGGTACTAAAGGTAAAGCATTGATCGTCATTTAAGAAATTGCGTATAAGATGATTGAAAAAATCATTTAAAAATTTATTCAAGCTATAAGTGGTTTGTTCTTTTTTGGATATTTTGTCGGTCAGCCATTCTATAAAGTATTTAACTGAAATTGGGACGTCTCCTAGGGAAATATACTGAGCATGGCCAGGGTCTTTAGGGTCAACGATTTCTAGGGGGCCCAAAAGAACTCTAAAATTCTTAAAGTTCTCATAAAATTTTGTGATCGACCGAGCCTCTTGCTCTTTAAAGCAGGATGAAATATTGGGATCTTCTATATTTTCCCAACCATCTCCTCCCTTAGAGTAAGCTTGTAAATAACTCTCGAGTCCCTCTAAAATAGTATCGATTAAATCACTAACATAAAAAAATGACACATGATTTGCGTCAGGATTATTAGCCTCAAGAGATATTTTTATTATTTCGGCTTGCCTCTTAATCTCTTTTTTGGTTTCTTTATCACGCTCTTTCCCGAACGCAGCTGAGCTTACGTATTGATCGACGTATTCTTTCGCTAGTTCAGTTGATACTGTACCTAACGACGTCGATGCATTTTGCACCGTAATAGTCTGAGTAGGTTCAAAAAACGGACCTTGAGTATTAAAAGCTTTTAACTCATCATAACTTAAAGTAACATATTTAATTCTGTTAGCTTCCCGCATAGCGGCCAGCAAAGAGCGCATTGCTTTTCTCTTTTCTCTTTTGATGGTACCGCTCTCAGCATATTTTTTTTTGAGTTCCGCTAGATCTTTTGAACTACATGATTCCTCTAAACTTTTATAAAGTAATCGCCTTTTTAAAATAGGTTCAACGGAAACGCGATTATAAAAAATATTAAAATGTGCTTGATCAAAGAAATCTTCAGTATAAGCTAAATAATTAATTGTAAAATTAACGCGGCCATGTTCATCAATATCGAATTCATGAATGGTGGGAGTGAGGTTTAAAGTAACAAATGAATTATTTAAAGCATCTAAAACATTTCGTCGATCCCCTTCAGATTGATTCGTAAATATATCTGTGTTCCCCGAAGGTTTAGCCCATCCTACCACCGCTTTGAGTCGGAAATCTAATTTGGCTAAATTCGCAGCAATTTCTTCATTTTCAATTTCTTGAGTAGATTGGCCACACTCTGGCGCTTTTTTAGAACCCCCTCCTGTTTTAAGAGCAAGGTCAGCGTATTTATAGCCCCCTCTGTCCGTCAATAGTTCGCTAAAGCTGTTAGCAAAGATGTGTAGTTTTGCTTTAATGCTCTTTTTAGCCGCAAATGGGTTGTTTCCATCATATGTAAAAGAAAACTTTTTAATGCCTACTCCAAATCCTCTTTTTCCTTTCGCCGTGAGGATGCTCCCGACGTCAGCTTCTGACGCATAAGCGTCAAACATAAATTCTTGCTGGAATTCGACGACCCCCGTCTCAATAGTCTCCCAGTCTGTAATTTCTTCTCGCTCTCCCACCTTAAACAATCTTATCATCGGCTGCAATCCCGAAATCTCTTCAGTTTTCATGTCAAAAAAGGCAGCTTGGGAGGGGTACTGCGTTAAGAGATTTATAAACCCAAAAGGATCACCTTCCATTTGTAAACATGCGTTGGTAGGAGTGGTACCCCCCTGTTGGGCTGGATCGGCATAATAAGGTAATTTTTTAATTTGGGGATTCGCTTCCTCTTCTATCCGCTTATGTGCCACAAGATCGAAAATCTTTGCCAATAAAAAACACTGTTCCTTAAAAAGAATCTTCCCAAAATCTCTACTGGCTGCGATTGCAGACAGGTCCCCTTTACGTACCTCATTAATTTCCTCTGCGTTGGCGGCTCGTTCCTTTGCGTTGTCGGCGACTTTTTGCTGATCAAATGTGAATAATTGATCAAGCTGCTTCCACGCGTCTTCACCGCCGCGGGCTACCTCTTTCCCTATTGCGTCAAAAGCGACGTCTTTTAGTTCATCATGTAGCTCTTTTAATTCACAGGCCGCGGCCTTGAATTCGTCCACAGCTGCTTTCTGTTTCAACGTAATCGTAGAAAATATTTCCTGAGCGTAACAGCGGCTCGAGTCGCTGTCCGGACCTGGCCAGCCTTCCGGTGGGATCGCCGTTGACCCGGCGGGCAAGCCGCAGGTCTCGACGTAGTGGCGGTCATCCCAATAATTATATGCCGTATCAAAACTAAAATTGCATGCATGGGTACTAATACTAAAAACAGTTTCTGTAAACTTGTCGATGGGGTCATAAGTAACAGCAAGTTTTTGACCTCCGAAGTCCGCCGGGTCACCCGACGAGTCCGCGGCGGCGGGTACATCATTATCTTTAAAATATTGTTCGTAGTCGTCTACTAGTGCATTATATTCTTCTATTTTCCCATTGGCGGTGGTCAGCAACTCTTCCATTTTACAGGCGTTTTCTTCATACCACTTTTTAACTGATTCTGGTAGTTCATCAAATGTTGATGCGACAGGGGAGATAGTACATTCAGATGCACCCTCATCGCCTCCACCTGGTGTACCAACAGCCATTTATACCGCTCCCAACACTTTAAGGGCATCTTCTATATTTAACGGGATGCGAATAAGAGCACCATTATAAATGTCTGCCTCCGCACCAAAGCCGTTATACCATGCAATAACCCACCAATATCGCGAATCGCCATAATATTGATCCGCTAAGTTATATAAACGATCTCCATACTTCCAAATATGCTTGGTTGTCAGCGTATTTGCGCGTTGTCTCACGGTGGGATTATGAAGCCGCGGCGTCTCGTATTGCACTATTTGCTTAACATTGCGTCCGTCGCGCAGAGGTTTATAATATTCACCATTGTTTACTATAATGCGATATTTGTTATATCTTCCCATAAATTAATTTCCTATGTCACGTCACAACCGATCCCAATAGTCAAGAGCGCGGCAGCTTCCTCCTCCGCTTGCGCAGCATCGCTCCCAGGTGGAGTTGTGGCGACCGAACTTGAGTCGGGGTCTAATTGATTATCGGCGTTTGCTTCGGAATTTGCCGTATTAGTTGTAGACTGTGCAAAATGTTCCTCTGATGCCGGTACCGGAAGGCTTCCTTCTACATCTATAGAATAAGGAAATGCTGGGTTTATAAATTTGCCGTCTTCCCCCCATCCTACAGCATGCTCGTGAATGGGTGAAAAACTAAGATTAACATCAAGAAGCTTGGGTAATATTACGCCCGGGCCCTGTTCAAAACCACCTTCGTTTTCAAGGTTATGACCTATTGTGACGTTGTCTATAACGCCCAATAAGCCACGGTCGGCGGAAGTCGCGAAGGCGCCCTTCTCGGCTCCACTGGAGCCTATAATATCCCAGCGATCTCGGCCTGCGACCCCGTTGGGGCCGTGATTGTTTAACAAGTTAAACATTTTTAATCGTATCAGAGGAGATTGAGAAATAGTTTGAGCAAAAGCATCCGGGCAACCAGTTATAGGATTTGTAAGAGTGGTATAATTAGGGTAAAGAAACTGCGTTAATTTCTGCACTCTTCCTAAATTTTCGAAAGCATCACCCTCAGAGGAGGCGGGCACTTTAAACGCAAGTGAAATTTTTCTTGTTGTATTCTTAAATAAGTAAATTGGATCGGCGCGCCCATAAACAGTTTCAGATGCCCAATCGGAACTATAAGTGTCGTTGAAAGCGGTTATAAACGCCTTAAAGGAAACAATTGTATTACTTGGGACATGCAAAAAAGAAATAAGCAGTTGTTTATGGTTAGCATAGTGATCGGTTCCATCGACATATCCATAGCCGCTGCCCAATTTGTCGCGATCAAAACGCTGCGAATCATGGGATATATTCTCATACATATCAGCCCAATTTTTGTTGGGATCATCTGTCATTTATCTTTCTCCTCTTATCCACCAGTGAATACCGCGTCGCGAACTTGACCATTTAAGAATTGCGCTTGCTGTTTGGCAAGTACATCTCCATCCATTTTAACAACAAAAGTAACATTATATGGTCTGTCGGAACCACCTCCTGCTCCTCCAGATGTCCCTCCTAACGCTGTATCTATAGCGGTGGATGCACCAACTACTGCTGCTTTGGCAGTGGCCGCCGTGTTGGCAACTGCTGCGGCACCCAACGTGGTTGTGAGGGCTGCTGCTCTAGGAAGTGAAACCTCGCTTATGGCAGCTGCAATATCCACAAAATCTTCAGCCAGACCCCCTAAACCAATGTGGAGAACCTCAACCATACTGCCAAATACTGTTCCCATAGCGTCCCCAATTGTAGCCATCATGCTTTCCATCGTTCTTAGAGGAGCCAATAAAAAGTCTGTGATCATCGTTCCTATTTCTTTAAAAGATTCTCCTATTTTATGCAACCCTTCTAAGAATGTCGATGCGCCGACGTCCTTTTCGAAGAGGCCAAAGGAGAAGGCCGCCCAGGCAGCTGTAAGAAGTCCAATAAGCACGATGGCGCCAGTAATTGGCCAAAAGGCAGCGGCTTCAGCGACGGCCATGGCCGCAAAGGCAAAAGATAAGGTCATGATTATACCAGTCAAGGCGATGAGGGCAACGCCAATGATCTTAGTCGCTGTCTCATTTTCTATAAGCCACTCTACCATGGCTCTCAACATCTCAACGAATGGTGTCACAATTGGAATCATGTCTTGCATAAGCATTTTTAACTGTTCTTGAACACTTTGAAATGCTGCTGCTCGGTCTGCGGCGTCTTCGTAGTGCTTCGAGTTTTTTCCAATACTATCATCAAGAGAGTCCATATCACCTTTCAACATAAGTGCTAAATCTCCAACATCAGATAAACCAAGAGACTCTGTGTAGAATTGTTGTTGATAATAAGACATGCTATCAAATGTCAGCCCAGTATCTAAAATGGAGTCTCGAAGCATTTCAAATCTTGCGGTCGGATCGGTTTCCATCATCAAGTCCATGGCATTCACCATATTGCCGCCTAACGCAGCATTCAGTTTGCCAGCTTGCTCGGCGGCGCCCTCAAAAGTATCAAACTTCTCAACAAGCCCCAAAATCTTTGGGATCTGCATGCCTGTAACCTTTGAAGCGAGGGCCACATCTTTAAACGCCTGCACGCCTTGGTCGCCAAATTTAGCGAGGGAGCTTCCTGCGGCCGCAAAATCTGCCGCCATCTTTGATGGTGCAACCCCAAGGTCCACGGCGTGAGCGTGCAATTCTAGCATAACCTCATCCACGTCTCCAACACCGACCCCCAACATCTTGGTGGCCACTTGAACTCCTTGTGCAAAATCTTGAGTCGAAACACCCAATTTCGAAAGTACGGCGCCTGTTTTCGCTAAATCTTCGCGGTGTGCGGCGCTAGTCATCGTAAAATCAGTGAAAGTGGTAAATAAGTCTTGATTGGCTTTGCTTGCTTCTTCAATACTAACACCATAGCGACGAGTGCCTTCATATGTTGCTGTCATTGAATTAGCAAATGCTTGCGAACCGCCCGTGGCCTTGCGGAAAGCATTTTCAGCGTTATATACTTCAATGACCAAATTAGCTATATTGTCAATCATCGCCATTCCTAAAGCCATTCCCAGTGAGGCGCCGAATGCAACGGCGGAAGCTTTACCCCCCTGCAAAGCCTTCGTTATACCTTTCAGGGCGTTCGTCGCTTTATTGCCTCCGAATACTTGAAAGGCGCTTCCTAAGGATGTTCCCATTTGATCGGCGGCGGAAGCGGCTTCACCGATTGTAGCTTCGAATGTCTTAGCGTGTTTATTTATGGCTTTCCAGATCTCTGCCTTTTTTTCAAATTCATAGACCTCCTTTTCTAACCTCTTAAATTCTTCTTCACTAGCGTCGGCGCCCTTTTCCATTTCCACGCGGATTTTTTCGCGAAGAATTTGTGCCTGGTTATTAAGCATTTTTATCTTCTGAGTCTGATAATCTAAATCTAGGGCAGTCGTTTTGTTAATCTTCTCATACGCTAGTTCAATTTCCTCCAGTCGTTTTTGCTCTTCCTCCAGGTATGCCGTGCGCCGCCCCTCTTCGATGCGTGTTAGGGGGCGACCGGGCGCGTCGGCGTCGGAGCCACCCTCACTTAGCGATTGCTCAATAGATCTTAGCGCAGCAAGCATCTGCTGCTGCAACTGTTGGTTGGTGTTATCGCCCGGCGGCATAGCCAATTACCCCTTTTAAGTGTCTAAACTTAAATAGTTTCTCATAAAAAAAGACAGAGCTATCAACTCTGTCTATGGCGCGCCATCATCTGTGGAGGGGGTGCCGGTTGATTGTTGGCGGCCAATGTCTGTGTTTTGTTGCCCTTGGACGACTTTTCTATAGCTTCTTTTTCCGCCTCTAACTGTTGTAAGAGGCGTTCCACGAACCACTGACGCAAACCAACAGGCAAATTATAAGCTTCAGAAAATGACCACCCACCTGAATATTTTAAAAAGAAGAACTGTTCATATATGTTCTCCATATATTCATCGGTCAGGCCAAAAAAAGTCCGCACTAAGCGGAACCTCCAGTTGGTGCTCTGTATCACACTCAGAGCACACAAATTCTTGAGTAAGGTCAATGTTAGGGGCGACTAACTTATAAGCCAGTCTTAAATGGCGAGCATCCATTGAAGGAATGTTCTGAACTAAATAATTAATAGCATCAGCAGACGCATCGCCATTAACTGCGACAGCAATATTAACAATCTGGCGTGTAACGTTTCGTTCGTGCGTTTTCTGTTTTCTATCGGATTCAACACCATCTAAAAGCTTCTTCTCATCGGCGCCCGTGAGGAGTCGAAATGTTACTACTACTTCTGTTCGAGGAAGCTTAATATCAAATGTTCCATCACCGTTCGCGGTAATGCTTAGCTCTTCCCCGCCAACGCCATTGTGGATTCGGGCCTTATTTAAATCAAATGAATATTCTTGAGTTTCTGCGCATGCTGGGCATGTGATTTTAGTATTATAATCACTTCCATAGCCGGCCACTCTTGTCGCTATAATAATAGCATTTCTATCGCCGATTAAGAGAGAATGAGGGTCTATTCGCCTATCTACGATCAAGTTTTCAATAACCCGATCAAGGGCGACTCCTTTTTTAAGAAGCGTTCGAGATGTCAGCATATCTTCTTCCTTCGCTGTCATCTGACGAATTTCTATGCTGGTTTCTCCATGTAATGGATGGCCCGGGGGATAAAATCTACCCTCTGAAGGCAATTCTACAAACTCTGTCGGAACAACAAAGGAAAAACCTGTGCCGCCTCCACCTTCATTTTGCATCATTTGCGGGGGAGGGCTTGAATCGTGTTGTTGAACGCCACCCATGCGTTCTCTATTTCGTGACAATATACACCTCGTCTATTTTTTGTCTACACACTAAAGAAATCTTTTCCGCCGTTCCCGGCTGCCAGAACAGAGCCATTAGCGAAGGTTTGAATGCGGGCCCAGTCATAGGCAATTGAGAGAGACATCTCTGTCAAATCATCAGTTCCATAAGCCAAATCACCATACTTTACTTCTGTGATGAAAGAGTTCCAAAGCGTCCACTTTTCTAATTCTGCACCATCTGAATCGATTTGTGTAATTATAATTGTCCCCAGCGCGCCGGCGGCCTTTGCTTTAGAGATAGTTCCCATTTGATCTGTGGTGGGATCAGTTGGTGGCGAATAACCCGATTGTACAAGAATGTCGGAAAGAGTAGCGGACATGTCCGGATCAACTGGATCCACCAACGTAATACTTATATCAGCCCATGTCACTGACCCGGGATATTTAAACGTATGGTTTAAATACTTGTGCTCAGTGGAAGCGACAGTAAAACTAGGCTTGGCGGCCGTCTTGGCATACCATAAAGTGGCGCCTCCAATAGGGGCTGCGATACCCGAAAACTCTACATAAAACCTAAATTGTCTCTTTGGATCTTTTAAAGTGGTATCTTCACCGAAATTTGTTGACCAGAATGGCATGTTTTAGAACTCCTATAATCTATTTTTAAATAGTGTGGTGGAGGAAAAACCCCCACATCTTTAATCTTCGAAAGATGCTCCGGTTGACATGATAACAAAGTCGATGGCAATGTACTCAATAGCGCGAGCAGGCTTAATCATAATCTTAGCGTACAAAATGTTCTGGTCGATAAGATCTGGCGTCGTAGTGCTCTCGTCGAGAATGAGCTTATAATCTGTAATACCAAATCGAACTTTCACATTAGCTAGGAATGGCTCTACCAAAGCAATAAAGCGGTTCCAGGTTGCCTGAACGTTTTGCTCAAAGAGAATCTTAGTGGAAAGAATCGAAATTTGCTTCTTCAAGAAAATAACGAGCCTTCGAACATTGATTCTATCAAGAGCAGATTGGCGCTCCTGAAGTGTCTTCTGACCGAAGACAACTATTCCGTTGGAGGGGAAAGATGCAATGGGGTTAATGTGGCTCTCGTAAAGAGTGTCGCGCTCTTTAGAAGTGAGGCGCTGAGTAACACCCGTAATAGGAATGCCTGCGGCGCCCTTAGTTAAGCCGCCGCGGTTAAATCCGGCCGGAGCAAACCAAAGCTCTGAACGAGCCTCAGAACTCGCGAGTACTCCCATCATGGCCACACTCGGCGGAATCCATAGAAGCGCGCCAGTATTATCATCGCGAGTCTGAACCCAAGGATAAAAAGTCGCACCGTAGCTGGAGTCAATTCTTCTATCTCGCAACGCTGTCGCAGCTGTGGTGGGTGTGGTCCCAATTCTGTCTGCTTTGCTATTGCTGGCCTCGTGAGGGGGAATGTATACATTTGCAAGATCGATTAGCGCCAAAGAATCGGCGCGCTCTTCGCAAACATCAATCATCTGCTTGGTTAAACCATCGTGGGTTAGTCCTGGAGTAGTCAACAGATTCATGTCAATAAACTCTGGATCGGCCACTGTGTCAATGGCACGTTTTAAGGTGTAATAAGTATAACTATTGATATCTGTTCCATTAGTTAGAGAGTTATTATAAAAGGGATCTGGCTTCATGATGTTCACACCATCAAACCCTCCGAAGAAGGGCGCCGTAAACTTATCATATCCAGCATCGAGCAGATCGGAAATTGACCCAGAGGCCACATCGCTCCCGTTGGACAAGGCGCGCGAACCGGACTGATAAAAGTAACTGCTCCCACTTATCGCAACATCATCCAGTGAAAATACATAAGAATAACCATCGAGATATGTAGTTGTTTCACTTGTAGGATCAGTGGCGGTGTTTGATGATCCTTCCGGATACCACATTCGAAGTAGATCGGCCACTCCTCCCTCTGCGATATTGCTGTCATCGCTGCGAGTATTACTAAACCCGAAATAAGCGTTTCGAGGATCACTCAAACCTCCCGCAGAAGCGGAAATCCGCAGGGCGCCGCTTGGGAACATAAAAGTGCCTGTAACAAAAGTTCTGTCCGCCTTTGCGCTGGTCTCGGACGGAAGCACTCCTGACAAAATGGGGTTACGGTTGCGCTGCGCCAGGGTAGTCGACGGGAAGACATAGCCGCCGACGGCGCCTCCGGTGAGGAAAGTCTCCGTGACGGCGGCGCGGGCGCCGGCAGTGCCAGTACCACTCAAATCAATGACGCCGGTAAAACGTGGGGGCCCAAAATAACCGAAGGGCAATAATGTAGCGTCAGTTGCGCCGGCTTCTACGTCCGCGTTCATTTCTACAAAGACGAATTTGGAGTTATTATCGTATTCGCCATATGTTTTAAGGGTGCGCGTAGTATTGTCCCATACTCCATACTTATCGCCAATCTTGCGAGCCACAAAATCGGGAGAGGTCGGATCAAGATTGAGATTATCATATCTTTCGAGAACTTCGACTGCATTATCTGTATCAGTGAAGCTTCTTAATACCACAGAAAACGTTCCATAATCAGTTGTAGTGGTTGTGGATTGGCGAATGCGTTCAATGGAAACTTTAACATTCTTCTGAAGCCATTCGCCATGGCCGCGGCCAATCAATCGAAATAGTTTTTGTTGATTGAATGCTAGGTATGCAGCACCGGTTCCCAAATCCTGCCCAATAAACCATCCCGCTTTGGCTTCTGCAGATGCTTGACCTTTCATGCCTGCGGGGCTCAAGGTATTTGATTTTTGATAAAGGGGGATTATGGCACCGTGCAGGGCTGCGCTAATTTTTCCTTGGCGGCGCAACTCGTTCTCAAAAGTTTCACCAAGCCAATAATCTTTAAGGGCTGCTGCGGGATAAAAGGCTCCCGAAACTAACTGGGGGTTGGTGCTAAACTTCTTCCGAATAAAGTTTCCGGAAGAATCATCAAATCCAAAGGATGCAGTCGCAACTCCCGCTTGGCCGCCGCTTAGACAAACAGTCCACTCATAGGTGGTGGTATTGTTTCCGAAAACGACGCACGTATTGACACCAGCCTTGTCTCCGCCATAATCCTGCCCGGGGACGACGGCAGTGGTGTCGCTTGGCAAAAAATAGTTGCCGCTTAAAACGACAGTACCATCATTGACATACCAAATCGCCGCGAGAGATCCTGTACCCATATTGGCTGCAGAACCAGAGGGCCACACCCATAGGCCATAAGCGCCACCATTAGTGGCGGGGG
>Ga0209434_1000793_pt1 | contig 14738 bp, 10 predicted proteins | sample ETNvirnome_2_300_FD_184068 | JGI IMG/M metagenome (GOLD analysis project Ga0209434, IMG submission 184068) | Marine viral communities from the Pacific Ocean - ETNP_2_300 (SPAdes) (version 2) | ecosystem: Environmental > Aquatic > Marine > Oceanic | place: Pacific Ocean | collected 2013-06-22
ACTGGCATCTCTCTGGATAAAAACTACGAAGCATCCGCTCCAGAGGGCGGAACCATAAGGGGCATCCACGTCGATTTCGATAAAACTGGCGCCACAACATCACATAATCAGATTTTCGGCATAGACGTCGACATAGACAATGCAACCGCCACCGACGGCACAAATATGATGACCGGCATCCGCGTCACGCCAACGTTAACTCACTCTGCCGACGCAGGTACACCCATCGTAAAGGGAGCAATTATTACCGCAACCGGTGGCACGAATGGGACGGCAGTCGCAACTGGTATGGAACTTACTTCCACTGGCGCCGACTCTAACAATGGCCTGATCATCAACTGCGCCGATGGCGGAACAGATTTGCAGCTTTTGAGTTCGGCCGATACGGGTGATCTCTTCAAAATTGAGACAACCACTCACGGTGCGACCACAATTACAACTGTCGATGATGACGCAACCGCCGCCAATCTCGCCCTCACCATTGATGGAGACATCACAGCCACCGCTGCCGGCGGCGATATTGTCATGACGACTGCTACCGCTACTGCAGCCGGCGGGGGTTTTGACGGCGCCGCCTCACAAACTATGTATGTCTCTAAAATAAATGGCGAGATAGTAACCACTATTTTGGTCGACATTGAGGGCCTGCTCGTCGGCGCAGAAGATAATGATACTATTGGGGAAGATGGTGTGGCCAACGCGCATCTTACGCAAATCACCACAGCAGTAAACGGAATTATCTATAAAGCGGAGATGAGTTGTGTTGAAGTGCCCACTGCGGCCGCCGGCGCCATCACTGCAGACATTAATTTAGTTTCAAACGTAGCCTCTAGGACAGAGGATACGGACGCCACCTCTGGTACCTCAGTAACAATGATCGATTCTGGAGGCGCATGGGCCGCCGGCGCAACCAGGACATCTGCAGCCGTGACGGGCATGGGAACAATTGATTTAACCAATTGTGTCGACGACTTCCTACACCTTGCCGCCGGCGATGCCGCCGGCGGTTCGGGTGGGACGTATGCTTCGGGCAAGTTTGTCATTAAGCTCTATGGTGCTTCCTTCTAACCGCCGCTTCCATTGGTCTTAAAATCTCAATAGAACCGCAAACCCTTAATATCTAATAAAAAAGGGATTTTAGTGAAAATAATTACTACTTATTTTGAGCGTAATATATGATTTTAGGAGATTTTCTATGTCCTCAATGCTAGAACAGGCGATCGTTGATGCGACGGCCCTAAAAGAGGCTGCCGTCAAGAACGCGGAGTCCATTATAATCGAGAAATACTCGGAAGACATCAAAGAGGTTGTGGCCAATTTGTTGGAGCAAGATGAGGAAGAGCCTCCGGAGGCGGAGGATCCCTTTGGTGGCATGGAAGATTTCGACGCAGATGAGGAAGAGCCCGGCGGATCCGAAGTTGAAGATCAGGTTCCTGCCGCACATTCCGTTGGAGATCCTTCAGTAGAACAAGTTGACGCAGTTCGTGACGCAGTCGAGACGGCTGAAGACGCGTTAGATAATGTTAACATCAAGTTGGATGATCTCGAAATGACAGCGAAGGGCGGCACTGAAGAGGGCGAAGTAGAAATCGATTTAAAGCAATTACGAGCAGATTTAGGCGATGCTGACGATGAGCAGGAAGAGCTGCAATCAGACGACTTGATCGACAGAGAACAAATTGAGCTCGAAGAATCAGTTCTACAGGCCATGGCCGAAGAATTAACTGTTGATGTCGGTACGGAGAAGACTGGATGGCTCAACGCCCCAACCTCCGTTCACGACCACGCAGAAGAACAAGCCTTAGCCCGCGAGGAAGACACGCAGGTTGCTGAGGAGAACGAAGAACTAAAAGGTGCGGTTGAAAAACTGCAGAAAGAAAATACACAATTAGAATCAAAAATGGAGCTTGCCGATGAAAGAGGCAAGCAACTTGAACAGACAATCTTGCAATTAAAAGATAAGTTTGATGAAATAAATTTGTCAAATGCAAGATTACTGTACACAAATAAGGTTTTGGATAGCACCTCCTTGAATGAGCGACAAAAGAATAAAATTGTTGAAGCTATAACGAAAGCCGAAAACATTGAAGAAGCGAGAGTTATTTATGAAACTCTTCAAAGTGCGACGGGTACTTCTCCTACCAAAGTAGGGGTACCACAATCGTTGAGCGAAGTCGTAAATAATAAAAACACTTCATCATTGTTGTTGTCTCGCAATAGGCGAGACGAAGCTTCATCCCATAATTTTTCGGATAGGATGAAGAGATTAGCTGGAATATCATAAAAGGAGAAATTAAACGATATGTCTATTCTGAATAAATTAACAGAAGGCATTGTAAATCGTGATTTACAAAAAGAAGGTGCTGCTCTTCGCGCGAAGTGGGAGCGTACCGGCCTTCTAGAGGGTTTGGACGGCGAGAATACCAGAGATGGTATGGCTCGTCTACTAGAAAACCAAGCCAAAGAACTACTTCGTGAGGCCAGCAGCATGGCTGCTGGTGACGTTGAGGGTTTCGCTTCCGTGGCGTTCCCCATCGTACGACGCGTTTTCGGTAGCCTAATCGCTAACGATCTCGTTTCCGTACAGCCAATGAGCCTCCCTTCGGGTCTCATCTTCTTCCTAGATTTCGTGCACAACTCAGCTCGTGGCGGCGTTTCGGCTGATGATTCGCTGTTCGGTGGTGGAGTTGTCGGCCAGGCGCTGACAGGCGGTGTCGATTTGGGCGGAGCTAACGCTGAGAAGAGCTTTTACGCTCTGAACAACGGCTATTCGTCCCCAACCGGCACTGCGACCCTCACCTTAAGGACAGTGGCTTCCGGTACCTTTGGTGGCGCCGGATCTCTAGCAGATCCTCTCGCTATCGGTGGTGGCTTAACTCAGGCCAAGTTCGACGCTCTTTGTCGATTTGACCCCGATCTAGTTTCCGGAACTTCGACTGTTTGGGTTGGTGCGTTTACCGCCACCGGCTCCTCACAGCTGAACCGCTCTAACTTGGTTGGAATTAACGTTACTGTTTCTGCTGGTAGCCAACTGCGTCGTTTGACTCAGTGGTCTGGTTCAAACAATGGCGTACATAAGGTTGGTGATAACAAAGACGATCTTCTCGTATTTGTTGCTTCGGCCGACGGTTCTGTGGCTACCACAGCACTAGATGCTAACGCTGCCAACCTTACTGTAACGTGGCCAGAATCCGATAACTTCGACAATGTCTCTGAGACTTCTGCTGGGCGTGGCCTAGGAGCCGTCGTCGGTGCCTCTGTTTGGGGATTGGAGAATGATGAGAACATTCCCGAGATCAACATCAAGGTTGATTCCGTGAGTGTGACTGCCATGACCAAGAAGCTCAAGGCTAAGTGGACTCCTGAATTAGGTCAGGACCTCAACGCCTACCACAACCTCGACGCTGAGGTTGAGCTTACGTCGATTCTCTCTGAGCAGATTGCTCTAGAGATCGACCGCGAGATCCTTGAGGACCTCGTTAAGGGTGCTTCTGCAGCCACTTATCACTGGAGCCGTTCCCCAGGCATGTTCCTCAACAGAGAGACAGGCCTAGAAGTTGGTGCTAGCACTGCTGCCCCCGACTTCACGGGTACTGTGTCCGAGTGGTATGAGACTCTCATTGAGACGATCAATGACGTTTCGGCTCAGATTCACCGCAAGACGTTACGTGGTGGTGCAAACTGCATAGTTTGTTCCCCAGAAGTGGCCAATATTCTTGAGTTCACTTCCGGTTTCCGCGCTAGCGTTACTGCGGACGACAACAAGGGTACTGTGGGTGCCGTGAAAACCGGTTCCCTAAGTAAGAAGTGGGATGTCTTTGTAGACCCCTACTTCCCACGTAACGTGGTCCTGGTTGCTCGTAGAGGCAATTCCTTCTTGGAGAGTGGCTATGTCTACGCTCCTTATGTGCCTCTACAGGTCACTCCCACCATCTTTGGTGTCGAGGACTTCGTGCCACGTAAGGGCGTGCTCACACGCTATGCCAAGAAGATGGTTAGACCCGATATGTACGGTCTAGTCATTGTACGCGGTATGTTGGGTGAGAGCGGAGAATAAGCCTTAGGGTTTAAACAACCGTAACAAAACTATAAAACCCCCCGACGCGAGGTCGGGGGGTTTTATTTTGTTTTGCGTTTAGAAGATAAGACAACTCAACACTATTTATCTTAGTTGAGGAGAACATAATGTATGGCGACAGCCCTCCGTCCCACCAGTAAGGTAAGCAAATCAATATTAGTCGCGTCTGGCTCACATGGCGATGTGACAGGTAGTTTGCCGTTTGGCATATACACCACCGCCGCCTTTGTCTCGGGAGCAGTAGATCAAATATCCTATACGTACAAGAAGCTAGGCGGTGATGTGCTGGATATTGAGCTCGATGCTTCGCAAGTCTATTCCGCATATGAAGAGTCGGTTTTAGAATATTCGTATATCGTAAACATACACCAGGCTAAAAACTCTCTCGGTTCTTTGCTTGGGAATTCAACTGGCTCATTTGATCAAGATGGTCGCCTTGAGTCTGGAGATGCCCTATCCGGTTCAGACATAGCACTAAAATATCCTAGATTCAAATTTGGTTATGCCAATCGAGTATCTGACGCATCAGTGTCGGAGATCGGCATGGGTGGAAGTGAAACTTTGTACTCGGCGTCGTTTTCTGTAGTTAACGGCAAACAGGACTATGACTTACAAAACATCATATCAGGGTCTTCGGCGAACAATGAAGACCAGGGCACTGGAAATGCGGTGAGCTTTGCAGGCCTAGTTGGTGATAAAAAGATAATGATTAAAAGAGTCTATTACCGCACCGCCCGCGCCATGTGGAGATTCTTTGGGTATTATGGTGGAATCAATGTTATGGGAGACATGACAACATACGGTCAGTGGGCTGATGATTCTACATTTCAAGTGGTGCCAGTGTGGCAGAACAAAGCTCAGGCCTTGGCTTATGAAGACGCGATCTACACGAGGCTTTCACACTATTCTTATGAGTTAACTAACAACATCCTCAGGCTGTATCCATATCCGATCGAAGGCGCCGGAAGTGTGACCAAGTTTTGGGTTGAGTTCATGTTACGCAAGGATGCTTGGGAGGAGGACTCCGACAGAGACGATGGTGTGACGGGCGTTAATAACTTAAACACTCTTCCATTCGAGAACATCCCTTATGCTAGCATAAACAGCATAGGAAAACAATGGATTCGAAGATTTGCCTTGGCACTATCAAAAGAGATGTTGGGACAAATTAGAGGCAAGTTCGCATCAATTCCAATCCCCGGGGAGTCCGTGACACTTAACGCTGATGCTTTGCTTTCCCAAGCGAAAGAAGAGCAAGAAAAACTGAGGGAAGAACTCAAGACAACCTTAGATGAGCTCACATATAAGAAATTGACGGAGGATGCTGCTGTAATAACGGACAGTACCATGAAGATAAACCAGACAATACCAACGTACTCCATCTATAGGGGATAGAAAAACATGGCGGACAATAAATGGGAACAGCCAGATAGTCCTCCCCCTCCCCTATTTATAGGTGAAAAGGAGAGGAATCTTGTAAAGCAGGTTAACGATGAACTCATAGAAAGAGTCATAGGGCAGCCTATTTTATATTTTCCCATTGATTTGGAAAGAACAAACTTTCATCCAATATACGGCGAAGCGATTAAAAAAACATTCTTGCCACCGGTGAGAATATACGCACTGGTTGAGTGGGAGGGCCACACCACATCAACTACTAACTACGGCATAGACAGGAGGTCTTCTCTCACAATACATTTCCATAAGAGAAGGCTTGTGGAGGATCAGAATCTTTTTGTGAGAGAGGGCGACTTTATTCAGTTTGAAAAACTGTATTATGAAGTCGCCACCTTGGCAGAACCAAAATTGTTGTTTGGTCAAGAAGATCATAAAGTAGAAATATCTGCGAAGTGCATAAGAGCCCGAGAGGGACTGTTCAATGCCAAGTAAGAAAAAGGATTATTCGTTTTCCGAAGTTGACGACCGGCATCTTCTGCAAGAAGATATACCATTTCAAGCCTCGACGTTGGAGAATATCGATGCAGCCTTTTACGATTGGGCCAATCTAGATTTAAAATTATCAGTGGAAACGAACGGAGGTTTCAAAGAAGTCCCGGTGCTGTGGGTCTCCGCGGAAAGAGCCTTTCAGATAAAGAGAGATAAAGGTTTGAGGGATCAAGACGGCACTCTTGTTTTACCACTGTTGACTATTGAAAGAACCTCTGTCACAAAGAGTTTATCGAAGAAAGGTGCAGTATATGGTAACGTGCCACCAGTCAATGATGCGAAGGGTGGCTCGATTACAATTGCGAGACAGATTAATCAGGAAAAGACGTCCAACTTCGCCAATGCAGACGCTGCCCGTAAATACGGTTCAATTAAAAATAGGCAAGTCGGCCGCGGCCAAATAAATTTTCCAAGGAAGAATAAGAAGGTTGTATATGAAACAATCTCTATACCAATACCCGCATACCTAGATATCGTGTATACAATAAGCCTGAGAACAGAATATCAGCAGCAAATGAACGAGATGTTGGCGCCACTCCTGACTAAGACTGGCGGGATCAATTACTTCTTCATCAGCAGGGACGGCCATAGGTACGAAGCCTTCATCAATGAAGAGTACTCTCATGAAAACAATATTTCTGGTATGGATGAAGAGGAGAGACAGTACGAAACCAAAGTCACAGTTAACGTGCTTGGATACATAATCGGTGGTGATAAGAACGAAGATCAACCAAAGATTATCAAGAGGCAAAATGCCGTAGAGGTTAAGCTTGGGAGAGAGTCCGTTGTACTCGGAGACATTCCAGAACACATAGATAAACGAGGGTTCTACAAGGATTAATTTTTTGTCCTTTCAAAGTTCCAGACACTATTTATAATTGATCAAAGATGTCCACTCGACACGTAAGGGAGAGTATATTATATGCCAGCCAAAAAATTTAGATTTGTTTCTCCTGGGGTTTTACTCAGCGAAATTGATAAGTCGCAAACACCTAGACCGCCCGCAGCAATAGGTCCGGTCATCATCGGTAGATTCCGCCGCGGCCCTTCCATGCGCCCGGTAAAAGTGTCGGACAATGTTGAGTTTGAAACTATCTTTGGCTCCGCCATCGCCGGCCCAGAAGCTGTTACCGATCCCTGGAGAGACGGCGAAGTTAACGCTCCGACCTATGCTGCATATGCTGCCCGAGCTTGGTTGAAGAACGGCGACGCCCCTGCTACGATTGTAAGACTAGCGGGTGTCGAGCATTCGGATAAGGATGCTAACGGAAATGCTGGCTGGACTACCTCCAACACCTTGGGGGCTACTCCTATAACTAACGGCGGAGCATACGCATTGTGCGTTTGGCCATCGTCCTCGACAGGGTATGGCGCCGGCACCGTTGGAGCAATTTTTTATGCCAACGACGCCGTCATGATGTTGTCAGGTGTTGTCGAAGCACCCGGCGCCCGCAACACCTTTGGTACACATGAGCTCATGATAACTGCCAGCAACTGCACCCTGTTCCGTGCCGAGGGTAACCATGATTCCGGAGGCACTTGGAAAGTTATGGTCGCCAACACGGATGCCACTTTAACTACCGCAGAAGGGCCTGTTCAATGCTCCTTTACTCCTGGTAATCAAAACTTCATCAGAACGGCCATGGGTAACCTGAGCCCGTCTCGGACTAATAGCACGATTACAACCACTTCTAAAAAGTATTGGCTAGGAGAGACCTTCGAGTACCAAGCAAAAGCACTAAGCGGCACCGCGATGGTCGGAGCGATGATTCCTATGGGAAACGGCACGCTCACTCATGAGAATAATCAAAAATCGGCTGCGCCGGCGAAAACAGGTTGGTTCGTGGCACAAGACACCACTTCGCTCTCTGCCTCGTATAACGTCGAAAACATGCAAAAGTTATTTAGAATTGAGAGCCTCCCATTTGGTGGTGCTTGGGAACAAAATAACCTTTCGATATCCATTGAGGATCTAAGCTATTCTACCGATACGGATGTTAACGCTTTCGGAACGTTCACGGTCGCAGTGCGACTAATCGAAGGAGACTCGGACGTCGCACCGCAGGTTGTTGAGAGGTTTAGCAATTGTAACTTAAACCCCAATTCTCCAGACTATATAGCAAAGAGAATTGGTGACAGAGAAATAGCCTGGAGCGACACTGATCGCATTCTTCGCGACTTGGGGGATTACGATAACGTTTCTCAGTTTGTGAAGGTTACGGTCGATGAAGATGTTGCGAATGGCCGCACAAACGCCGAGCTTCTTCCATTCGGTTTCTTGGGGCCCCCAAGATATAAGACGGTGACGCTGACGACAAACAAGGCAGCCAGTACTGATACCTTCCTTCAGGGAGGTCTTGGAACGAACGCCGGCACCCCCCAACCCTCGCGAGGCTATGCCTCCCCTCCTGGTGTTTACTTGTACGTGACAGGAGGTGCCGACGCTGACGGCACCTCCACCGGCGTACGACTCATAACGCACGTCTCAGCCACTCTCGACCTGCGCTGGCCTAGTTTAGAAGATTTCACTCTTCACTCCGCCTCCGCAGAAGCTGGGTTTATGAGGCACACGGCCTCGCTGGGTACCACCAAGCCCACCAATGCTTACTTCGGCATTAACACTAACGCCAGCCGCGGCAACAGCAAATCTCACAGGAAGGCTTACAGAGACTATGTCAGGGCTATGCCGGTTGGCGTTGATTCCCACGACACGGATTCTAATACTGAACTATCTTTCACCTTTTCGCTTGATGACGTTATCGTGTCTGGCTCAAAAGATGCGCGCTGGCTCTCCGGGTCCAGAAGGGCTAAAACTGCTACATCGGCGGTTTCCGCTAGCTGGAAGCAGGTGCTGGATGATGGGTATGATAAGTACACTGCGCCGCTATTCGGAGGCACAGACGGTGTCGACATTAAGGAGAGGGATCCATTTAACAATGCTTCCATAGGCGCTAGCCAACTCTCTAGTTATGAATACAACACGATCAAACGAGCGATCGATACTGTCGCCGACGCCGAGGCGGTCGAAATGAACGCGCTGGTGATGCCCGGTATCGATACCACTGGCCTCACAGACCACATGGTTGATGTATGCGAGACTCGTGGCGATGCATTGGCAATTATCGACTTGGTCGGTGGTTACACTCCAAGAGCGGAGTCTAAGACTGCAGCCTCTTCGAGAGTCGGTTCTGTCAAAGAAGTTATTGACGGAGCCAGTGGCGTAAGAGCCAGAAAGATTAACTCAAGTTATGCAGCCGCTTACTACCCATGGGTGCAAATCCAGGACGGCGGAAGCCGCCTGATGGTCCCTCCATCGGTCGTAGCCCTAGGGACTCTGGCGAGTTCCGATAAGGCAACGGATGTCTGGTTCGCTCCCGCAGGCTTCGTCCGCGGCGGACTCACGGGACGCGGAGGCGCATCTGGCCTAAACGTTGTTAGTGTTGAGGAGAAACTAACTGCCAAGCAGAGAGATAAACTCTACGCGAACAACGTTAACCCAATCGCATCGTTCCCCGCCGAGGGCATTGTAATCTTCGGACAAAAGACGATGCAGTTGAAGGCATCCGCACTCGACAGAATAAATGTCAGAAGACTTCTGATTTTTGTTAAGAAAGAGGTGTCTAGAATCGCAGCAACCACGTTGTTCGAGAATAGCATCGCTGCAACCTGGAACGACTTCTCAGGCAAGGTCGAAAGACTCCTAAGTGGTATCCAGGCCGGCGGTGGCTTGTCGGACTACAGGGTTGTGTTGGATGAGACTACCACTACGCCAGACTTGGTCGATAGAAACATCCTTTACGCTAAGGTATTCTTGAAGCCTGCTCGTTCTATCGAGTTCATTGCTGTTGACTTCGTTATCACCAGATCCGGAGCCTCATTCGATGATTAAATGGGGTACAAAAGTGATACTTAATCTATTTACCGTGAAAGGGAGAAACTAAATTATGGCAGATTTTTGGTCAAACGCGGCCTTGGAGCCAAAGAGAGCATATAGATGGCAATTGAGTTGGGGCAATAAAGCCAGCTGGATCGTCAAAAAGGTTAGTCAGCCTAGTTTCGAGATCTCTGAGCACGAGCACAAGTATCTAAACCACTCGTTCTGGTACCCTGGAAGAGTCCAGTGGAAAGAGGTAACATTCGATCTAGTGGATCCAATGACCCCGGACGCAACAGACATAATGAGAAGACTGCTAACATCGTCTGGTTATGTGTTACCAGAGACTTCGGCGGTCACGAACACCATCTCCAAGGCCGGCGCCACCACCCATCTCGGTAAGCTCGAGCTGAAACTCCTCGGCCCCATGCCTGGCGCCCGGAGCGTCTCCGGGATCTTTGAGACCCCCGCCGACGCCGGCGTCGTCGTCGGGACATGGAAATTGAATAATCCATGGGTCCGATCGGTGGACTTCAGCGAGCTCGATTATGAATCAGACGAATTAGTCGGCCTGACTGTGACCGTACGTTACGACTGGGCTACATATACGTCGTCCCCCGGCGGCGGCGCGAAAATAAGTTAACAACTAATTTGAAACGCTGTATAATTACTATACAAACCAGAGGTTATAATGAGCGTTCGCAACAATGAGGATCGGATTGCTGCTATGCATTCGGATTCCGCACCTATTCAAAACTTAACACCACCAACTCCACAACAGGAACCAAGTGCACTTTCATTTGTAACTCCAACGGAGTTCGTGGAACTCCCTTCAAAGGGAAGATATTATTTAGAGGGCCACCCTCTTCATAACGAAGAAACAATCGAAATTCGTTATATGACTGCCAAAGAGGAAGACATACTAACTTCTCGCACACTACTCAAGAAGGGTATTGCGATTGATCGACTATTACAAAGTGTAATTGTCAACAAGAAAATTAGAGCAGATGATCTCCTGATTGGGGACAAAAATGCTGTTATCATCGCTACCCGAAGAACGGGGTATGGCGCAGAATACGAGACTAAGGTAATCTGCCCAGCCTGCACCGAATACGTGACCCACTCTTTTGACTTGAACGAAGGGCATGTAAACTACGGCGGCGATGTCGAAGGCGTCACCGAAACGGAAGAGGGCACGTTCATAATCCCTCTAGAGAAATTGAAGGTTAATGTAGAGGTTAAGCTTCTCACAGGAAAAGACGAGAAGGCATTGGCCATGATTGCCAACAAGAAGAAGAAGCATAAGATGGAAGAAGCCAACTTGACAGACCAATTCAAACAATTTATTGTTTCCGTCAACGAACACAAGGACGCTTCACTAATCAGTTCGCTAATCCAGAACATGCCGGCCATTGATTCCCGAGCCCTAAGAAATACTTATAGGGATTTGGTACCCAACATCGATCTAGCACAAGACTTTGAGTGCTCTGATTGTGGTCTAGAGCAGACACTGGAGGTTCCGTTTAACGCGGACTTTTTTTGGGTTAAGTGACGATTACATTCAAAACGTCTACGAACAATTCTTTCTAATGAAATATCACGGTGGGTGGAGCTTTATCGAAGCCTATAACTTGCCAGTGCTTCTTCGAAAGTGGTTCCTCCAAAGGTTGGTCAAGCAATTTGAGGATGAACAGAAAGAGCATGAAAAAGCCAAAAACAAAAGACGTTAGACCCCTCCTTTTTACTTTATTTCTTATAGAATACTAATTATTTATGCACAGATCTATTGGAGACCCTCGGTATGGACATACAAGAAGAGACGATTGTTCCGATTGTAATTGATTTAGGAGTTGCTAGAAGAGGTCAACTTGATGAAAGTTGGCTCAGGATGTTCGGAGGCTGGGTAAAGATTTTAATGAAATCTATGTTCGGCGATGCAGATATCCCCGTTAAGATAAAAGGAACACCGTCAGAAGTTAGATCCTTCACCGGCGCTGTCCACGGTGAGAAGAATTATCTCCAATCACTTAAAAAGCACGGCTTAAATGATAAGAGAACTTATGCTAACAAGTATAGGTTAGACAAAGCGGTGCAAAAGTTTGAAAAAGCAACTGGTCTAAAGTGGCCTTTCAAATAGGGATCCGACTCTAAATGGCTGAAAAAAGCTTAGAAGAACTCAAGGAATATCTTGAACTACAGGGAAAGTCTCTGCAGACTCGCGCCCAAGAGAAGGTTCAGATAGCCGAACAGATAGCGATGGAGAGGAAGCTTAATGACGAGGCTTCCAAGGGCAAGGACTGGGCCGCGGGCAAATTGAAATCCTTGCACCTTTTAGGAGAACAGCGCTTGGCGGAACTGGAGGCCGCAGAGAATCTTCATGAACTAGAGTTAAAAAGTATAAAAGCCGCCGCCGACCAAAGCGGTCATCTAGATGCATCTCTAAAGAAAAGATATGAAGAATTACAGGTAGAGAAGAAAAAGTTACAGATACAGAAGAAGGCCTTGCAAAATGCCAGACAGGTTGGTTCTGAGTTCTCCTCTCTGATTACCAACTTGACAGGCATTGGCGCCCCAACGGGATTCATGGGTTCCATTATGGGCGCAACAGACACGATGGACGGTTTGAAAGTTGCCACCGGCCAGATGGTCTCCGGGTTCACGAACGCAATCAACCCCACCACCTTGTTTGCCTCAACTTTGGCGAAGGTGGCGCAATCGACCATGGCGCTAGCAGTGAAGCAGGATGACGCTCTAGCGAACGTCAGTAAAATGACTAGCACTAGTACTGAATTCAATGCCACGTTAATGGAAGTCGAGAAGAGCAATCGAGAGTTTGGTATATCAACCGAAAATGCCGGCTCGGCTCTGCTCTCGTTGCGCTCTGGTATGACTAGTTTTTCTCTAGTTAACGAGGAAACCCAAAAAAGTTTGGTCGAATCGACTGCGCGCTTCGAGAAACTTGGAGTGGCCGCTGAAGATTCTGCTAAAGTATTTGACACAGCGACCGATGTCCTGGGTTTCTCTCGCGGGAGGGCGTTAGATCTTGAAAAGGAGTTGGCAACAGCTGCTGTGCAATTAAAGATGCATATGGGTGAGGTCGTCGCCGGATTCAATCAGGCAATGCCAATCCTCGCCCGCTATGGTTCCGAGGCGCCCAAAATCTTCTTGAAGGTGCAATCCGCCGCTCGCTCGCTGGGTATTGAAACTCAAAGGCTTCTGGACATCGTTGGTCAATTTGATACGTTTGAGGGCGCAGCGCAGGCCGCCGGCAAGTTAAACGCTATTTTGGGAGGGAATCTCTTAAATAGTACTGAACTACTGTTGGCGACAGAAGACGAGAGAGTCCGTATGATCAAGGATTCAATCGACGCCTCGGGCCGGCAGTGGAAATCAATGAACCGGTTCGAAAGGATGGCAATTGCCAATACTCTTGGTATAACAGATATGAACGAGGCCACCAAACTCATGACCAAGAGCGTGGATAGGTTCGGAGATGCGTCTGGCGCCTCGGCCATCAAGACGGAAGAAATGGAAAAGAGAATCAATGCTGCCCGTGGCGTCACCGAAAAGTTGGCAGACACTTGGAGGCTGTTCGCGATAAGCATGAGGACCCCGGTCAAATGGCTTCATACTCTTATTTCGAAAGTATATGAGTGGAACAAAGCTGTCGGCGGGTACATGGTCCCCATTCTCACCGTCCTCGCCGGCGCCCTTTGGACGTACACCAAGGTCATGAGGTTCAGAGCCGCGGCGGAGGCCAAAGCCGCGGCGGGCAGCAATGCTTTCGTAGACATACTGAAGAACTTAACAGGCTCAGAGGCGGTTCAGAGTGCTACCACGGCCACTTCTACTGCCCTGACCGAAGCACAGACGGTTGCCCGACAGCAGCAGATTCTGGTCAACCGGACCCTGGCCGAGACAAACAGGGATCTTGCTCGCTCACAACAACAGGTCACACCCTCACCAGACAAAGTCAAAATAATATTGGCCTACGGCGCCGCCATCCTCATGATTGGTGTCGGGGTCGGCATCGCCGCCGCCGGTATTGGATACCTGGCTAGTCAGATGAAAGGTATGGGTGCCGAATCTCTCGCCCTGGTTCTTGTCGTGGGCACTTTGGCCGGCGCTTTCTATGTCATGATTCCTGCCCTTGCTACAGCCGCCGCCGGCGCCCACGTCGCGTGGCCCCCCCTCCTCGCACTTGGCGGCGCAATCGCATTGATTGGGTTAGGTATCGGCATCGCCGCTGTTGGAATCGGGTTTATGGCTGGGCAAATGAAGGGCATGGGGCTTGAGTCTATCGCCCTGATTGTTATAGTGGGCATCCTCGCGATCGCTATGGTGAAAATGGCTGCTCTAGGTAGCCTAGCAGGGGCGGGACTTACTGTTTTTGCAGTCGGCGTTGGCGCTCTAGGAGCAGCCTTGCTTCTCTTGAGCACTGACAAATTAGAACATATGGCGAGCCTGATGGGCTCTATCCAGAAGATGACATTGTCAGCCGGCGAGGGTACGCGCCATGCGGGCGAAGGAATGAAAATGATCGCAGAATCTGCAGATAATTTCGATGCAGAGAACGTAAAAAGAATAACCGAAGTATTTAACACAGTGACTGAGCGAAGAGTAGAGAATACCGCAGGGCCTGCAGCACCCGCCGCCCCCGTCCGTCCGATCGAGATTCACACCACTGTGGAGATGGATAAGGACACGTTTGGGGAGGCAGTGCTTCAGGTCGTGAAGAACAGTCCAGAATTTAAGAAGGCGTTTGCTGGAGGATGATATAAATGGCGTTCAATGATGGCTCCCTACATTTGGAGACTAGGAAATTAGTAATAAGCTTTC
>Ga0209434_1000794_pt1 | contig 14716 bp, 18 predicted proteins | sample ETNvirnome_2_300_FD_184068 | JGI IMG/M metagenome (GOLD analysis project Ga0209434, IMG submission 184068) | Marine viral communities from the Pacific Ocean - ETNP_2_300 (SPAdes) (version 2) | ecosystem: Environmental > Aquatic > Marine > Oceanic | place: Pacific Ocean | collected 2013-06-22
CGTCCATCCTTCTTGCAAAAGCCTCTTGCAAAGATTAGATCCAATGAAGCCTGCGGCTCCTGTTACTAATGCACGTCTCTCCATTTCTTTTCTCCAAAAAAAAGAGGGGGGCACAGGCCCCCCTCTCGATCACTCAAGCTAATTTAATCTTAGTCGGTACCGGTGGTGGTAGTCGTCTCAGTAGCGTTGGTGGTCGTGTTAGAGGTGGGAGTCTTCGAATCCGCTGTCTTTGTGGTTGAAGCGCTCTCATCCGTATTTTCTCGGGTTCCAGTAATAGTGATAGTGGTAGTACCTTCATTATCGGTTCCCGCAGCCTCCGTATTTCCGGTGGTAGTTGCCGTATTGTCGGTGGCGGTATTATCCGTTCCCGTCGTCTCCGCGGCATTTTCATCACCCGTAGTCGTGGCAGTCGTACCGGTCGTTGCCGTTGTGGTTGTGACTGCCGTGGTGGTAGCCGTATTTCCTTCGGGACAACCCGTCAGACAAATTGTGAACATTGAAACTAGTGCTAGGCGCATTATTATTTTTTCCTTTCTGAGCCTTGAACGTGCTTATTCTAAGCATGGTTTCCTGTTTGTTTAAGATTAAAGTACATGAGCGCTGTTTATATTAAACCGGAAGCGCGCCTGATATTCATCTGGGTTCAATCTGAGCAACCTAAAGGCCTCTCTGCCTAGGTAGTGAATAAGCTGAATGTCAGTGGCTGTCTTTCTCTCAGTGTCGGAGGATCGAAACACAGCATGCACATCCATTAATCTATCTCGAACAAGAATCTGGACAAAAGAGATACAATCATCTCCGCCATACACAAACCTACGTGATTGAGCTGTCTCCTTGCGCTTGTAAGGATTCCTCCCCCTAAGCTCATCTTCGATCTTCCCGATCAGTTTGCCTCTGATTCGGGCGTAGTACACTTCCTCTCCGGGGGTAAACTCAATATTGTCATTCACCTCCTCGAAAGTTCCGTCATCGTAGAAATGGAACTGCAGTGTAGTACTTTCCCGGTGAGGGCTGAACTTGGCAAACTCGTAAGCCAGGCGACCGATTTGCTCGGGGGTTCTTGACTCCCATTCGGAGAAGTTCTTAACTATTCTTTCTGTCTGCTCCTCAAGGGTGCCGGAAGTAAAGGCGTGCACATTAGGTAACATACAGATCTTCTCGAACTCCTTACTAAACCGCATGTGTAGGTCTATTAGAGAGTCGACGTCTTGGAACTCATCGCCTCGGTCCAGATATCTGTTGTGAATGACATCTAGATCAGGATGGAGAAGAACAAGATGATTGTTCAGATTAGATAGCTCCATCGCGAGGTTCTTCCTAAGATAGTAGTCATCCCGACCATACTGGTTAGCGTAGATACACATCGACAGGGAGGATCTATCATCAATATTCCATCGGAAGCCGGATCTCTTATGTATGGAGTTATAAAGGGAAGTCTTACCGCTTAGGTCGCAGCCTTCTAATACAATCTTAGAGATTGGAAACTTGATCATCAATCACCTCATAGCCGTCTGGGTACACAATTATTTTATCACCGTCCACGTAGATATACACCTGCGGTAGCCCACAGTCATCCACGCCGTCATCTCGAAGTAGGACCCCCACTTTGCTTAGGTGGCGACTGTCGTGCACAGTAGTCTTTGTCACTCGTACGAGCTGACCTACATTAATCATCTGCTAGAGGAATTCTGCGCATCTTGAAGGCAGCAGTGCTGGCACCCCAGTTGGGATCCACATCCACCTCCATCAACCAGTAAGAGAATGCTGGGGGTTCGTAGTAGATCTTGTCACCCCTCTCCTCACCCCACTCGAAGAACTTGCCCCACACACGAAGCCAACAGCTCCGGTTCTGATCATCGATCATCCGGAGACGGTAGAAATCCTTACCCTTTTTAGTTTTCTTCTTCTGGATCTCAGCTGCACAACCCCAAGCCACAGCTTTCTCACCTCCAGGAATCTCACAGACGGAAGGCATGTCGGTCTTGGTGATACGCTTCATCACCTCGGGAGGGAATACCAAAGAATTATTGATGGCGGAAGTGATCTCCTGATAAAGCCGGATCTTCTCATCGCGTGACCAATCCTCGATGTCGGAACAAGCACCCATGGCCTCATCTAGATCGAAGAATCCATCGATACGCTCCAGAATCTTCTCACGTCGGTCACCATTCTTCTCAATTCTCTCCAGGCAGCGGTCAATCTGCAGCTGGCGTCGAGGTTTGGGATGTCCTAATTTCTGGAGGAGTTCCGCCAGGTGATCGATGTAAATCCAGTCCATCACATTAGCCTCGAGGACGAGAGCTCTTGCGGCTTCCTCCATCTCAGGCATCTTGGTCTTGGTATAGACGGAGATGATCTTATCCACCTCCTCCCGGTTCTTGTCACCGATGGCTTCCAATTTAGATAGCCACTTATCCTTCCCCTCATCTGACTTACGAATCTGGTCGTAATTGTCCACAATCAGGTGGTAAAGTTGGCGGTGGTTGTCAAGATCGCCGTCTTGAAACTCCTGTAAGGAGGTGAAGGCCTCGATCTGGCACAGAGAACCAAAACAGGTCTTGTTGACCTTGGAGTGGCGCCACTTACCACCCTCATCAAAGAAGAGTTCCCGAAGGTTTCGGAAAGGTCGGTGGGCGATGATCTCTTCCATGGCCTTGCCACCCACCCCCTTGATGGAGGATAGCGGAGGCACAAAGGCATCTCGATCCGGATTGAAGTCCCACTCCTCACCGGAGTAATTGATGTCGGAAGGGGCGAACCCATAGCCAAGAACCTTAGCCTCACGAATGGTCTTAGCAAGTCCATTAGGAGAACTATTCTCGGACTGAAGCACGGTGGCGATCCACTCCCGGGGGTGGTAAGTGTAAAGCCAAGCAGCGTAGTAACTGTCAATGGCGTAAGCCACCGCGTGGGACTTATTAAAACCGTATAGAGAGAAGAACTCGATCTTATCGAAGAGCGCGTGGGTGATCTTGGGATCGATCTCATGCAACCGTTCCGCACCCTCCACGAACTGCTTACGCAATTCCTCCCGTTCAGAACCCTTCTTTCCGATGGTGTCCAAGGACTTCTTCACCAGGGTCTTGCGCATCTTGTCAGACTCAGCCGGAGTAAAACCGGACAGCTTCTGAGCCAGGAGCATGAACTGCTCCTGAAAGGTGATGAAACCGTAGGTGGGTCCCAGGATCTCCTCGATCACAGGATGGTCATAAACGATGTTCTCAGCGTCCTTCTTGGTCTCCACATACTGAATGTGGACGTTCGCCTTGAGGGGCCCTGGACGGTAGATGGCGGTGATAGCCGCTAGTTCCTCGATGTTATCGGGTTTAGCCTGGAAACAGAAGTTCCGAGCTCCCTGGGCGGTGAACTGGAAGAGTCCTGGGGCGAAATTGCTCTGATGGTAGGATTCCTCCCACACCTTAGGATCGTCCTGGTCCACGTAACGGCAGTTAAGATGCTCGTCAAAGTAGGACCGGATGTCGGCAAAGGTGGGTGCTGGATTACCTTCCCGCCTGAGGATGCGCTTAATGCAGTTCTCCACATCCTTCATCAGGGTCAGGCCCAGGAAGTCGAACTTGATGAATCCGTTATCTTCCAGATTGCGGAAGTTCATACCTTCCGTCCAGGGGGTCTGGAGCTCACCACGGACCCCGATCAGGGGCATGGTCTCGGCAAGCTCATTCGCATCAGCGATGAGGACTCCGCCAGCATGTCGGCCGATGGCCCGTTGTTCCATAAACAACGTGCTCACGTGCTTCTCCACGTGGGGATACTTCTCCATGAAGGTCCGGTAGTTGTCGCTGTACTTCATGCAGTCGTCGTGCTTGAGGACGAAGACCGACTTCTCCGTGTTGGCATCCCGAGCGTGGGGCTCCACCTCACCCTGGAGGGGTCCAGTGATGCGGTTGATCTCCGAGAAGTCGATCTCGTAGAACTTGGCCACATCCTTCACGATGGATTTAAGCTTAAGCGTGTTGAAGTTGGACACCGGGATCACAGCGTCATTGCCGTAGAGCTCCCGAGCAGCGTCGATCAGGGCGTCCCGATCACCCGCGTCAGAGTCGATGTCTGGCCAGGAGGCACGGTGGCGACCCAGGAACCTCTCCCACAGTAGGTCGTACTTGAGGGGGTCGATCTGCGTGATGCCCAGCAGGTAGTTGACCAGCGAGCCACCACCCGAACCACGGGCCGCTCCGAACAGCGTGCGCTTCTCCGCCACGTGGAACACGTCCGTCATGGTCAGAAAGTAGTTCTCGAAACCCATGAACTTGATGTCGTCTAGCTCGCGGACCATGCGCTTAAGGTGCTCCGGCTTGTCAGCCATGCCTTCCCGAAGTGCGGCCGCCTTGACCTGCTTAGCCAGCTGCTGGAAGGGCGTGTCATCCGGCGGCTCCGGGTAGGACTCGTGGGTACGCTGCGGGTCGGCGTAGTTGGGCAGCTTAGCCTTACTGTCGATCCAGACGTCCTCGAACTCGTTCCAAGCCAGGTCGTGCGTGCGCTCGATGGCCGCTCGGACGATGTCCTCAGAACCGCGGTAGAAGTCGTGCTGATGATAGTGCCTCCCGAACTCCTCCCACATCTGTTCGGCGTTCTTGGGATAGAGCTCGCACTTGAGATCCTCGAACTTGGGGAGAGGGGTGGGCTTGTTACGCATCCAGCCCAGTTTCTTATAGAGCTCCCGGGCTTCCCACAGGTCTGGTCCGGGGTAGTGACTGTCAGCGGTGGCGATGAGAGGAATGTTGTGCCTCTTAGCCATCTCGATCAGGAACTCGTTGGTAGTGTGTTGGGCATCTAGAGCATTGAACTGGATCTCCCAGAAGAAGCGGTCCGGTCCTACACAGTCCTGGAACCTGTCTGTGAGATTACCGAGATCGCGCATGATCTCCTCGAAGCCCTTATTGTGAGCCTGGCCTTTAAAGACGGTTCCAGTGGCGATGCCTGCAAGACAGGCAGACGACACCTGGAGCCCTTCCCCATGTTCACGAAGCATCTCAAAATCGATCCGCGGGAACCGATAGAAACCTTCCTTGTAAGATCGCTTGATCAATCTGAAGAGATTTTGAAGTCCTGTGAGATTTCGAGCTGTTACAACTAAGTGGTATCGACGTTTCCAATCCAGGGAGTCCGGATCATACGTCTTGCTTTCCTCTTCGTCCTCGATCACGTGCCCGCCTTGCTCGGCATCATCCTCGGCGTCCTGATTTACATCGACTGCAGAAAGCTTTTCCACCTTCTTAGCATCCCGTTCTGCCTTAACTCGATCACGATGGTCTTGGTACTGTTTCTTCCACTCCTCTAGCGATGGTACGAAGTAAAACTCACATCCTGAGATGGTTCGAACCTTTCGGCCTTCCTTGCGTAACTTCTCACCGTGTTTCCACAAGAAGGGAAGAGAGTTACAGTTTCCGTGATTGGTGATGGAGAAAGCATCCATGCCATTCTCTAAGACAAAGTCCAGATGGTCGGCTGGATACCCTAATCCGTCGTAGGTGGAATATCCATCGTGACCATGCATGCCCACGAAGCGATTTGGCTTCTTAAAATCGTCAAATGACACTTGTTTTTCTCCGACATAAGATTATAAACCGCTTACTCGTCATTTACACACCTGCAATCACCTATCCTAATATACTTTTTTTCACCCTCTAAAAGTACTTGGACTCCCTCTTCCATCGTAAAGTCATGAGGTAAAGATTTTCCAACTACAAAGCCCTTTTGGAGATCCCAGTCACTATTGACCGGGTCCCACACCTTTACCTCAACTAGATCTCCCGACTTAAACATCATTGAGTATCTCGCAATCCGTCTTATGCCACCAATCAATCCGCTGGTCATAAAGCACCTTCACGAAAATAGCTGTGTGGGGAGGGGTCATCAAGACGATTCCGATTTTTGGAGGTTCCTGCAGGGGAATGCACACCATGTCACCCTTCTGGAGATAAGTGAGTTCCCTATCCATCTTCTGATTTTCGTAGGATCTTAAGATTAGAGCCGTTGATCCAGTGCCTCTCACCTGACACTAGCACACGATACATCGTCTGGCGCGCACCTTTACTATGTGCCTTCACTGCCGGCCATTTCATGATCCCGCGTACAACTAATCCCACGTCTGGTAATTTGGGCACACGATCTACAACTGTGTCTAAAACTTTGACCAGGTCACCGGGCTTGAATTTATAGCGCTTAGACATCGATTTTATATTACACTTCCCTGAGTAAATCTACATGATGTGTGTTATAATAAATGCAAGGCAATATTTATCACAGAGGTTCCTTATGAATATCGGAATAGTCGCAGGTAGCTTTAAGCCTTACCACGCTGGACATCATGCTATGGTCGAAAAGGCTGCAAAGGAAAATGACAAAGTCGAGCTCTTCGTCTCTCTGTCTAGTAGGGGCGTTAGAAAGATTAAAGATCCAAGCGACACGCGGACGGTCAAGCAGGGCGCAAGAAAAATCGAAGTCCCGAAGCCCGGGGTGCACCCGATCTACGGAGATGACATGCGAAAAGTTTGGGAGGATCATCTGCGCAAGCTACTGCCTAACAACGTCACGCTTCATCTTTTAGAAGAGGGAAGCGCGCCCATTCGCAAAGCGTATGAGCTTCTACAGAATGCCGCTGAACAAGACACTGAAGATCACTTTACCATCTACTCGGACCCAGTTGATATCGAAAACAACTACAGCGAAGCACAGTTGCTGAGGTATTTGGATCAAGATTTCGTACTTGAGAAGCTGGACAAAGTCGCGCTTGATCGAAATGAAACTGTCCCAGTAAGCGGTACCGACATGCGGCGTCACCTAGTCGATGGGAACGAAGAAGCGTTTAAAGATATGCTTCCCTTCCAGCTTAGCGACGCCTCAAAACAAGCGATCTTTGACATCCTGTCTGGAAAGGCTTTGCAGGAAAGCCTGTTACGCGCGTTCATCCGAACCGCGATCGACTAACCCATAAGAATCGATTGAACGTAACTTCTGAGAAGGTTCTCGTTCTGTTCTTCTGTGCTGGGAATCCTTCTGGCTCTTCCAATGATCTGATTCACCATCGCGAAGGCGCCCGTAAGCTTGTAGAGCTTTTTGCTTCCCGGAGGATGTTCAAAGATGACGCCCTCCATTGAGGAGTTCACCCTGTCCTCGATATCCCCAAGCTTAGGAAGCTGCTTATCAAGCAGAGCACCGATCTTCTCGGCTTCCTCTCCCTCGACAGCTTGCAACTTGGCGATCGCTGAATTAAGCTCTTTCTTCATTCTCTTAACTTCGGCATCAGTGTCATCCACGAGGAAGGATTCCATTCCCCGGAGAACCTCGATCGCAAAGTCATTAATTATATTCTCAACAGGCCCTAGAAGAACGCTGATTAGCTTTTTCGCATTTTGCTTTGATGCGATGCTCGACACCTTCTTCTGAACATCCTTGGGCAAACCCTTTTTAAGGGGCCCAAGTTGAGGAAGCTCACTAAGCGGTTGCTCATCCAGGCCGATTCCTACGATTCTTGTTACAAGATCCTCTGTCTTCTCGTCGGATAGATTTAGAGGTTTTAGGACAGCCCTGCGGAGACGTTTCTCAACATAATCAGCCAGGGTATCACTATCGCTCATCCCGAGCGCATCTAATTTAGTTACTAGCTCGGCGTGTGCTCCTGTCTCATTGATATCGCGGAGCTTCACGATCTGTGGGCCGTAAAAGCCCCAGCTCTCACTATCATCTTTTGCTGCAGCTGATGTAACTGCATTGACAAGCTTCTCAAAGTCACCGCCCCTTAGTTGAATGTCAATTACAGCACCGTTCTCATCGAACTCCTGGAGATTGTGCATAACAATATTGTCAGAGGAGTAGTTTATGATGTTAGGGTGGTCTGGATAGATGATTTCTGCATTTACGAATCTTTGTCCGTGCTCTCCGGTAAAGATGGACTTTAAAGTCGCAGCATCCATACGGGATAAACCCCGATTAATAGCCTCGAAACCATTCACAAATGGCGCCTCAGCTGGGTGACCCACAAACATCTTCATAAACGCTTCTTCGGACATCCCGCCGGTCTTCACGTCTCCGACGTTCCTAGCTGTTTTAAGCTCCCCCGACTCAGGATCTACAAAGAACTTAAAAAAGATGTTCTGGCCGTCGAACTTCTCAACTGCTTCAATCTTAGCTGACGCTACATCGCTGAGAAGCGACTTGATCTCTCCGAACGTTAGATCTAAATCCTCGTGAACGTGGGAAAGGTGTCCTGCTACTCCGCCCATTTATAGTCTCCTGGTTCTAAATATCACTTAAAACAACCCGGTGCCTTGTTTGGCCACCTTGTCAAGAACCTTATTAATACCTAGCTGTTTCGCGAAGTAACGCATCATCGCAGTGTTGTTGGCGTCGTTGTCGTTATAATACTCCAGATAGCGAGTTGTGAACTCATCTATCAACATCAACCACGAGCCACAGTCATCGAAATTTCGTGCCATGTCAGGATTGTTGGACATCACCTCGCCAACATCATAGAAAGCCTGCGCAAGATCCACCGTCGGAATGACAGTCCAATCTGAGTTTAAAAACTTAGGATTGGGCTCAAATAGACAGATTAGATACTTGGGTGTATTTCCCCATCCCTTTCGGCTTAGAGCACGTTCACCGACCTCTAGCTCAGTCTTCTTTAGCGGAATATCGAGCTTGATCTTGATCGCGCTTCGGGGTTTATCTTCATCGAACCAGCACAGATCAAATTTAGGCTGCTTATACTCAATCAAGGTGCATTGCTTCGTCTCTGGAAAGAGTTCATCAATAACAGGATGATCGGTGGAAAGACCGATTCGCATCAGCCAAGCAATCCTTCGTGCCCACCAACGCTCATCGAATACGTCACCCATGACATAGAGAGGACAAGATTGTAAAGTTGCCACTAGCTGTGCATCGTCGAGTTTCGTAGGATCGAAATTATCGAGAGCATCAAGATAATGTAACTCCTGCTTAGAGGAATCAAGTTTATGGTAGGGAAACTCAATAACCTTCCCTGTCTTCTTATCATCATCGCTCATGATCACCTCTTAATGCAGTTGTGAAAGTCCGCTGGGAAGAACTTCTTGTACCTTCCGTAAAAGCTCCGCCACTGTGCATCTAAGATATAAGTAACCGCGTGGTCGTCGACTGACCTAATACTACGTCCTACTGCCTGAACAATTGACTTGGCCGTTTGGAGTGGATACCACCCAGGCCACTTGGTCATTCTCTTCTTCACGACCTTATCTCCCAAGTAGGGATACGGGATCTTGCAGATGATCTGGAATCGCGAACAGTCATCACGTAAGTCCACACCTTCTGACATGGAGGGGCTGAGTAGGACTGTGGGCTTGTCTGACTGCATGTGTTTCTGTAGCACCTCATCACGGTCGTGTGTGTCGTGAATCAGAAGACGATCACTCTCTACGTACTGCCACAGGTATTTGGCAATCTTGAAGGTGTGGCAGTGGATAATCCCCTTGTCATCCGAGTGAGTATCCAGGAGCTCCTTCACCACCTTCGCCATCTTAGGAAGAGTGTTATCAATCTCTTTAGCATTCATGGGTCCCACCGGCAGTTCAACGATAGGGCGATTCTCCACTGGGAAGGGTGAAGGTAAAGAAAGGAAGGCCACCTCATCCGCAGGGATACCCAGAGATTGACAGAATGCTTCTCTATCGAGGATCGTTGCCGACATCATTAAAACCTTATTACCTAGACGGAAAAGATAATCCTGGGCAAACTTGGACACATCCACGGGCTTAAATGTAATGCGGCGTTTACCCTTGCCCTTGAAATCCTCAAACTCCACGATCCAGTTTTCCTTGTCGTAGTGCTTGAGAAACATGCGTAATCGATCCACGTGAGATCGAAGCATATCCAGTTGTCGAGCGAAACCCATCATCTCATCAAGCTTATCCTTCAGCCCACCATACTTGCTCATCATTCTCTCGATGTGCTTGAGCCGATCGTGAACCTTATTATAGTAGACCTCACTGATCCACTTGTGTGCCTGAAACTGGGTATCTGCCTTCGTCCAGCCGGCCTTGAGTGTCTTCTTGGAGAACCACTCGGAAACTGACACCTCGATGAAGCGACTAAGCTCAGATTCAATGTTGTGTGCCTCATCTAGCACCAGCAAGTTTCTAGGCTTGATCTTCCCGCTGTAAGTTGCCTCGGTAAGAAGGTAAGGAAAGTTAACCACTGACTCCGGAGAGTTGAGGAAGGCCTCTTTGGCCTGATTATAGACACAGTTCATCGTGCAGGTCTTGAAAAATCGGCTACTGCGCTCAGCTGTCCTAAGTAACTGTTTTGACTCTCCGCAGCTATTTCCCCGGTGATATCTGCACTTGTAGTTAGAGGACGACTTGATGGACATCATTCGGCCGCGGGGAAGACCAAAATCCTTAACGTACTGCTCTTGTAAGATCTTCTGTGTCGTGACAAAGTAAGTTCCCTTGAGAGGGTCTTGATCTGTCTCAGGGCTATATTTGATGTTAAGCACCCTGCCGATGGTGAGACCAACAGCGGACTTACCTACTCCGGTACCAGCTTCCACAATACAAAAGCGTTTATCGCTCTTCAGAAAGCTATTGATAGCGAACGCGATCGCGTCAATCTGCGACTGTCGAGGTTCATCAAATGGAAAGGCTTCTTTTAGAGACAAGAGAAGTACTCCTCACATCATCATTATATCTTAGGAATGGGGATATTACACAATCTAGTAAAACTGTGTGAGATCTAGCCCTCTACGGTCAGCCTCGTCTAGGTAAATCAGCGGGTCATAGCTTCCATCATTCTGGAGGATGGATTCCCAGGACTCCTGGATTCCTTGCAAAAGGGTATACTTAGGTTCCCACCCGGTTGCATTTCGAAAACGCTTAGAGAGAAGCCGGTGGTTGCCTAGGTAATCTGTCCCTGGGTGCCACTGCACGATCTCTGATAGCTTTCTACCCGATACCTCAGACATCATGTCGAGGATCTCTCCTGTGTTATAAGGATTCTCTGCTGCCACATTGTAATCCACATTCCACAAGCCCTTGTGACAGGCTAAAGCAACGGCATCACAATAGTCACTCACGTGCATGTAATCCTTGATCTTGCCTGGATCAAGGAACATGTCGATCCTATCTCGGCCGGTGTGAGAGGCGTAAAGCGTCTTCGCAATGAGAGAGTTCATATCCCCCACTCCCCCATAAGCGAAAAGTGGGCGGATGATATTCCAATTTGAGCACGTGCTTCTTACTACATACTCCGAAGCCAGCTTCTGCGCGCCGTATAAAGTTCTAGGTAGAACCTCTGACTGCTCATGGATCTTCATGCGCTGATAAATAGCAGTATTGTAGATCACCGTGGTTCCCATGTAAGAAACAGCGGCTCCAGCTCTTTCTGCAGCACGACAGATGATGTGCGTCCCTGCCACATTGGTAAGAGAAGCCTCGCTGGGGTTGAGAGCAACAACATCTGTGCCTACGACGGCAGCATTGTGGATCACAAGCTTGATATCGTTCTCTTTTAAAACAGCCGCCCAGGTGTCTTCCGAGTTCCGATGAACACAAGGTTCACCCGTAGGCAGGCAGATAAACGCAGAGTGATTACGCAAGGAATAGAACGTGTGCCCTAAGCGTTCGAAAGCTGCGGGCAGATTGCTTCCGATAAACCCACACTCACCTGTAATGACGAAATTCATCGTGATCTCCTTCTGGGGACAATAGCTCTGTATATCTCATCACCCTGAGTATGAATAAGCATCACTTGACTCGGAGGTAGAGAAGTCTTCAATACGTCCAGTGCTTCTTCTAGCGACCCATCGAACTTTCCGATGGATTTTAATGTGACATTCTTGCTTCGAATTGAGCTTACCTCAAGCATACCCCAAAACACCAATGTTTCTGTACTACCCACATCGTAAAAATCCTCACGGATCTTCTTTATAGGGTATGTGACCAGATTAGGAAACTCACTGTTCTTGGCGAACTCGCCTAAGTTTTCCTCAGTGATAAGCTCGTAGCGCATCAGCGCTACCAGAAGTACATCAGAGAGAAGTTGGGAATGGGGTGCATCCCGAGAAAGCCAAAACTGCGGTTGTTGTATCCAACCTGAATGGCGAGGGGCAGTTCCAGTGCAATAGCGAATTGCTTCCACCTGCGCTCAAGTCCCACACCAGGACCGAAAGAGAGCATCAATCCCTCCTCTAATTGTCCTGTACGCTCCACGTCCCTACAGTTGTTGCCGTTGTCGTCGCAAACATGTTCCCAGTGATTACCGCTGTCCCTGTTGTAAAAGGCAGCCAGACCTAGTGACCAGTAGGCACGACCCCAACTATTAGAGTTGAGCGTACGGAACAGTGTTCCACCCATAAATACAGTGGCGTCAAAGTCTTCATCCACGATGGGAAGCAGTGAAACCTGCCAGCCGTGTCCATTGGACTTTTGGCGGCTGTATCCTAGACCGACTCCATGGGTAGATCCAGCAACAAAGCCGATACGCTGCTCATCAGCCTGTGCAGGCAGGGCAGCAAAGATCATAGCTGACGCTATTAGTGCTTTAAACATTTGTTTTCTCCTGTTTGTTAAAGCTTAGAACTCTTCGCAGGTAGGTTCGCTCGGATCACAATCAAGTACTTGCCAGCCCTGAATTGTCACTCGGGGCTTGTGAGCGCATGAAGCGACCAAGCAAAAAGCAAAGAGTAATAAAAAAAGTTTTTTCACTATTGAGTAAATCCAGAGTATTGCTCAAAGATAAGCTCACCGGCATCTGATACACGACTTAAATAATCTTGTAGCTGCTCACGAGTGGTGTTCACGGAAGAACCTGCTTCGCTGAGCATCACATTGAACTTGCCATCAGGTAGTCCTTCAGCAAAGAACACCACAGGCTTATCGATACCGTAGGAGTAACCCGCTTCCCAGATCGTACCTAGATCCTTAGCTTCGGTGTTGCAAAGAACAAAGTCAGCCCACTGAATCTTCTCACAGTTCACATCAAAGATGCGAGTCCGATCCTCCTGCGTGGCATTTGGATTAAGAACAAAGAAATCCTTCGGGCTAAAATACTCATGCCCAGATTCGGTAAGAGCTTGTTTCATGTACTCAACTTGCTCAACTTGTTTGGGGTTGAAAAATGGGGAAGCGATATAAACCTTCATCTACGGGATCCTTTCAAAGATTAATGAATGAGATGTAATAACCTAGCAGTAAGCCTACAGTAAATGCTAGGGGTATAAGTGTAAAATATAATCTTGATTTCTCTTGTTCAGTGCTGATTGCATGCAGGAGTCCCATAATAAGCGCTCTGCCGGCAGCCTCATCCTCTGGGGCGATGCCAAAGCTTATTTCCTCAATATCTTGCTGTTTTTTCTCATCTTCTGGTAACAATGAGCGCTCCTAAGTTGCGGTAGCTCTCGTACTCACAACGGTAATTCTTCTCTAACGTCTCGCGAACTAAGCGTTCCATGGCGCCGCTATTTCCTGTAATAATCTTGCATGGAGGAGGATTCTGCTTAACCCACCCAGATACGATATCCTTCACACGATCATGCGATAAGCCATGCAAATCTAGCTCCTTCACGACAGACATTCTCGTTTGTTCTGCCGATTAATCTCCCGTGCGATCCAAGCCAAGGATCTACCTTCGTCAATAATCTCTCTCCTAAGAATAGCATCTCGAGCAGAGATAGGATATAGGTACATCTCCCAGATCTCATACTCGCTGCGGGAGACATTTTTCTCCTGATGTTCATCCAAGAAATCATTCAGATCGAAGAGATCTTTATCTGCCCGAAATCCCTCATAGATTAACTGTCGGCGACGTTGTGTGTTCTTATCAACGAAAGGCATCTCACCTACCCATACGATCCCGATATTCCATCTCGATGTCACTGATCTGTGCGAGAATGCTATTCCAGTGCTGTCGAAACTTGCTGTTCTCACCTGCCTCATTAGCTGGAGGGTTAGTGCCATTCACATCATCACGCTCTGCCTGATAGATAGTATCATTGGGATGGTACTCAATCTTCTCGTCAGTATCAGCATCAGGCCAATAGAGGTTGGTTCCCGTACCCGAACGCATATTTCGAACGTAATGCATTGCAGGTCCAGTGAGAGTACGAGTTCCAATACAGGCTGCTGCCTCAGGAATTACCTTGCACACCGCAAGTGCCATCTTGGCAGCCATAATGTTGTCAGCGGCCGGCTGGATCTGCTTGTCGCAACGCTGCCGAATAAAACCGATTAAATCTTTAAGGTTGAAGCGCGCATAATAAAAGGTCTCAATGGCACGAGGAAGAATGGTGCGCGCGTCCATAATCGAGATCTCCCTGGTATCGATCATGTCTGCATACAGTTTCTTACCTGCCTCAACGTGGTCCTTCCATCGGCCATACATCTCTGGACTATTCTGAACTGCAGCGGGCACTAAAGCTCTGCTGTGAGATTGCCAACGATCACCTGTGCATTGTGCTGCGAATGTTCCAGCACGATGTCGAATCAGGTGAGTGACAGTTTGCAGATCGATTCCTCCGATCATGAAGGTAAAGCTCATGGCCTCCATACCTGCAGGAAGAGCCCGGAACTGCATCACATCTTCCAGCGTCTCACTAAGCTCATGCTGAGTTGCATGCATGGGATCTGTTGCCTCTGGTGAGTCGGCCCAAGTTGCCTTCACATAGCGGTAAGCCACATTGCGGATCTGCTCACCGGTGGGATGATCCACTAGCTCCACTCTTAAG
>Ga0209434_1000795_pt1 | contig 14716 bp, 10 predicted proteins | sample ETNvirnome_2_300_FD_184068 | JGI IMG/M metagenome (GOLD analysis project Ga0209434, IMG submission 184068) | Marine viral communities from the Pacific Ocean - ETNP_2_300 (SPAdes) (version 2) | ecosystem: Environmental > Aquatic > Marine > Oceanic | place: Pacific Ocean | collected 2013-06-22
CATGATGATAACTGGAATCAGTTTCTTAAACATTTATTTTCTCCTATTTTGCGTTTAAAGGGATCGACAGATCTTCGGGGTCGGTATAGAAAGATTGTGCATCTCCTTCCCGACGATCAAACTTCTGTACAACCTCCTCATTCATTAGACGTATAACGTGTTCTTTAAATTCATTATCACTCGAAATTAATTCTGTCCATTTTGATGGCTGAAATTTCTTGACGTAGCCCTCGGGGAGTGCCAGCGTATACCAGGCCCCAGCACTCGATAGGCAGTCCGAACTCTTAACGGCATCGAACCAACTTTCCTCATCTCGGATACCAATCTCATTCCCCCACATAATACGGAAGGTACAAGATCTTCCCTGGGTTCCAAAGCGCGACTTCTCCAACCGCACCTTCACTTCCGAACCAATGCGAAAGCCCTTGTCGTCGGTGACGAAAGAACTCTTAGCCTTGCGGCCGGTCAACCAAATCCGTAGCGAGTACGAATAGTGCATCGCCTTTCCACCAGGGGTGAGGTACGGCGTCGTCATTGCTATGATGCGTGCGTTGGGTCCTTGTGGAATGTTGGTCTTCAATTGATTCAACACAATAAAAGTGGCTTGCTTGTCCGCAATAGGAATCGTCAGCTTGGACATTCCCTTTGCAAGGATGCGTGCTTTCATTGCCATGGATGACTGGGGGTTAAAATCTCCCTCAACATCAGAAACACAGGGCGTAAACGCTAGCGAGTCCCAGATAAAAACCAACTGATCATCAGTCGCCGCCAACAGGTCTTCAATCGTCTCTAAAACGAACTCGACAGACGTTGCTTGAACATACATTAGGCGGCCTAGGTCGCACCCTGCTCGCTCCAAAAACGTAGGGTCTATGGCGGACTCGGAATCAAAATAGGCCACAATCTTGCCCTGTTTCTGGGCGTTGGCTGCGATCTGTGCGGCCATGTATGACTTGCCTGTTGCTTCAAGTCCCGCAATCTCTGTTGTCTTCCCGACTGGGATGCCCGTAATCTTCCCACGACAGATAATTGAGTCCAACCATCGCGACCCTGTGGGGATCCATTCTTTTACTTCGGTGGGGTTCTCGCCCGTTAAATCGTGGGCGACATTTCTACCTGCTTTCTTATTTACTAACTTCATTAGATCCTGCATTGCTACACGACCTGGCTTTGTTTTCTTAGCCATTTGCTCTCCTTATAAAAATGTGGCAGACTTTGACCGGTCTGCCAGCGGTGCGGCATGAGACGCAGCGGTAATAGTTTAGGCAGCTTGGGTCTTGGGTGCCTTCTTTCTCAACGAAAGAAGAGATGCCTTAGACACAAATTCCCTATAAAGTTCCTTTTTGCGTGAACGACGGGCATGGGGCCGATGAGGTAAATGTTGCCATTTAAAATAGTATTTCTCACTCGATACATCATCCGGGTTCACCCCCGCATCCAGGTACCTGGTTCTTTCGTTGACATAAGCAATGTTAGATGTGTGAGAGAGATCATCATCAATCTTTTTCAACTCACTAAAAAATTGCTCATAGTCTTTGATATAATATCCATGATCATGTGCCCATTCACATGCATATAATGCTGCCCAAGCCATCTTGGCGGCTACTAACTTAGACTTGGCGGAGTATACTTTTTGTTTCACAATAGCATGACGCCACAATCCAAGAATACTCTCGGCTCGACAAATATCCTTAGCGGCATACGGGCTCTTCGGATCTGCCAAGCTGCTATACGTCAAGCCCAATTCATAAAATCGATCAATCTCGCCGCTTCTAAGATCCCATTCATCCATTAAAACCATAGCCATCTTGGCCACGTTTTCATCATCAATCATGCGAGTGATGTCCACTCCTTTTGTAATTCTTACAAGTGCTTCCGTATTCTTTTCGGATATCTTTCGCACCCACGTTGCTATCGGACTAATAAACGAATTACGCGTTTCCTGGGCGTTAAGTGGCTGGCCATCATTTAATGCTCGAAAAAGTTCAGACAAGTGTTCAACGGGACAAGGATCCGCCACCTTTACGATCACTCGACTGTGGTTGATCGCATCCTTTAATCGTTGTGGAAGGTTGTCGAAAAACTTATTTTCTATCTTCACTACCTTTTCATCAGCATCTCGAAAATTTCCACTAATAGAAACCTCGTTCCCTAAAACATTGATAATACTTTTTGTTCTATTTTGTCCATCTAGGGAAATATAGGAATAGCCTTGATCAAGGATGTTCTGAAAGTATTCCATGGATGACTCGTCTCCTAATTTCGTACAATGCTTTAAACACTCTTTAACGTTTGCTACTACAATTGTAGTAAGTGCCCAGCCCCGCGTCAAAGAGACCAAATATTTAGAGATATCATGATTGCTCCAAACGACTCTGCGTTGAAACGCCGGATCATAATAAACGCTGCGATTGTCATACTTCTCAGTAAACTTTTTGATTTGTGCCATTTTACACCTCCTGTGTTAATTGTGTGATAAAACACGAAACGTGTGAATCATATTTTATCTGGCTTTTAAATGTGAGGCACCTGTTCCCCGTGCCTCCCTGCGGGAACAAACCTTAACCCGTCATCAACTCATCAAAAGCGCGGTCTACATCACTTCCCTTCTTCTTGTCACCGAACTTGGTGGTTTCAGAAGAGCGACCCTCCGCACTCTTATCAGTTGCGAGTTGTGCATCCAGAATGGCGCTAACCTGTTCTGGGGTAAGACGCTCGAATAGTGCATCAAAATCAGGCATACGATCAAGGAGGGCGGGGATCGCATCGGCGTCTTCCAAAAGAGGCGACGTATTACGGCGCATCTTCAGGTTTGTTTGGGGATAAGCACCTGGCTTATCAGCCTTGGTATAGGTAAGGGTGATGTCAGTGCCCTCATTAATATCGGTCACATCACCATACTCGGGGTCAAGAATGTATCCGAGAAGAAGTTCATATGCCTTCTTTCCATATCCATAGACCTTGATTCCGTCTTCTTCTTGTCCGCGTACCACCACGGGCGAGAAGTAACGCTGACGCACGAAGAGGGACTTAGCCAGCTTCTTGCTTTCCTCGTCATTGTTATTCACTCCTTCGCGCCATAAGGCAGAAGCGAATTCGCAAATCGGACAGTGTTCCCCGAAATTGCGCTTGGGACACAGAATGCCCCCACGATGCTCTCCTACATTGTAGTGGAAGGACATCTCCTTGAGTGGATCTCCGTCACTCGTCGGTATGATACGAATGTCCGTATCACCACTGTCTGGCTTAAAAAAGGCAGACGATCTACTATCACTGTTATCACCGCGCAAAGATGCGAGCTTGCGGCGCATAAGCTCCATGTCGATTCCCATATATATTTCTCCTTTATGTTGGGTAAAGTATACCAAGCGTTCCTTGATATCTAATATATCACTCTGACGTTAGCTTGTCAAGAGTTTTATTTGTTTGTATCGTGTTTGTGTGGGCCACGACAAACCCAAAGTCTTGTTGTAAAGGTGTCTCGTAAATCGCATACGAAATCTTTCGATAGGCATTTCTTGGTTTGCTTTTCAGCATGCGGACGATTTTGCGGTGCAAACCTCCTTCTTCCTCCAATTTTTTTTGATTGATACACATATAATAACATAGCTCTCTCTCAATGTCAAGGTCAAAAAGCCATTTTTCTTCAAGCGTTTGCATGTCCAAAATTCCTACGCTTCTAATTCGACACACCTCCGATGGCCGCGCTACCAAACCAATCTCTGGTTCGTTATGTTCAAAAAAATTAAGATAATGAACGGTAGAATAAATAGAACCATTCAATACATTATAATATTCTTTGACCGGGACGTTTTGCACTATCTCTTCGATCTTTAAATTAGACATCAATGTCAACGAATTGATCAATCCCGAACGCGCATACTCTTGAAGTACTCCAAACGCCATGTTCTCTAATAATTTGGGGATCCCCGTCAATAATTCAATATCCGGTTTAATATAAATCACGTCGACTCTTTTGTGTCTAAGCTGCTGGAGAATTCCTAACGCATAATTAGAACTGTATGATGACCCTACAATCACAAATTCCACATGCTTATCAAGGGTGTTAAAAAACTTTTTTACATTGGGAATGTTTTCTTCATATTCTTCGGGCTTCTCATACTTCTTTAATCGAAATTTATATTTTGATGTTCTCGCTATCTTGTCGTTCATTACATAGACATTGTAATTCGGCGTCTCTGAAAACCTCTCCGCAATCGCTGATGCAGCATTTCCCAAACCAATAATCGAAATCATAACTTCAACTCTTTTAAATCAAAATAATTCGTACCTGCTTGAAGATTTACTAGGTACTTCCCATACCGCGTCTCAGAAAAAACTTCTTTAATTTCTGGTGTGAGTTCTTTGTCTTCGTCTGACAAATCAATTACAACCTCATCGTGAATAATATGCGATATAAAAGACTTCCTTCCTTCTAACATCTTATCGATGGTGACTGCTTTTTCTAAAACTATATCTGCCGTCGTACTCTGTAACAAATAATTGAAGGCTTTCTCGGCGTTCACCTTGATACTTCTATGAAAAGGCGTTTTAATAGACCCGTCTTGATACCACTGTGTCAGTAACTTAGTACGGTCATACAGGTTCCCTTCTATTGTTTTGGACTCTGGATTATATAACCAGGCAAAAAAGACAGTTTTCGCTATGTCTCTATCCATTTCACCGTTAAATATGTTGTCCACGTTCCACTGGTGTACGTCTTCTATTGGTTGTTCCAATCCGGATAGTCCCAGGAATGTTCTCACTTCGGCGCCATTATAATCTAGGGATAAAAAGAAGTCATTGTGAGGTTTGATAATTTTGCGATAGTCTTGTCTTATCGTAAGTATGGGAAAGGATTCAGGATTTGTGGCTAACCGTCCCGTTACGGTTCCAAAAAGATTATAATCAATATGTTTATATCCATCAAGTAAGTTTTTAATTTTTTCTCTATCGCGGGTTCTATAAAAAAGATTTTTGCAACCTTCGTTGTTGATATTCAAATCTTGATATTTAATCTTGTATAAGAGTTCTTGTACGTTAGCTAAATGATCGTAATGAAGAGGTTTATCATAATTTTCAAAAACATATTTTGTGATTTGATTTTTAATCTCGCAAAACTGCTTTAAAAAATCTGCCGGTACTAAATCAAAAACACAATGCTCACGCATATTAATCTTGGCAATCTGAAATGATTTCATATATGCTTTAAAACGACGTTGCGCTTTGACAAGTTCTGGCAACATTTCCTCTGGGGCGGCTTGTTCTAAACTGCGGCCATTACAATAAAGCCATGCGTACTCTACATCTTTGTTTTTAAGGGATCCAGTGTATTTCCATGTGTGGGTTAGATCTGAGGGGATTTCTTCAAAATATAGCTTCCCGTCTGTATACACACCAACGCATTCTGTTTTGTCGTCTAACGTTTGAAATATCAAAATTCTCCCGCTGCTCTTCTTGCTTCCATATGTTTAACATAATAACTCAAGGAGCCACGATAGTCAAATGGTTTGTTCAAAATTCTTTCAAAATCATATAAGGCTCTTGCCAGGCCTCCACTTTGATATAATTCCAACGTATCATCCACTAATCTTTCTTGTTCGTGTACTTCAAAATGGGATTGCTCTTCCATAAAACGAATTTTAAAATATAATTTCAAGAAATATTCTTCATCGTAATCCGCAGTTAATTTTTGTATTGAATAGTTGACGGGAGTTACAATTTTAGTGATCGTGGCACCGCTAGGGCATGCCTCGCTCACCATATAATTACGTAATTTTAAACGGTTATACAAGTTCAACAAATAAAATTTAAATTTTCTATAATACGTAATATGAGTAAGGTCATATCCCAGTCCTATTACGGCGCCTGTGGTTGATATCATATACGGGCGCGCATAATTATCTAATAGTTGTTGGGCTCCAATATCTGCCACAATTCGCCATGGTATGAATTTATCTACCATAAATCCATAATCGTTGCATGTGTTCACATAAAAGTCCCAATTAACATTGTTGATAAATTCACTAATTTTTTCTTGATCATTGGCCGGATCTAAATCTGCGATTTCAATAGCTAGGCCAGAGCATGTAATGGGACAAAATTTACTTTTTACATACGCTGGCATTGTATAAGGGTAGGCTCCCACTACTTTAGTTAATTTGAGAAGAAGTGCATCTACAAATTCATGGAAATACTCAAATTTAATTCCATCATTATTAAAGGTGCGCGATAGGGCTGCGTTTTGAAAATCTAAAAATTCACTGTACTTGCGTAGCGGATCTTCGTATCCTTTGAAGACTGTCAACTCACTCAAAAATGATTGGTTACTCGATATTTTTCCGGCCATGGCACATTTTTTAAATTGAGTGGCCATGGCATTAAAAGCATCCACCACAAAGTTAACGCCAGAGATCCCCTCGGTGCGATTAATGGTTTTATTAAAATTCTTTAATTTTAAAAATTGTCCGTTCTTAAATCGAATAGGCATCCAAAATTGATTTACTCTTCCATACCAAAATTTCTCTCCGTAATTAAAATCAACAATATTAGAAAGATTGTTTACTTGTTTTACTTGACCTCGATAATAAGCCCTCTTATTAAATAATTCTTTGGATGATTCTTCATTAGATTCTGCATAACGTGTTGACATTTGTTAATTCCTTTTTTTCAAGTTTTGATCTTCTTCATAAACTTTACCTTCGTCTCAACTCCTTGGGCACAGCCGGGTCCGGAGACGTTGTTGGAACGGCATCTTCTATTACAATCTCGTCGGTGCTCTCACCAAACACTACCGCATCTGTGGGGTCTCCGGTGGATGTTCCGACACTGTCGGCCACCGCACTTTGCGCTGATGTGGCCGCCGACCATTGCGATATCCCATCTTGCATGTGATCGCCGGCGGATTCGGCGCGAGCATCGCGCGCCGTGCGGCATTTAGCAGGTAGTTGATCCCCGCCTGCCGATTCGGCAGCCTGCTCCTCTTCGTAATCAATTTGGGCAACCCACTTAGCTGTTATCTTAGTCTCGGCCAAACCAATCCCAAAATTATGTTCAGATCTAATAATCATGTGATAGCCCCCAATACCTAATTTAGTTAAATCTAACGCGTTGCCTCCAAAGGGAGCCATATTGGGGGCCCATCCTTTGGGATCGACAAAAATATAATTACCCGGAAAAGCATTCACAATCGGATAAGCATCAATATGAACGTCATAAACCGGCCTTAGTTGTTCGAGACCGTCAAACCCATTTTGTTCAAATCTCACCACTTGTAAATATTTAGACTGTGTTTTGGAGAGAGATATGGTTTTAACGAGCCCTCGATCTTTTCCAATAGAGTAGTGAAAAATTCCTCTAGCCTCATCCATGGCTTGGTCACCGAGCATTAATTCAGTAGGCTGCGTTCGGCCGGCATAGTAAACAATCCAATTATGTTCCTCATCAGCATTTTTATTAGTAAGGGCCATGTCACGCAAGCCCGAAATATTCAACACTGGAAACTCATCGGTTCCTAAATTCCCTAATACTAAACGGGAATATTGTAATTTTGTATCTTTTCCAGGAAGCGTTGCCGTCGAGTCTACTATTTTTTGGGTGATCTCATCATAGTCAGAATCAGTGTTTGTGTAAGAAGTTAAAGCGGCTTGATGTAGGCGAACATGTTGTTTATTAGATACCTTAAAACATGTGTCATCATTTAGAAAATTTCGAATTAAATTGTTTAAGAAATCATTTATAAATTTTGAGAGAGGATAAAGCACTTCGTCCTTTTTTAATAATTGGTTAGTTAACCATTCGGCAAAAAATTTAAGGGATACCGGAATATCACCCAGATTAACAATCTTGCTCTCCCCTCCTTTTTTTGTGCTTACAATTTCAACGGGCCCAAGAAGGACTCTAAATTTTTTAAAGCGCGCATAATATTGTTTTAATTTTATTTTTTCTAACTCTAAATCAGCCTGCGTTGTCACTGCGCCTTTAAAATTCTTGCCCATGTTTTTGTATTCTGCGTCTAAGAGATCGGGCCCGTTTCGAATCGCCTGATCCATCGCTGCTAAAATAGTATCGATTAAATCGCTTACATAAAAGAAAGGAATTTGCTCACTCTTGGGGTCAAGCATCAGACGAGAAAAGGAATATTTAAGATTTTCTTCTTCTCCCTCGACAGATGAAGCATATGCTGAATCCAGCTTGCCGGCAAGTCCTTGCTTATTAGCGGTCTCAGTAATTTGCGCAGCGAATGATCCTGTGGATTGTTCGTAAAAGGGGCCATCTTCAAGAAACCGTTGTAGATCTTTTGTTGACACATTAATATATTTAACATTTCCGTAGTCTAATAATTTTTTAGTAATGAAAGATAGACTTTTAACTTTCTCTCCTTTAATTTCATCGGCCATGGCCTTTTCAATTTCAGATATCTTTTCAGTCTCGCATGCTTCTTGGAGATTTCGAACAACTAATCGTCGCATTAATTGTCGTCCAAAGATATTATATTTTTTCCCTCCAATCATAGTAGAGCTAGGATTAGCAAAAATATTAAATGTGGGATGATCAAAAAAATCTTCAATGTATGCCAAATAATTTATGACAAAAGTTACACGGCCAATTTCATCAATGTTAAATTCATGTACCGTTGGCGTGAGGTTAAGTGTCACAAAGGAATTATTAACGGCATCTTGGGCGCCAGCCGAAAGAACGGTCTCTCCGTTAGGCATTGCCCACCCTACAACAACTTTAAGTCTAAAATTTAATTTTGATAGATTTGCTTCCGCTTGTTCGGACAAGCGCGCCGATGAAGTTAGCTTGCTCCCTCCCGTTTTCAAAGCCAAATCTACGTAACGATATGCACTCACTTGGCGCTTGCCGCCGGCTGATCTTTTGGTCCCTATGCGCCATTCTAGTAATTCATCAAATGAATTCGCAAAAATTGTTAGCTTGCCTTTAATACTCTTTTTGACGGCAAAAGGATTGCTCCCATCATAAGTAAAAGAAAAATCTTTGATACCAACCCCAAATCCTCTTTTGTTCTTATCATCCAACAAGCTCAATATATTTACGTTGGTCGCGTATGAATCAAAATTAAATTCAGTTTGAGCTTCGGCGCCGGTACTATCTTGTTCTACTTTAAATAATCTTATCATGGGTACCAAACTCGAAATCTCGGCGTTTGTCATGCTGAAAAAATCACTATAATTGGGATATTGTGTAAGCCTATTGATAAATGCATACGGATCTCCGTGAACTAAAACAGACGAATTGGCTTTGTGGCCTTTGTTCTTTTCGGTTTCGTTCCATAAGTGATAGGGCAACCGTTTAGCTCTACTAATATCCAACACATTCTTTTTATATTCAGCCAAGTTTAAGATTCTCGCCAATAAATAACATTGTTCTTTATACTGTATTTGAGATTCAACGGGAACTGCCGGGGCATATATTTTGGTCTTTGTAACAGATCCCAAGCCTTGGGTTCTTGATTCCTCAGCAAGATCCCAGGCTTCTTGTGCCTTTTTTGCGTTCTCGTCGGTGGGCAATATAAAGGGGTCCAGCATGTCCCCGCGCATCGACTTGCTAAGGTCCACGTCGGCTTTATCTTCGAATTCTGTACGCAATTCGGCTAGCTGCTTCAAGATCTCTTTCAATGTTTTTGTGACGTTTTCAATCGCTGCGGCTAAGAGTTTGGCCGTATCAGGTGCGCACATGGCCGTGTTCGGCACTGGAGGAGTGCCTATACCTGGGTTACAAAGGTGTTCTATACCCCACTTGGCATCTACTAGGGCGGCGGAGTATTTTCCCATCAGTTCATAGCTGACCTCCCAGTCCAAGGTGGTACTGCCGCCGCCCAAAGCCGACGGATCTGGGGCGGCGTCTTTGAAGAACCACTTCTGGATCTTCTGCCATGCATCCACATAGGTCATCCCAATATCATAGTCGTCTGCGTAAAGATCCCCAATGGTGTAACCAGGGCCCCTCATATAATTCCAGCTAGTGGGCGCCAGCGACGAGACGCTAACGGCCTCCTTGGACGCGGCGATGAGGTCAGCATCGGACACGCCGGCGTCTGCGAGGCTCTTCTTAATGGCGGCCGCGTACGTCTCGCCGTCCTCAACGACTGCGCGCAGATCTACATCTATAAGGCTGATAATTTTAGCACAATTATCTTGTAAGAACTTAGCTTGGCTCGGTGAGGCGTCAAGTTGTTCTGCTGAGATACTAGCTTTACAGTCAAATCCTTCTTTTTCTCCCATTTTAAATCCTCAATACCGTAAGGATATCCTGGATGCTCAACGGGATAGCGATAACATCGCCCGTTTGTATGTTAGCCTCAGTGGGGCGCGCATTATACCACGCAATCACCCACCAGAGTCGTGAGTCTCCATAATATTGATTGGCTAATTTATAATATCTATCCCCATATTTCCAAATATGTGTGTTAGTTTTTAAACTGGTGCGCTGGCTTACGGTAGGATTATGAAGCATTAAGGTTTCATATTGAACTATTGCTCTCAGCCCTCGTGAACGTCGGAGTGGTGCATAGTATTCGCTAGCGTTTACTATCTTTCTTTTGTTGGTGTATCTCGACATAGATTAAATTTCCTCTTTATTTCTTTATAAGAATCCAGCTAGGGGATCGTCTTCCGCAAAAGACTCCCCCTCATCCGTCTCGCTTCGAGTAAGAGTCGGTTCAGCGTGACCATAAACCCTACCCCATTCCAAACTACCGTAGTATTCAGCGCCAGGAGACGCTATCTCCGTAGAGGGTTGTTGCATAGAAGAAACACCCAATTGTCCCAATACAGCGTTGGCCTTAGCTGCATCCTCTGCAAGAGAGGCAGAATTTACTGCATCCTCTACGATAATCGCTGCGGCCTGGGGAGCAAAATCTAATGCTTCTAATTGCGCTTCTGTTGCAAGCTCTTCGGTTCTATCAGTCATGGATGCAATCGCAGCAGCGTCATCAGCTATAGCGGCCTGGACCTGTGCAGGATCGTAAAGATCCACCCCATATGGAAACGCTGTCCCTACGCCAGAGCCACGGACTTCATACCCTTTACTCCCAAAAGTTCCATCTTCGTTCCACCCCAGCGGATGTTCATGAATAGCGGCGAACTCTAGATTAATCTCTATCATCTTGGGAAGAATAGTATTTTGTGCTTTCTCAATCACTCCTACATCAGTATTTTCCAAGTTGTGATTGACTGCTACACTGCTAATAACCCCCAACAAACCCAACGAGGAATCGTTAACACTGACATATTCATTATATTTTTGGTAGGCCAATTTATTCCCACTCAATGAACGCTGGGCACCACTGAGAGGGCCCTTTATTTGATCACTGCTATCTCTCAAAATATTCATCACTTTCATCCGAATTAAAGGTGACTGAGTAATCGTTTGTCCATATTGTACATCATCATAGTTAGGATATAAAAATTGTATTAATTGCTGGACTTTTCCAAGATTTTCATATGCCTCTCCCGACGAAGCCGCCGGTACTTTAAATGCTAAACTAATTCGTCGTGTGGTATTTTTAAACATATAAATGGGATCCGCACGTCCATAAACAGTTTCCTGGGCCCAGTCACTTGAATAGGCTTCGTTGAATGCCGTAATGAATGCTTTAAAATAAACGGATTTGCTCGTAGGTAAATGTTGAAAAGAAATCGTCATTTTAAGCAGGTTGGCATAAGCATCAGTAGCATCTACCAAACCTGCATGATCATTCGTTTTATATCGATCCTGTTGAAAAGTCTGGTCGTACTCGTCGCCACTAGGCATCGGCAAGCTACCACCAGAGGTGGTCATTCCATCTTTTTTCTTAAACAGTCCCATTATAGTATTGGTGCTCCTCCAATGCCATTCATTGATTCTTGCGAGGTTTGCGTATTAATCTCAACCGCAGCCCCACGCATCAGCTTTTTTGTTTGCATGGCGTTTAATTGCAGTACAACTTTGATGGGGGCTCTCCCTCCTCCTCCGGCTGCTGCAGTTTGTTCTCTGTCCATTCCAACATATTCTTTGACTGTTTCTTTGGCCGAAGTATATCCGGCCGCGGCTAGGGCGCCCGCAGTCGAAACCATGGTGGCGCCCAATTCTATCATTTTCCGCTCAGGCATGCGTGCTACGGCATCCACAATTTCCGTAATATTAGAGCTTGCACCGGGAGATGCCAACACTGTAAAAAAGCTTGTGATACCAGAGAGGATACTTGATATCATGTCTCCAAATGTTTTCATAAGGGCCGTTATCTGCTTAATAGGGTTAAAGATCTCAACAATTGATAATCCAATTTCTTTAAATGCGGTGGCCACGTGCATCAAGTATTCAATAAATGTGGGAGAACTCTTTTTCTTAAAAAACTTTACCATGGAGGTGAAAGCACCCACTAATTGTGTCGTCAACCAAACGCTGACACGCATAGGGATAATGAGAATTCGCAACACATGTGCGAGTCGGCCTATCCATAATCCAAGCGCTTGAATTCCGGATACGCCATCACCTCCTAAACCTAATTCGCTAAACAACTCCATCCATATATCAAACACTACTTTCATCTCTTCGATCAGAGGCTTTAATCCTATTTCATAAACCTCCTTCATGGCCTCCCATAATCCCTCAAAGAATAGGGTGATGCCGTCAGTCTTCTTTTCTGCATCAGTTAACGCACCGGAGTATAAACTAAACCCTGCGGTGAGGCCTGCTATACCTCCAAGAGCGCCTCCCGCACCACCAGTTAAAACGGTGAAAAGTACGCTAGCCAACATTACAAAAGCTCCAATCATCTTTTGTAGCATCTTGACATTTTTTTCTTCGGCTAGCCATGTCATCAATTCTCCCACATATCCGATAAGCGGTTTAAGAATTGGAATCATCTGCATAAATACTGCGTTAAGCTGGTCTTGGAAAGACGCCATCTTCTTGGCTTCATCGGCCATCGTCTCATAATCGGCGGTGGTCATCCCTATTGAATCATCTAGGGCGTCCAAGTTACCACTCATCATTAAGGCGAGTTCGCCTACATCCTCCATCCCAAGAGATTCAGCATAAAATTGTCTCTGGTAGTAACTCATACTATCAAAACTCAAACCAGCTTCTTCTAAGGAGTCTCTAATCATCATGAATCTTTCGTTCGGATCGGTGGCCATCATAAGATCCATAGCATTTACAAAGTTGCCTCCCAAAGCGGCGTTAAGTTTACCGGCTTGTTCGGCTGCTCCTTCAAACGTATCAAATTTGTTTGTCATTCTCAAAATCTTTTCCATTTCAAGGCCTGTGATCTTAGAGGTGATGGCTAAATCTTTGAAAGCTTTCACGCCATCTTTGCCCAACTTGGCGATAGAACCGCGCGCCTTCTCAAAGGAACCCATTAGCTCTTTGGGGGCTACTCCAATATCTTTCGCATGTGCAACAAGTCCACGCATTTCATCATCGACTTCTCGCGCTGTCACCCCTAGCATCTTGGTTCCCATTTGAACACCCTTCGCATATTGCTCGGTGCTTACTCCATATTTTTCTAAGACGGCGCCGGTGTTAGCTATCTCTTCTCTAACCTCTTTATTCAGCATCGTAAAGTCGGTCTGATATTTATATAGCGCTTGGTAAGATTTACCCACCTCTTCAATACCGATACCGTATTGGCGTACATCGCCAAAACTATTTGTGATACTCTTGGCAAATTCGCGATCTGCTCCGGTGGCGCGCCTAAATGCGTTTTCTGCATCATATAAGCTTAACGCCAAATCTACGATAGATGAAACGTACTTTGTGAGGGCCGCTAAAGCAAACGCTTTTCCAAAAGCGGCGGCTGCTGCTCTGCCTCCTTTGGCGAGCTTAAACATTTCGGTTGCACCCTTTGCAAATGCCTCAGTCATGCCCGTCGCCTTGACTCCCATTTTACCTTGAATCTTTAAAACATTACTCATTGAGGCGCTTAAGCCTTTAGCAGCGGCCAGGCCCTCTTTTTTTGCTTCAAGGAGTTTCTTCTGGGTTTCCAGTTGTTTTTCAAGGGCATCCAAAGTCGAACGTTCTGTCTTCTCTTCGGCTTCGGATAGCTCGCCGCGTTCCTTTTTATCCTCTATATACGCTTTTTGGGCAGCGATGTGTTTTTGGATAAGGTCGATATCATTTTGCGATTGCTGTAGAGATCTATCTCCTAAGTCTCTAATTTCTTTAAGTTTTTCGGCTTGACGATCATATGATTTTTCGTGGCGCTCAAGGGTTTCGGCTCGTACTGTCTCGACATCCTCTTCCGGAAGAGCGCGGCGCCCTCGGCGCGCGCCACCTTCGGCGGTAGATGCCCCGGCGTCCGCTTCTAACTGGCGTACTAAACGCTGGATAGCTGCGATGAGAGTTGCAGAGTCGGCCATAGGTTTTGGTTCCTTCGTTAAGTTCTTAAATAATTAGTTGTTAACCAAAAAACACAAACCTCAACCCTGGTTCGATTGATATCTCTGCGCTATTTGAGGAGGCGGTTGTGGTTGATTGTGGGCCGATAGTGTTTGAGAACCTTGGCTGTTGCCCTTTGACGCCTGTTCAATTGCTTCTTTCTCGTCTTGCAATTGTTTTATGAGCCTTTCTACAAACCACACGCGCAGCCCAACAGGCAAGTTGTATGCTTCCGAGAATGACCATCCGCCTGAATATTTTAAGAAGAAGAACTGCTCATACACGTTCTCCATATAATTATCGGTCAGGCCAAAAAAAGTCCGCGGAGAGC
>Ga0209434_1000796_pt1 | contig 14715 bp, 13 predicted proteins | sample ETNvirnome_2_300_FD_184068 | JGI IMG/M metagenome (GOLD analysis project Ga0209434, IMG submission 184068) | Marine viral communities from the Pacific Ocean - ETNP_2_300 (SPAdes) (version 2) | ecosystem: Environmental > Aquatic > Marine > Oceanic | place: Pacific Ocean | collected 2013-06-22
GAGACGGACATGCCCGTCACCAACGCTTACACGGAGTCCATCAACCGACTGGCCAAGGACAAGAACCGTGAAGGGCGCGGTTACTCCTTCGAGGTGATGCGGGCACGAATGCTCTACACCACGAAGCACAAGAAGAAGGCACCGACTGCGAAGGTCTCTCCTTTCTACAAGAAAACCATCGGTTACGGACTGCCGGACTTCGCAGAGGAACTCAACTACGGAGTCGATCTATCAACCATCTGAGGGTGGTATCAGATTGATGGGGTGAAGGTGCCCCATCAACCATTAAATCCGTATACCCAAAAAATCTTAACCACGTCACTACTGGACGTGCTGATTATTTGCTTCTAAAGTGGATTTGGTAGGTAGGCAATGAGCCACCTGCTCAATCATTAAGCACGTTAAGGATATGAACGATGGCAACTGGCACTGTCAAGTGGTTCAACGACACCAAAGGTTACGGCTTCATCTCTCCCGATGACGGCGGTGACGATCTCTTTGCCCACTTCTCCGAAATTCAAGCTGAAGGTTTTAAGACCCTGCAAGATGGTCAGAAAGTCAGTTTCGAGGTGACTCAGGGTAAAAAAGGCCTTCAGGCCTCCAACATTCGCGTTGCTTGAACCGCACCGAATGGATAAAGGCCCGGAATACGGGCCTTTTTTTATAGGTTGGGGTTTACTTCTTAAGACGATGTATCCAACGTGTCATCCGAGGAGCTTTCGGCCTCTTGCGCTTCGCTATCGTCACTGCTGGGGCGCTCACTCTCCAAGGCTTGGAACTGCTCTTCTAGGCGCTGCTGGGCCTCTTCGAATTGACGTTCGGTATCTTCGATGAGCGCATCCACATCTTGCGCTTCTAACCCACCTTCCACGGAAGAGCCTTCGGGTAAACTGCTTTCGCGCTCCCAGCTTGGCTCGATGGGATCGTTCTCCATGGGTGCCAGTTCGGGCGACTGCTGCTCGATTTCTTGAAACTGTTGCTCCAACTGACGCTGTGCCTCTTCGAAACGACGCTCAGTCTCGGCAATCACGTCATCGACATCAGAACGCGTGGTTTCACCCGGCATTGCGCTGGCTTCGTCAAGGGCTTCGCCGGGGTCGGCGGCCAGCGTCTCTTCGTCCGCCTGCAGGGGCTCCGAGGTTGACTCACTGGCGGTAGAAGACAGATCTTCCTGAGCATTGGAAGGCTCGGACGCCTCAGACGCCTGACGTTCAATGTCGTCTTCCACCTGGGAGGGCGAAGGAGCATCGTCACTACTGGTGTCAGGTGCAGCGGCTGGCGTCTCACTGGGCTGCTCGGCCGCGCTCTCTTCCGGTACGACGTTTGCCTCTTCTTGACTGTCGCCGCAGGCACTCAGCAGTAGGGCCAAACTGGCCAGTAGCGGCATCCATACACGGTAGCTCATCGAGTCGTACTCCTTAATGGTTCGAATTCATTAGTGGCGGTCGTTGGCAGACAACAGCGAACAGCCTTCTGGTAAGCGTACCTTCAACGCTAGCGGGACGACTTCAGCGGTGAATCGTTGATAGCGTTTTGCCTCACCATCCAGGGTCAGAGGCCAAGGTTCATCATCGGACCGAGTGGTAACGGTCAACTGGCTGGCAGTGAAGTAGCGCACATAACGCCCTTCTGCGGGGAACTGCTGTAGCTCGCCGAGCAGCGCAGGGAGCTCCGTCACCGAATGAAACTCTTTGACTAGCAGAACGTCCAATCGCCCATCATCAAGCTTGGCACGAGGGGCCAGCACCTGCCCCCCACCCGATTGACGCCCATTGCCCAGTGCCAGCAGCAGCAGTGACGCGGCCTGCTCATGATCGCCCCAGTGCAACGTGCCGCGATAACTGCGATGCCGCCACGCCTTGAGCGCCCCCATCAGTGAGTAGGCTCCTCCCCCTAACATGCGTTTTAACGTTTTGGGGGTAGAGGAGGTGATTTCTGCGCCGAAACCACCAGTGGTCATATTGATGTAATAGCATACCGACGGTTCGCCACTGGTTTCTGCCGTCATACGAATCACATCGATGGGCGCAGACGGCAAGCGAACGGCATCCGCCAGTGCGCGATCCGGCTTCAAAGGTAACCCCACCGAAGTGGCAAAATCATTCGCGCTGCCCATCGGCACCACGCCCAAGCTCGGACGATGGTCATGGGGGATGCGCATTAGCCCGTTAACCACTTCGTTTACCGTGCCATCGCCGCCACAGGCGATCACACTGGTAGCTCCTAGTTCAACGGCTTGGGCCGCAAACTCGGCGGCATCGCCACCTTCCCAAGTAGCGCGAACAATCATCGGCGTCCCTGCCTTGCGCTGCGCTTCAACGGCCTCGCGTAGCGCCGGATTTCCGGCAGACTGACCGTTAATAATCAGTAAATAACACTGCTGTGAATCTGTCACCGGTGTCTTCCCTCTCCATGGTTAATTCACTGGATGCACGTTATGCCAGCGCTTTCTCGACCACCTCGAACACGTTGGACGACAGCGGTTCTTGTTTGATCCGCTCTAGCTCCGCACGCATTAACTGCTGACGCGCTTCATCAAAACGCTGCCAGCGGGTTAAGGGGGTGATTAACCGCGCGGCAATCTCTGGATTCAGGCGGTTTAGCTCAATCACCACATCTGCCAACAGCGCGTACCCTTTGCCATCCAAGCGATGGAAATTGACCCGATTTTGCGCAAAGGCACCTACTAACGCACGCACCTTGTTGGGGTTCTTGATGGAGAACGCTGGGTGCTGCATTAGGTACTTTACGCGCTCCAATACGTCCGGCTGAGGGCGCGATACCTGAATCGTAAACCATTGATCCATCACAAGCGGGTCGTGTGCCCACTTTTCACCAAACGCTTTCAGCGCGGGGTTAGCCAAATCATCACGGTCGCTGTGTACTAACAGTGTCAACGCATGGCGTACATCGGTCATATTATGATCAGCGGCAAACTGCGCTTCACAAAGTGCCACACTCTCGTCGTCCTCAATGGACATTAAGTAAGATAGCGCTATGTTTTTGAGACTACGCTGGGCAATTTGTTCAGGCGTCGGCGCATAAGCTTCATCAGTGCCATTCTCTTTATACACGGCGATAAATTCATCACGCAGCGCCTGGGCCAAGGATTGGCGCACAAACTCACGCGCGGCGTGAATCGCATCCACATCGACAATCGGCTGCTGCTCGGCGATGTAGGCTTCCGATGGTAGCGTTAGCATCTCAGCCAGTACCGCCTTGTCATCCATGGAGGAAGTCAGGAGCGTTCTAAAGGCTTCTACCACCCGGCTATCCATGACCTTCTCTACCCCGTTGCGGTGGGCGGCGATCAAGTCATCCAGCGCCAACAGTGCGAGCCTTTGCCCCGCGTCCCAGCGGTTGAAACCATCGCTATCGTGGGTCAACAGAAAGGCCAAATCTTCGCGAGAGTATGGGAAGTGCAGTTTTACTGGGGCGGAGAAGTCGCGCAGCAGCGATGGAACCGGCGCCTCTGCCACATCGGTGAAGATGAAGGTCTGCTCATCGTCGGTCAGGTGAATGACCGCGTCCTTACCCAGCTTTTCACCTTCAAGCGTCAGAGTAAGATCCTGACCGGACTTTGTACCCACTAAGCCCATGCGCACAGGAATATGCAGCGGCTGCTTGTCGGGCTGGCCGGGAGTGGCGGGGGTACGCTGGCGCAGCGTCAAATGGTACTCGGCGTTGGCGTAGTCGTACTCACCGTGGGCATCAATTTCCGGCGTGCCCGCCTGGGAGTACCAGCGCATGAACTGGCTTAAATCGATGCCCGATACCTCGGCCATGCAGCCCACGAAGTCTTCGATCGTCACGGCCTGACCGTCAAAGCGCTCGAAATAGAGATCCGAGCCACGGCGGAAGGCCTCCCAGCCCAGCAGGTTACGCAGCATGCGCACAACTTCCGCCCCTTTTTCATAAATGGTCAGAGTGTAGAAGTTGGTGATCTCGATATAGTGATCCGGACGAACCGGATGCGCCGTGGGACCTGCATCTTCGGCAAATTGCGCGGTGCGGAAAAACGAGACGTCTTGAATGCGCTTGACGGGGGCTGAATTGATATCCGCAGAAAAACACTGATCGCGGAAGACCGTAAAACCTTCTTTTAGCGAGAGCTGGAACCAGTCGCGGCACGTCACGCGATTCCCCGACCAGTTGTGGAAGTATTCGTGGGCCACAATGCTTTCGACATTCTGAAACGCCGCATCGGTGGCGGTATTGGGGTGGGTCAGCACGGCAGCGGAGTTAAAGATGTTTAATCCTTTGTTCTCCATCGCCCCCATATTGAAGTCATTCACCGCCACGATCATAAACAGATCTAAGTCATACTCGCGGCCGTAGGTCTCTTCATCCCAAGTCATTGCCCGCTTTAGCGAGGCCATGGCGTGGTCGGTCTTATCGAGATTCTCTTGCTCCACCCAGAGCTGTAACGTCACGTTACGGCCACTCATGGTGGTGAAGTGATCTTCGACCTTGGTTAAATCGCCTGCCACCAGCGCAAAAAGATAGCAGGGCTTGGGGTGCGGATCTTCCCAGGTCACAAAGTGCCGGCCGCTCTCTAAGGTGCCCTGATCAACTGGGTTACCGTTCGCCAACAGCACCGGCTCCCGCTGCGCATCACCTATCACGGTGACCTTAAACGTAGCCATAACATCCGGGCGGTCAGGGTAATAGGTGATGCGGCGAAATCCTTCCGCTTCGCACTGCGTGCAGTACATGCCGCTCGATTGATACAGCCCTTCTAAGGCAGTGTTACTGCTAGGAGAAATCTCGACTTCGCTCTCCAGGGTAAACGCTGCCGGAACACTTGGAATGGTGAGCGTCTCATCGGTGAGCTGGTAATCGGCCTCAGCGAGCGCCTGGCCGTTGATCGCGAGCGCGTGCAGCGTCAGGTGTTCGCCGTTCAGCACCAGCGGCGTAGTTTGTTCAGCACTGGCGTGGCGCTCTACGGTAAGGCGTGCTTTAACACGGGTCGCGGTGGGGTCAAGATCAAACGTCAGCTCGGTATGGGTCACTTGGTAGGCGGGCGGCTGATAGTCGCTTAAATAAACCGGCTGCGGATCAGACATAATGCGAAACTCCTGTAAGCTTTAAGTAGTCGAGTAGCGCAAACGCTGCGCTACTCAATGAATATTTCTTATAATCGTTAATCGCGGAAATTATCAAACTGCAGCGGCAAATCAGGCCCTTCTTCACCGCGCAGTAGTGCCATCACACTCTGCAAATCATCGCGCTTTTTACCCGTTACGCGCACCTTCTCGCCCTGAATTTGAGCCTGTACTTTCAACTTACTGCCTTTGATACGCTTTACCACATCTTTGGCTTCTGCTTGGTCGAGGCCCTGCTTGAGCTCTACTTCCTGGCGCGCCTTCACACCAGACAGCACCGCGTCTTTAACGTCCATGCAACGTGCGTCGATACCGCGGGCAATCAGTCGGTTACGCAACACGTCCAGCATTTGCTTGAGCTGGAAATCTACTTCGGCCTCGAGCAGCACCTTATCGCCTTCCAACGTGAAGCTGGCATCGACACCTTTAAAGTCAAACCGTGACTGGACTTCACGGTTTGCTTGGTCAACCGCATTGGCGGCTTCGTGCTGATCGAATTCTGACACGATATCAAATGAGGGCATGACACTATTCCTGACAAGACATGACCCACCATTCTAGAGCAGCAAGCCCCCAACCGGCCAATTCTCTTAGAAAAAGCTGGACAAAAACTCTGCAAGCCGGTCACATCAAGCTTAAAAGCTATACAAACACCTCTCAGGGCGATGTTAAATTGTGCGCCTCTGTCGTAACCTGCTGACATAGCCCTGTACTCTTTCAACGAGGAGAGACCATGAGTGATCGCGATACCCGCCATAAAGCATCGATGGAAAAACTCAAAGCGCGAGTGGACGAAAAAGTCGCCAATGCCACCGAGCAGCGCGGAATGCTGCTCATCAACACGGGCAACGGAAAAGGCAAAACCACCGCCGCCTGGGGCACCGTCACGCGCGCGCTGGGTTATGGCTACAAAGTAGGCGTGGTGCAGTTCATCAAGGGGTTATGGGAGTGTGGCGAGCGCAATCGGCTGGAAGCCGATCCTCATTTGAGCGTCGCTATCATGGCAACCGGCTTTACCTGGGATACGCAAAATCGCGAAGCGGACACCGCCGCCTGTCTGGAGGTCTGGCAAGAAGCGCAGAAAATGCTGGCAGACCCCGAGATGTATCTCGTGGTGTTGGACGAACTCACCTACATGCTGAAGTTTGGCTATCTCGATATCGCCACGGTCAAACAGGCGCTACTGGACCGTCCGCAGGAACAAACCGTGATCATTACCGGGCGAAATGCCCACCGTGAGCTGGTGGCCATGGCCGACACCGTGACCGACATGCAGGAGGTGCGACACGCTTTTAACAACGGCCTTCAGGCCCGGCGAGGCATCGATTTCTAAGCACGAAAAAGGGCGGCCAAGCCGCCCTTTTAGTATCACCTGAAGGTGTACGACCTAGCCTTCGAACGGGTTGCGCAGCACGATGGTTTCAATACGATCGGGACCGGTAGAAATGATATCGATGCTAGTGCCTACCTGCTCTTCGAGGAAGCTGATGTATGCACGGGCATTAGCCGGTAAGTCTTCCACCTTCTTAGCGCCCAGCGTGGACTCTTTCCAGCCTGGCAGATCGTGATAGACCGGCTCTACCGCTTCGTAGCCCTCTGAATCCACCGGGTTATCCAGCACGTCGCCATCTTTGCTGCGGTAGCCGACACACACGCGGATATTTTCCAAGCCATCCAGTACGTCCAGCTTGGTCAGGCAGATACCCGATACCGAGTTGATCTGTACCGCGTGACGCAAGGCAACGGCATCAAACCAGCCACAGCGACGCGGGCGGCCCGTAGTAGCACCAAACTCATGGCCACGCTCAGCTAGGTGACGGCCGTGATCGTCAAACAGCTCGGTGGGGAACGGGCCGGAGCCGACACGAGTGGTATAGGCTTTGGTAATACCCAGCACGTAGTCCAGGTAGAGCGGACCAACACCAGAACCAGTCGCCGTACCACCCGCGGTGGTGTTCGAACTGGTCACATAGGGGTAGGTACCGTGGTCGATATCCAGCAGCGAGCCTTGAGCACCCTCAAACAGGATATTCTCACCGGCTTTACGCAGGTCATGAACCATACTGACCGTATCGCTGACCATCGGACGCAGCTCCTCGGCCATTTGCATGGCGCTATCCAGCACTTCCTGGAAGTCTACCGCCGGCTCACCGTGGTAATTCACCAGTACAAAGTTGTGGTAGTCGAGCACTTCACCCAGTTTGGAGGCAAACCGCTCGCGATGAAGCATATCGCCCAAACGCAGGCCGCGACGAGCCACTTTGTCTTCGTACGCCGGGCCAATACCACGACCAGTAGTACCGATTTTGGCAACACCGCGGGCTTTCTCACGCGCTTGGTCTAGGCGCACATGGTAAGGCAGAATCAGCGGGCACGCCGGAGAAAGACGCAGGCGCTCACGCACGGGCACGCCCTTCGCTTCCAACTCGCGGATCTCTTTGATCAGCGCTTCCGGCGAGAGCACAACACCGTTGCCAATCACGCAGGTTTTACCAGGGCGCAGCACGCCTGAAGGAATCAGGTGAAGAACGGTTTTCTCACCGTCGATGACCAGCGTGTGGCCTGCGTTATGGCCGCCTTGGAAGCGCACCACAGCAGAGGCGGATTCGGTGAGCAGGTCAACGATCTTGCCTTTGCCTTCATCACCCCATTGGGTACCCAGGACTACGACATTCTTACCCATTATGCACTCGTCTCTTGTGTCAGGGTCGTTGTCTGCCAACGACCATCGATAAACTCAAGACGGCGGTCACAGCTGTGCTCCGCCGGCCCAGTACGCTGCCCAGGCAGCGCTTGAATTACGCGTTCACCCTGCTCACGCAGCGCCACAATGGCAGCGTTAAGCGACTCTTCTTCTTGGGCAGGAGCCCAAATTGCACCCCGGCTGGGTGAAGCCAGTGCCAGCGATGCCAGTTGTTTCAGGTCCATCGAGAAACCGGTGGCAGGCCGTGCACGGCCAAACGCGCGCCCGGTATCATCATAGCGCCCGCCTTTGGCCAGCGCATGGCCATAACCCGGCACGTAAGCCGCGAACATCATACCGGTGTGGTATTGATAGCCGCGCAGCTCTGCCAGATCAAAATAGAGCGAGACATCAAAGCGCGCCAGAACGCCTTTATAAAGCGCTTCTAGCTGGTCGAGGGCTGCAGTTACAGGCGCAGGCGCACCTGCAAAGCGCTCGCGGGCCTGGGCCAACACACTGGCATCGCCATGTAACTCACCCAAGGCCATCAGCATATCGGCCAGCACAGGATCGCTCACACTGTCGTTCACTTGCTCTGCTAGCTGACCCGGTGATTTTAACGCCAAGGCCTCAAATAGCGCACGCTCTTGCTCATCGCTGAGTGCAGCGGCCTCTACAAGGCTACGGTAAATACCAATGTGGCCCAACGCCAGGTGAATTTCATCAGCGCCCGCCGCATGCAGACTTGCTAATGCTAAGTGGATAATTTCACTATCAGCCTCTAAGCCTGCATGACCAAACAGCTCCACACCAACCTGTACGGGGCTTCGGCCGCCCTGATGCTGGTCGGCCTTTGCGCGCAGCACATTGGTGCAGTAACACAGACGCACCGGGCCTTGGCGTTTTAGGGAGTGAGCGTCCATACGCGCAACTTGAGGCGTCACATCGGCAGATGCGCCCATCATACGGCCCGTCAGTTGGTCGGTAAGCTTGAACGTTTGAAGGTCGAGGTCTGTGCCGGTACCTGTCAGCAAGGAGTCCAAAAACTCCACCGGCGGCGGCATTACTTGGTCGTAGCCCCAGCAATGGTAAAGATCAAGCAGCGCACGGCGCAGCTCTTCCATGCGGCTTGCCTGAGGCGGCAGCACCTCATCCATGCCGTCGGGCAATAGCCAGCGGTCAGCGATGGTCATGTGAACAATCCTGCGAGACGATGAAGGCCCCTTCTGACGACACCACCAACAGCCTCACAAGGCGCTGCGTGGAAACGTTCATGAAACGAGGGCCACAAAAAAACCGGGCGACGCCCGGTAGATAAAGTCTATCACGTTTATGCGCTAGATGAACCCCGCCAAGCACACCGCTTGACGGGGTTCCGCGCCATTACTCAGCGCTATTAGGCACTGCGCTACGCAGGTAGCGGAAGAAGTCGCTATCCGGCTCAAGCACCAGCAGGTTGCCATCGCCAGAGAAGCTTTCACGATAGGCGTTTAGACTGCGCCAGAAAGCGAAAAACTCCTGATCCTGGCCGTAAGCCTGGGAGAAGATCGCAGCTGCCTCGGCGTCACCTTCACCACGCAGGGTTTCGGCGCGCTCGTTTGCTTGAGCAAGCAGAACCTGACGGCGGCGGTCGGCGTTAGCACGAATACGCTCAGCTTCTTCTTGACCCTGGGCGCGCCACTCACGGGCTTCACGCTCCCGCTCTGAACGCATACGCTCGAACACAGCGGCAGAGACATCTTCCGGCAGGTCGATACGCTTGATACGGATATCGCGAATCGCCACGCCGAGCTCTTCACGCATCAGCTCGTCAAGCTCTGCTGTCGGGCCTGTCATTAGGTCATCACGGCGCTCGGCAATGATTTCCTGAAGGTTCAAGCGACCAAACTCGTTACGCAGACTCTCATCGACGCGTGGCTGAATCAGGCGAATCGCCATCATCTCATCACCTGCGGTCGCCTCGTAGTAGCGAGTGGGGTTAATCACTTGCCACTTTACGTAGGAGTCTACGATTACCGCTTTCTGCTCAAGGGTCAGGTAACGGCTGGTATCGGTATCCAGTGTCAGCAAACGCGTGTCAAATTTACGAATTGTCTGAGCAATCGGAATTTTGGCATGCAGGCCCGGCTGAATATTCTCTTCGATGACTTCACCAAAACGCAGCTTCACCGCACGCTCGGTTTCATCCACTACGTATAGGCTGTTACTTGCTAGCCACGCCACGGCGGCCAAGCCACCTACGATAAGCAGGGATCGATTATTAATCATTTAGCGGCCCTCCCTGCGGATAGGGTTATTACTAGACGACGATGAGGAGCTGCTTTGGCTGCCCCGCAGCGACTCCAGCACGCGCGGATCAATCGCATCGCTGCTGCTATCGCCACTGCTATCAGTCGTTGAACTGCTGTCACTACCACTGTTACCGCGCATCTGGTCTAGCGGCAGGTACATCAGCGGAGCATTTTCGCTCACATCCAACAGCACCTTGGGCGTGCTACCAAACACTTCTTCAATTGCATCCAGATACATACGTTCACGCATGACCTCTGGCGCATTACGGTACTCAGTTAACAGCGCATTAAAACGGTTGGCTTGACCTTGCGCTTCAGCGACTACCGACTCCCGGTAACCCTGGCCCTGCTCTACAACACGCTGAGCTTGGCCTTGTGCAGCTGGGATGATCGCGTTGGCATAAGCCATACCTTCGTTGATGGTCCGCTGGCGATCTTCGCGAGCACGAATAACATCATCAAAGGCATCAATAACCGGTGCAGGTGCAGATGTTGATTCAATGTTGATGGTTTGCAGACGAATACCGGCACCATAGGCATCTAAGTATGCTTGCAGACGGCTCGCCACCGAGCTACCCAAAATCTCACGACCAGAGGTCAGGATATCAATCATATCCGTACCACCGACCACATGACGCAGTGCAGAGTCCAGCGCATTCTCAATAGAGAGAGCGGGATTACGTACGTTAAGTACAAAGTCACGCGGGTTGGCGACTTGGTACTGCGCAGAGATTTCCACTTCAACGATGTTCTCGTCGCGAGTCAGCATGGACTGGGTCTGAGAGACGGAACGAACGCGTGTTACGTTTACCATGCGCACATCATCAATCAGCGGTGGATTCCACTGCAGGCCTGGCTCAACAATGCCTTGGTACTCACCAAAGCGCAGTACAACCCCACGCTCAGACTGGTCAACCAAGTAAAAGCCTGAGGCAGCCCAAATGGCAAGCGCAACAATAATCAAGAGGCCCGGCAACGCAAAGGAATTGCGAGGTTTACCGCCCCCGCTTTTACCATTACCGCCCCCGCCACTTTTCTTATTGCCGCCGCCAAGCATGCCGTTCAGCTTGTCTTGGAATTTTTTCAGCGCTTCGTCAAGATCGGGTGGCCCTTGATTGTTGCCACCTTTATTGCCGTTATTGCCACCACCATTGCTCCCACCGCGATCGCCGCCGCTGTTACCACGTCGACCACCACCACTCCAGGGGTCGTGCTGGTTGCCACCACCGGGCTCATTCCAGGCCATACTTCGTCTCCACTAAGGTGTTCACCTGCACTTTGCCTTGTGCTTATGCAAGGCCGGGTGCTTTTGATATTGTTGCTATATCAATCGTGTACCACAACTCCACAGTCAATGACTGTGGAGTAGGTACTTGATGGGCTACCATTCGTCAGATTCGCGTAATGCTTCTGGTAAATAGGTATTGGCACGCTCACCCAGTTGAGCCATCAACTGGTTAAAGTCGCGCCTGGGCAAGCGCACATCCAACACGGAGCGCCCTTGCTCATCAAAACTCTCTTCGCGTACGGCGTTAAGCTCATGCAAGCCAGCGCGTAACTTACCCTGCTCTGGTGACAGTGTAAGCGAAAAACCAATCACGTCATTGGCAAGGCGCTCGGTCAAAGCTTCATGCAATAGATCAAGCCCGTGGCCCTGCTGAGCAGACAGCCAAACTACCTCTGGCACGCCATGGCCGTCGCGCTCAATGCGCGGGGCGCTGTCTAGCTTGTCGATTTTATTCATGACTTTGAGCACCGGCACGCTGTCAGCACCGATCTCTTTGAGCACATTATCGACTTGCTCAACGTTTAGCTCTCGATCTGGGTCAGCTGCATCGATGACATGCACCAGCAAAGTTGCCTCGGCCGCCTCTTGCAGCGTCGCCTGAAAGGCCTCCACCAGCTTATGCGGCAAATGGCGAATAAAACCAACCGTATCCGCCATAACAACGGGCCCAACGTCTTCGATTTCAAGCCGACGGAGCGTTGGATCCAGGGTAGCAAACAGTTGATCAGCCGCATAAACCTCAGCGCTGGTCAACGCGTTAAACAGCGTCGACTTACCCGCGTTGGTATAACCCACCAGCGAAACACTGTGGATCTCCGCCCGAGCCCGAGCACGCCGATTCTGCTCGCGCTGGCTGCGTACTTTATCGAGCCGTTTATGAATAGATTTAATGCGGCCGCGCAGCAGCCGTCGGTCAGTCTCTAGCTGGGTTTCGCCAGGACCGCGCAGGCCAATGCCGCCTTTTTGGCGCTCAAGGTGTGTCCAGCCGCGAATCAGGCGTGTGGACATATACTCAAGCTGGGCAAGCTCTACTTGCAGCTTACCTTCATGTGTTCGTGCCCGCTGCGCAAAAATATCGAGAATCAGACCGGTGCGATCCAAGACACGACACTTGAGTTCCTTCTCAAGGTTACGCTGCTGGGAAGGGCTTAAACTGTGGTTGAAGATCACCAGTTCCGCTTGATGAGCTGCGAGCATTGCCCGCAGCTCATCCAACTTACCTGACCCAATAAACGTACGGGAATCAGGGCGCTGTCGGCTGGCTGTGAGCAATGTCGCGGGCTCTGCGCCAGCAGAGCGCACGAGCTCCAAGAACTCACCCGGGTCTTCACGCGCCTGCTCATCATAGAAATCTACGTGAACAAGAACTGCCGTTTCACCGGCTTCTGGGCGTTCAAAAAACAATCAATACCTCGTGGACTCTCTTGCTATCCAGCAGTGTTAGAGTTCAGCATCAGATGCTGAAGGGTCTTGTGCCGGCAAACGCACATTGCGTGAAGGCACTACCGTGGAAATAGCGTGTTTATAAACCATCTGACTGACGGTATTGCGCAACAAGATGACAAACTGGTCAAACGATTCAATCTGGCCCTGCAGCTTAATGCCGTTTACCAGGAAAATAGAGACCGGAATGCGCTCCTTGCGCAAGATGTTCAGGTACGGGTCTTGAAGGGACTGCCCTTTGGACATGTTGCTCTCCCTAAAACTGTCGTTGGGGTTGGTTATCAAATGGCGTGCCCTACTGGTGCTACGCCGCAATCTTGTTGCCCGAAAGGCCCGGTGTGTCAAAAGCGCTCGCCGGCCACTCGAAATCACTATCTTACGCTAAGCACCGCTGTCACGCACGAATTTCAGAAGCTTATCCAATGCGTCTGGCTGCTGCGAGTCTATCCAGTTAAGTGACGGCCAGCTACGCAACCAAGTGAGCTGACGCTTCGCTAGCTGCCGAGTGGCAATGACCCCTCGTGACACCAGCTCGCCCTGATCGTAAGCGCCGTCTAAATATTCCCATACTTGACGGTAGCCAACACTCTTCATCGATGGCAAGCCAAGATGAATATCATTACGCTTTCTGAGGGCGGCCACCTCATCTATCAAGCCCTCACCCAACATTGTTTCAAAACGTTGGGCAATACGTTGATGAAGTATCTTACGATCATTAGGCGCTAGCGCTATCGACAACACCCGCCACGGAAAGGTTTCAGGCTGCTGTTCGGCCCACAGTTCACTCATGGGTCGACCGCTGGCGTAAAACACTTCCAAAGCCCGCATTAACCGCTGGGGGTCATTAGGATGAATACGCGCCGCCGAAGTCGGGTCCACTTCAGCGAGTGCGCGATGCAAGCCCGCTAAGCCTTCGGCTTGTCGCTTCACTTCAAGCTGTTCACGAATAGCGGCATCCGCAGAAGGCAGGTTCGCGACACCTTCCACTAAGCGTTTAAAGTAAAGCATTGTGCCGCCTACCAGCAGCGGTACTTTCCCAGCCGCGCTGATTTGCCGCATCTCTTGCAGGGCGTCTTCACGAAAATCTGCCGCGGAGTAAGGGTCGGCAGGGTCGCGAACATCAATAAGCCGATGGGGTGCCCGCGCAAGCTCCTCAGCGCTGGGCTTAGCGCTGCCCACATCCATTCCCCGGTAGACCATGGCGGAATCCACGCTGATGAGCTCGTGACCTAACTGCTCGTGGAGCGCTATTGCCGCGTCGGTTTTTCCAGCGGCAGTAGGCCCCATCAAAAATATCGCCCAGGGGCGTGTATCAGCCATCTGTTTACCGCACTCCGTTTATTGTCTTCATCATTACTGGCCACGTAAAAAAAGTCGGTCGAGCGCTTGCATGCTCATTTGCGTCCAAGTAGGGCGACCGTGATTGCACTGATCGCTGCGCTCGGTGCGTTCCATATCGCGCAACAGGGCATTCATTTCATCGAGCGTTAAACGACGATTGGCACGCACGCTGCCATGGCACGCCATGGTAGACAGCAACTCATGAATACGCGCCTCTACCTGATGCGTACGGCCAAATCGAGCTAGCTCTTCGAGCATTTCACGCACCAGCGCTTCAGGGTCGGCCTGAGCCAGCAGAGCGGGCAGTTGGCGCACCAGCAGCGTCTCGGGGCCTGCCACATCCAACTCAACGCCTAGCTGAGCAATAGCGTCACGTTCGCTCTCTGCAGTAGCCACTTCGCTGCGACTCGCCGCCAGCGATACGGGCACTAACAGCGGCTGCGTATCGATCCCTTTAGCCGCCGCCAGTTGGTTTTTCATGCGTTCATATACGATCCGCTCATGAGCCGCATGCATATCGACCAACACCAACCCCTGGGCGTTTTGAGCCAGGATATACACGCC
>Ga0209434_1000797_pt1 | contig 14694 bp, 10 predicted proteins | sample ETNvirnome_2_300_FD_184068 | JGI IMG/M metagenome (GOLD analysis project Ga0209434, IMG submission 184068) | Marine viral communities from the Pacific Ocean - ETNP_2_300 (SPAdes) (version 2) | ecosystem: Environmental > Aquatic > Marine > Oceanic | place: Pacific Ocean | collected 2013-06-22
TAAAAGCGTCTACTACAAAATCTAATGCCCAGACATTTTGATCCCCAGAAGTTAATTGTTTCAAAAATGGTTCTCTAATATAAATAGAATTTCCATTTACATCAACTTTGCCAAAAAGGTGTCGATCATACCACAAATCAACTGGATTTGAAACAAGTGACCCATCTCTATTTAAAACAGGATAAATATCATTTTTATAATATAGTCTTTGTTCAAAAAGACCCATAGCGTTTAATGAGTTTTTCCCACGAGGGGGAGTTTTGTCATAATATTTAGGCATATTGTCTTATACTTCCTTTTTAGTAAATAACTTCCTCATTTTCGTCCCCTTGCCCATCATCGTCAGGCATCCCGCTTTGGGCAAGTTCATCCCTAATTTGTCTATTTATTGTACGAACCGAAGTTTGCAAAATTGCTGTTAATTTTGTTTCAAATTTTTCAGCACTTATTGTATGTTCTACCCTATGAATAAAATAATATCCCCCAATTCCTATATCTGCCTTCCACGCTTGATTTTCATTGAGTGTAAGTCCTAAACCCAAGGCTTTTGGATCAATAAACACCAACATTCCTGGTTTATAAGCAGGATTACCAATTAATTTTAAAGTTGCATCATATCGTTCGGCAAATATTAAATTTGCTCGTATAGATTGTGACTCTTTTCGAAGTAATGCTGGCAACAAATATGGAATTTTTATTTGAGAAAAATTGATGTTTTTTACGGTGCCCGTATCTGCACCCACAAAAAGGTGTGGAACACTTAAGCTCTGATCAGAGGAATGATTCCCTATTAAAAACCTAGTTTGATTTCCAACAATACTTAGATATAGCCACTCGGTCGTTGAGTTTCCTTGCCCCCTTTTTCCTTTGCGAATATCATCAATATCTATTCTTTTTATCCATGATTTATTGTCCCACACCTCATCCAAATAATCATCTTTCTTTCCCGTAATAGACTGAACATTAGCTCTTAATTGATTAAATCCAGCTAAAACTCCGTAAACATTGGGTGATAAAACCGTATCTAAAAGATGCGAACATAAATCGTTTAAAAAATTACGTAAAAAATAATGATCTTTCCGTTGAGATATAATTCTATCAAAAAACCAAGCATTAAAAAAATTTAAAGAAACTGGAATATCTGCTAAATCCATGATCAGTTCTTTTTTTGAGGATGGATCTGTGTAAATGAAAGGAGAAGTCAATAATCTTAATTCTTTTCTCATTTTATCACTTTTTGCTCGTCGAGATTGATCCTGTGGTTGCTCAGAATAACCCATTCCGGTTTTGGGATCAACATATTCTTCATATACTTTATCGGCTTCTGGGATCGGCTTATCCGTGTTATAAAGAATTGACATAGCAGCCTCTAATAAGTCTCCTAAAAAGAAAAAATGCAGTCGATACTTACCACCCACCAATTCTACTCCACTAGAACTTCCAGCATTATTTCCAGAAGGATTAGCAGCTTCTTGATTCTCTTTCATTCCCGATACAATATCTTTTTTTGGTAACCACGGAGCAAAATCTGAATTTTCACCAGTTGGGGCATCGACTATGTTTTTAAAAATTGCCTTTTTCATTATTAATCGATCTTGTCGATAACTTTCAACTTCTTCTTCTATATCTCGGGCTTGTTTATTTTTGGTATCTGCTTTCATATTTTTATTCGCTTGAACAGCTTGTCCAAGCATTAATTTGTATGTTCTAATGTCATTTTCATCCAAGTCAATAAAAAATATTCGTTCTTTATTCGGGTTATCTGCTCCAACACTAGATTTTCTCAACGCTTTAAATATTCTTTCGTATGTTAATGAGCGAAGTTGAGTTGTAGCTTCTCCCAGTTCTTGTTGCAGATATTGAATTTCTTTTACAATATCATTCGTATAATCTGGATGATCAGCTATTTGTGATGTTCTTTTTTTTAAATCTCGTAGCGTATTTTGGGCACCTCTTTGCACCTCAAGGGTTTTATTATCAAACTCATTAATACTGAGTAAGTCTGCACCGGCACCGGCTTCGGCCATAGCTTCAATGCGAGCGGCAAATGAAATTTTTAAATCAATTGCCCCTCCAGTATCATTAATCATTTTTATTTCTTGCCGATAAGGTAATATTATATATGAACGTTTTAGTCTCTCAAGTTTGTCAGCAAATCCAGATGGAAGTTTTTCACCCTGTTTCCAATATTCGCCATTTGGAGCATTCCATCCTATTTCTAATTTTATCTTGAAACCCTCAGTGTTATTTAAGTTTGTAGAATAAGCTTTTGAGTCAATATCAGATGGTGCTTTTCTTCGAACTCCCAATGCTGAACTATGATCTAATAAATCTAAAAATGTCAGCTTATTGTTGTCAACGCTTCTTGGAACAAAAAGTGATTCAAAACTTTGAAAATATAAATTCATAGTGCCTTGAAACGCAAATCCAACATTTTCTGGATTGGTGCCAAGATCTTTAAACTGAATGCTTTTAATGCCAGCATCGATGCCTTGGGATTCTAGACTGGTTATTATGGATTCAACGGTCGTATGCGTACTAAAAGGAAAAAGAATGTTTCTTTCTTTGGGCTTGAGTGTCTGTTCATCTATGTAAGGAATAACTTTATAAATTCTAATATAAGGAGTTAATGAAGATATTTGAGCCGTTGTTAGTCCATCCAAAGAATCCACCCCTCTACCCGCCAATTGATTAAGTGTGGTGCTAGGTTCGGGATTTGAAATTTGAGTAAAATTACTATAACTATATGGTGCTTTGGTTTTTATTCTTTCCGCCACCTCGTCCCCAGGTTTTATCAACTCATAATGTTCTTCTGGTTCAGTCTCGTCGGATGTTTTTTTATTTGATGGTTCGGGTTTTGGGGCCATAGGATTTAGGTTTTGAAACAGTTCAATAAAGTCCCATAAAAAAGCTTGTTCATTAAATGTGATGTGACTTATTTTTGATTCTTCGTGAAGTTTTTTGGTCAACCAGTCGGGCACAAAGCTTTGATTGGGGCCAGTGTCAACCACGGTGGTCGCTGAAGCAGCAGCTTGTCCTGCGAGTTCGCCAGGATAGCGCCCACTTCTCTTGGCAACCTGGGCATCACGACCAAGACCAGCGTCCGAATCGGCTCCTGCATCCACAGAGCCTGCATCCTGTGCGACTCCCCCATCGGGGTTATTTGATCCCGGTCGTGTCATACTTTAAATCCTTAAATAACTAAGAACTTTATTTAATGGGAGCGGAATGTAGACAACATCTCCAATCTCAATATGTCCTTCTGTAGGTGTTTGATTGAACCAAGCAATAATCCACCATAAGTGTGCTTTTCCATTATAATGCTTTGCCGCAAGTTTCCAAAATCGATCCCCAATTTTCCAATCATGGCTTATGGTTCGTAAATTTAAAATTTCGCTAGCTGTAGGATGAGATAAGTTTGGAGTCACATATTGTTTTATGTGCTTAACGTTTCGATTTGTAAAAAAATCATTATATTTATTATTTCTATTAATAAAAATTCTTCTAGCATCGTACCGTGAAATCATTTTATACTTCCTCCAGTTATTGTTGCTTGAGTCGCTTTTCTAAGATTATCAAATTTTTCCTTTCGCTTGCCCTTTTGAGGTATCTTGAAACCTAATCCTTCAGATTTCCCAAAACCATATGGAAACGTTTTAAAATCGCCTATTTCTTCGGAATTAAGAGTTTTTTCGTCTATAGCGTCCTCCCACCCAAGATCTGTTTCATGAATAACATTCAAGTTAAAATTAAGACTTACTTCTTTCGCATATATTTGAAGTCCATTTTGGAAAACGCCAGTTTCTATTCTTGGTTTAAATGACAAACCATCTAAATACCCCATTAATCCTGAATCACTTGCATCACCACCAATTCGATGCTCGCCAGGTGCTGATATCCAATTCATGAATTTTACTTTAAAAATTGGAGCACCTTTAATTGTTGCCAATTGAAATGGGGGTGCAGAGCGGTTGGGCTCGAATGCCCACCCTTCTTTGTTATAAGATGGATATAGCATCCGTATTAAAAGAGATATTCGTCGCATATTTTGTTCGGCTTCTTGGATGCTTGCCGCAACGACTTTAAATCCCACAGATATTTTTCGAGAAGTTCTTGAAAAATTAGCAATTGGGTCCATGCGCCCATAGACTTTTTCAGATTTCCAATCTGATTTATAAACATCATTAAAACTATCAATAAAAGCTTTAAAAGCAACGGAATAATTGCTCGGGACATGATAAAACTCAAGATATTGATAATGATTATTGGCAAGATTATCAGATTCATCCCCGTAAATAAAATGTTTGCTCTGAGTTCTTTTTTCTTCAGCTTTTATATTAATTTTTTCTGGCTTTCTTTTTCCCCAACTAAAAAAATCATCATAAGATTTTTCAAAATCCTCTTTTCCACCACTTCCCCATCCCATATTATTTCTCCTTTTGTTTATTAACCGAGGTGTTCTCCGCCGACATTAGTGAAAGGCCCTCTCATTGGATTTCTTTCTTCTAATTTAGAAATCATTGTTGAAGTTATTTGTTCGCCGTCTAGATTAACGTTAGTTTGAATTTCTATGTTACCAACTGTCTCACCTAAAATATTTGAAATTGCTCGAATAGACGGCTCATCAAGCGTTACTGTTGTTGGACCTCTCCGACCCAAATATTGAGCCTGGAAGTTCGCCAAGTTTTGTCCTGGTGGTAAAATTGCTGTCAGCGCAGCCTTTGTGCGTGCCGCTTCAGCCTCACGCCGGTCGGCTTCAAGGCCTTTAGCCGTTCCATAAACATCTCCAAGGCCACCACCGATACCTGCACCAATCCAAAATGCTGGTATTGATACTGTCCCACCAGTAAACAAGCCTGCGACAACTGCACTCACGATCCCCAAACCAAGGGCTCCCGCCGATAACCCGGCCAGGGCATATGTATCTTCTTTTTTAATATTTTCTCCTCTACTAAATGAGCCATATATATCACTAATGTCTTTCGCTGCTGATGCGCCCAAAGTTGCGCCCGCAACAAGAGGCGAAGCTCCTCTTGCAATCATTGCAGGAGAGAGGGCTGCCCGAGTTACTTGTGTTGCCATCGTCGCACCGCCCGCTAATAACAGCTTTTCCGCTGCTTTTTGCGTTGCTTTTTTCTTTAGATAAGACTGGATTCCGATGGTGCCACCTACGCCGGTGACCAATGCTGCCGCACCCGTGCCAATTTCCCCAAGTGGTGCCCCAATCTTATTTGCCCACAGATTCAAAAATCCATATAGCTTCATAAATGCTCCAAGCACCCCTCGTTCACCGAGTCCTATGGTCCACTCGGTCGTTTTTTGAACAATGTGATTATAATGTCTCCCCAAGGCTTGAGCAGACTGAGCTAATGATTTTTGTAAGTCACGATTTGTGGTATATGCTTTAGCTTGTTCAGACAAAGCAAACAACATTTCGTAAGAAGCAATATTCACTATTGATTCCTGAAGGCTTTTCACCTTTTCAAGTGCAGTTACAGAATCAGTAACTGATTTGCCAATTTTCTGTCTCCCGACGACCTCCGGTTTAATCAACTTTTGTATTTCCTGCATGGTTTTTGCATGACCACCATATAATTTCTTAAACTTTTCTGCATCTTTCATTGCCAGAGGACTCATAATGGCCAATAATTGAAACTTATTAGCAGTATCAAGATTAATTCCAGACATTTTAATTGCATTTCGAATCATCGAAATTCGCTGGGGTTCGTCTGCATACATTACATCCATAATATTTAAATTTACCCCTAAAACCGCATTCAACATAGCGGTCTTCTTGGCTGCACTTTCAAATTCGTCAAATCCTTGCGTAACTGCAAGCAGATCACTCATTCCAACTCCCGTAGCTTTTGATTGAGCCTCAAGACGTGCAAAAACGTCATTTATTTTATTGCCATAAAGAGAAAGTCTTGGTGACGCTAACGCCCAATCTGATACAAGTTGTTTAAAGGGCACCCGCAAGGCCATAGAATATTTTCCTAATTTTCTCTGGAGTTGTACTGCTTCATACCATGTTAATCTCATTGACTTCGTCGCCATATTCATAAAAGAACCAGTATCTTTATAAGAGATTCCAAGTTTTTCCATCATTACAGCATGAGCCATAAGATTTTTTTGAATCCTTGGAGCGTGTAATGAAAAGTCGGCCATCCCTCCATAAAGTTCAAGAAATGATTCCGCCGTTTGTTCATTTGTCACACCAAGTTTTATTAGACTTTTTTGTGCTTCGAGAATTCTTTTGGTAAATATTTTTCCTTGCCCCGTGGCTTTTGCAACTTTAACTTGGAGTTCGTCGAAAGTATTTGCAGCTTTTTTAACTTCATCGTAAGTTAAAGCACCCATATCTAAATTAGCAAAATCCTTAGAAAGACTATTAATGCCCCGGCCCATGCTCGTAATTCCAGAATGCATTTGTTTAATACCTTTTAGAACTCTGTCTTTAGTGCTACCGAATTTATTCCATGATGATAATTGTTCTTCAATTGCTTCTTTTTGTTGACCCAATAACTCCAATTCAAGCTGAAGTTGTGGTGTGATCTGATTTATTTGTACATTATTAATAGAATTAATCTTTTTAATAATTTCATCATACTGTTTAAGTTGCTGCTCAAGAGTTGTTCCACCGCCACGAGGACCACCTTTCGGTTCAGTGGCGTCATCCCGTTGACGAAGCTTTGATTGCTTTCGCAGTTCTTTTAAAATATCATTAAGAATCTTCGTATTTGTTACTTCTTGTGCCATTAAATTTAATTACATCCAACAATGTAAATAGTCATTGTTTGAAATAAAAAAGCCCCATAAATGGGGCTTTAAAAGTTAGCGTTGGTTTTTTGAAGAACTCTTTTCAATCGCTTCTCGTTCTTGTTCAAATTGTTTTATGAGTCTTTTAACCCACCAACTTCGAAGCTGTAGTGGGAGATTATAGGCTTCAATAAAACTCCAACCACCAAATTGTTTTAAATAAAATAATTCTTCGTAAACAGATTCAGAATAGGTGCTATCTAGGCCAAAAAAACGTGGTTGTGAACGGGATTTCTACATTATTAACAGCACTACAGGATTCACATTCATAGACATACGACAAATCGACATCAGGTCGAAATTCCTCATATTTTTTTCTTAGAAAATTTGAATCGCTAGCAGGCATTAAATCCACAAATTCATCAACCACGCTCCTATCAGTTACACCGTTAAGTGAAACTATAAAAAATTTTAACTGATCCGTTAAATTAGTTTCTGCAAGTTTTAATTTTTGCTTTTTTTCCGACATTGCCATTAATTTTTTTTCGTCACTCGAAGTTAATAGACGACACTCAGCATTAACATTTGTTTGCGGCAAAGTTATAAAAAATGTTCCATTTTCTGAAAAATCTGTGTTTTCTGGAGATTCTTTAACTTTCATATCGGAAAGGTCAAAATTTTGTCGTGAGGAGTTTGCACAGCTCAAACAAGAAACCGCAGCCTCATATTCTTCGCCAAAGCCACTAACTCTTGCAGCCATTATTAGTGCATTTTTATCACCCACAAACAAATCTTCAACCCTGATTTCACCATCAACAATGATATTTTGTAACATTCGATCAATTGCAATACCTTTTTTTAAAAGACTCGTTGAAGTAAGGAGATCAGTTTCTTTTGCTGTCATATATTTTATTTCAATAGTTTCTACATTATGTAGAGGATGCTCTAATGGATAAAATTTACCTTTTGTTGGAAGTTCAACAAATTCAGTTGGAATAACAAAGTTTAAAAGTGGATTAACATTTTGCGTTGGAGTTTCTTCAGCACCGCTTAAATTTTCAAATCGGTCCTCATTATTTCGTGGCATATATACCTCTTTTTTTCATTTTTATATTATAACAGAGAATGATCGACTTTTTTAGCCTGAAGTTGTTGGAATTTTTCCATCACCAGTTTTTACATTAACATATGCGTTATCATATTGAATAGTGAATGTAACATCGAGCAAAGCTTCATCTTCATAAGACAAGTCTCCAAAAGAGGCTTTTTGGATCCATGCATTATTTAAAACCCATGTTTCAACAATTGCGCCACCCGCATCAATAGTATCAATTGTGACAGAACCCAATCCATCATCAACAGCTTTTGCCTTTGAAACAGTGCCCCAACCAGCAACAACTTTGGGCACCTGCGGAAGTTCATATCCTGACGCCTCTAAAACTTTCATAATTTGTTGTGTGGCATTTGCCGTTGGATCAATTGTATCCACAACAGTTACTTCAATTGGCTGCCAGGTCGTCTTACCCGGATAATAAAAAGTATGATTCAAAAATTTATGTTCTACTGATGTTGTTTCCCAACTTGGTTTTGCCACCTTTTTAACTAAAAATCTACTTATTTTTGTGCCTGCACTTGTACCAGGAATACTTAAAATAAATTTATAAGTTCTTTTAGGTTCTAAACTTGAATCCTGCCAAAAAGTCATATTTTTTTTCTCCTACTCTAAATAGTCTTTTGAAAATTAATCTTCAAAAGACGCTCCCGTGTTTGTAATTATAAAATCAATTGCAATAAATTCAATTGCTCTCGAAGGTTTCAAAAAGATTTTTGCATACATTATATTCCTATCAATCAAATCTGGAGTAGTAGTTGTTGTATCAAGAACAACTTTATAATCATCTAATCCAAGACGTTGTTTTACGCTATCAAGAAGTGGTCTTACCTGACCAGTAAATCGATCCCACGTTACTTGAACATTGGGGTCAAATAACAATCTTGAAGAGATCCGTGAAACTTCTTTTTTAAGATGAATCAACAGTCTTCGAACATTAACTCGATCCAAGGCACTCCGTGTTGCTTGTAGGGTTTTTTGACCATATATCACTAAGCCTTCAGCCGGGAAAGAGGCAATTGGATTAATATTGACTTCATACAATTTATCTCGCTCTTTAGAAGTTAATCGTTCTGTAACACCAATAATTGGAATCCCACCAGCACCTTCGGTTAATCCTCCCCGAGTAAATCCTGCTGGAGCAAACCACAATTCAGATTTTGCCTGAGAGTTTGAATAAGTCCCAATCGCCGCAATAGAGGGCGGCGCAAAAAATGGAACTCCAGTTTCCTCATCTCTGGTTTGAATCCACGGATAATAGCAAGCTGCATAACTATTATTGATTTGTCTTCCTTTCATATTATTAGCAGCAGTATTAGCACTTCCTCGATTAGTAACATCAGAATCACTTCCTGGTGTACTACGATCCGGTGCTGGGACAAATCCACCTTCAATATCTATAACCCCGAGTGCATCAGCCCTTCGCTCGCAGACATCAATCAAATGATTTGTTAAGCCTGTTGTTGTAATACCAGGAGCCGAAAGGATATTGTATTCTACAATTTCTGGGTCAGAACACGAATCAATTGCTAATTTAATAGAATTAAATTTAGCTGAGTTATATTGTGTGGGTGTTCCACTATAATAATTATTAAAAGGTTCTGTTTGCTTAATATCAACTCCATCAAAACCACCGTACATCGGCACGGTAAATTGATCGAAGTTTGCATCAAGCGTATTTTTGTAACTTCCTGTTCCAGTGGAACTCGTTGCTGACAAAGACCGACCCGCTTTTCTTGAACCAGAAACATAATATGCTTCATATGAAGATATTGTGCTTGTAGAAACATCTGCATATCGTGAAACTTCATCTAAACTAAAAATATATGAATATTCTGTCGCAGACGTGGCCGAGGGTGCGGCAGGAGGATCAGTTCGTAAATCATCCGGAAGACCTCTTACAACATCAGCATAAGCACTGTCAAATCGAAGACTACTTCCGGATTTGGTTGTATCTAAGCCCCAAAAAGCATCTGTTGGGTCTGAAAGACTACCGAAAGTAGTATCGGGACGCAAATATGTTCTTGGAAATACAAAACTCGCAGAGAACCCGACATTGTCGCCAACGTCGGCAAAAACTCCGGTCGGCCCGGAACGGCCTGCAATATCGCCGCCCTTCGCCATACAACTCGAAAATGATGTCGTCGTACCGATATTCTTGGCATCAGACGAACCAGATGTGACTGAAAAGCCCATAAATCGAGCAGGCCCAAGATAACCAAACGGAATTAAAGTTTGGGGTGTCGGGCCGCCTGTATCAATTGCTGAATTCATTTTTACATAAACATATCTAGAATTGTTTGCAAATCGACCAAAATATCTATATCGGCGACCCTCATCATCCCATTCTGCACGAGAATCGCCAATTCTTGCAGCAATATAATTTGGTGAACTTGGGTTTAAATTACAATTTGAAAAACTTTCCACTATCTTCACTGATGAATCGTTATCACTTGCTTTTCGAACTATTACTGTAAACGAACCATATGGGCTTGAAGGCTCATTTGAATAACGAAGATCTGTAATAGAAATTTTTAAGTTTTGTTGAGTCCATTCACCAGTATCAAGTGCTACAATTTGAAAAAGTTTTGTTGCATTTTGAGGTATATAATTAGAATAACCAGCGTTATCTTGAGCTATAACCCACGGTGTTCTCGCTGGGAGCGTTGATACTTGATTTATGTTCCAATCGGTAGTTCCATTCGAAAGAGCAAGAATAACCCCTAAAACATCTCCTGTTTGACTACCACCGCCAACTCTTTCGGAAACATCTCTTTCAAAAGATTCTCCAAGAAAATATGAAGAAGTTGAACTAAAAAGATTGCTGTTAAGCTGTGGTGGAGATGTGTTGAATACTTTGCGTATAAAATTTCCAGAATCTTCATTAAAATCAAACCTAAAAGTATTAGCCGTAGCCCCAGCCGAGTCTGTGTAAACCGCTGTAAAAGTTTTACCAGCAGCAGCACTTTTGATAAACACACCCGTTCCCTGGGAAGCGGTGCCATCTAAATCTGTGCCAGTAAGTTCCATAGTTCCGCCATTTGTATCAACATAGAATACGGCTCCTAGAGTTCCGGTCGCCCCCGCCGAAACCCCACCATATGTTCCTGATTGAATTAAAAATAGGCCATAAGCACCACCAGTTGATCGAGTTGAATCTGGGGCCGAACCAATTTTCCAACCCGCTTTTCCATCGCTTGTAGCTGCCGAATGTGCTTTTCCTAGAAGTCGGACAAATGTACAAGGAGTGCTATTTCTTAACCAAGCTCGCACAGCATATGAGCCATATGTAGGTGATAGACCATGTATGCCTTCCCTCCATACGTCACCACCTACGCCGCCTGCTTGCGGTTCTCCAAAAATTTCAACGAATTCTGTGAAATCTCGGACTTTTACTGGACGAAGAGATGGTCCTCTTAAAGAACGGCCAATAATAACTGGACCCACTAATTCGGATTCTTCGGGAATTTGTGATCTGTCAATTTCACGCAGTTGAACGCCCGGTGATACAAATCTATACTTGCTTGCTGGCATATATAATTCTCCTTACGATGCTTTAAAACTCTTTAATAAATAGTATCATCTATCTCAAAAAGACAAACGAATACTCATGAACGGTATTTTCCATCAGGCCAGTCTGGAACATCGCCTAAAATTACATGTTCTCGTGGCATTTTAATCTCCACTGAATTTTCTCTAGTAATAATTTCTGGGTGGTTTTCATTTTTTCCACCACCCACAAGATAACCAAGAACTTTAATATCAATTGTTGTTTCATAAATTCTTGTTTCATCTCCAATATCCACAAGGTTATTATCACTATTAAAATCTGCTTGAAAAAAAGACTCATATTGATGTCCATCTTGTTTAAGAACCAAATAATTAATCCCGCCTATGCCAGTTACAAAAGGTTGAACAATTTCGTTCATTTGTTGTTGATATTCTGTTCGAACATTAATTGTATAGTTTACATCAACATAAACTGGTATTGGAATTGTTATAGTTTCATAAACAATTTTTTGATTTTTTGGTTTAGGAAAATTAATTTGTTTTGTCCCTGCGATTTGACTTCCTAATCTATAAGAATCTGAATTAGCAAAATTAGCTGTCTTATCTTGCTTTATCCGTCTAGCAATTGTTATAGTTCCATTTTTCTTATCATTTACGGGTGGTAATGCAGCCCAAAACATGCCTTTTTTAGTCGGATCTTTAGAAAATCCATTTCGAGTCAAAGTTATAATTGGAAAAATTAAAGCACCATCAGCATCTCTCATATCTCTATTTTTTCGATCATCAGAGGTTGTATTCTTTGTTTGATAAGCCCGTTCGGGTGCGGTCCATACGCAAGGAACTTTTTCCCACCCCTTATTTGTCGTACAAGAAACATTCATTTTATCATTAAGCCAATTCCACAAAGAAAGATCAATTGTTTCAAAAGTTGATGGCTTATAAGACATTATAGTCCTCATTTCGTTTGATTTACTCATATTTACTCTCCATTAAATAGTCCTTGGCGTGCTCGTGTACATCGTGCTGAAATCTCAAGCATATGATTTATTTGTCCAAATAATTGCTTCGGTTCACTTAACGTAACTATTTCATAATAATCTCCCCCATATAAAATAAAATCGCCTTCACGAACAAATAAATCTTGATCTTCGGTTAATCTTCTTTTATGAAAATGACAAGTTAAATTATAGATACGATCAATACCGTAATTTGTTGTAGTTGTTGTTGTTTCTCCCCATTCAATTAAAACATATATTCTTATTGGGGGTAAAAAACTCTTTTCAATAGCTTCTCCGTATAAAGGATGAAAATTTGTATGATCTACACTTATTGGATAATAAAGAATTGTTTGGCCAATAACTTTTTCAATTAATTCATCATTAACTTGTTTTACTAAATCTCTTTCTTTTTCCCCAAAAAAAAGTGGTGGTGGCGGATTATCCGGCCTTTTCCATTTATTATCTACCATCACCAATTACCATCATTATCCTAAATATATACCCATTGGAACATTAACTTGAATTCGGCTGGCATCTTCAGACATTTTTGCTTCTTTTTCAACTATTGCATCATATGTCAATTCATCTAATAAAGTTTTTAATTCGTCTTTAAGTTCTATTTGTTCTTCTTTTGCCTGAGTAATTAGTTCAGAGGCATTTAATGTAATTGAATCTCCTGGGATTGGAACCGCTCCAAATTTACCTCTTATCTGACCGAGCATGGATTTCGAAACTGCCAAAGCATATTTCCTTATCCATTGTTTGCCCATGCTATTAATATTCTGATAAGGAATATTAGAAAAAGGAAGTGTATTAACGTTGTTAATTCCGTCTGCACCGTCTTTTCTACTATTTTCTTCAGCCCACCCATCTTCAGGAATTGAAAATTCAAACCAAATCTTATTTGGTGCCCCAGAACCAGGATTACTTGGTGGAGGAAAAAGTCTAACTCGATTATCTCTTATTTCATAAGCATAGTGGGAAGCCCTGGTATAAAGATTTGTCTCAAAAGCCATTGATTGCAACTTATTTTGCCAAGCTGGTACGACTTCGAAGGTTGATTCGTCTGAATATTGTCCATAAGTAAATAAATTTCCAACAACATTTAAACCTCCATAATATCCATAAAATCTCCACATAGACTGAGGAGATTTATAATAAATTCTTTGTATAGCAACTCTTTTATTTTTTACTTTATTAGCAAAATCCGTTCCCATTGTTGAGCCATCTGTTGAAGCTTCTTGAACAATGCCTTGCAAGTCATAATCTTGAACATTATTTTCTAAAGAAATCGAAGCTGAATAAATTCGAGAATTGCCCACGGCAGCGCCATCGGCAAGCCCGTCAGAAACTCTTTTTCCATATACAAACTTAAATTTTGGAAATTTTAATGAAACTTGTTCTCCACTTAAACTAGATGATAATTCGCCAGCTTTAAGCTCTCCGTCATGATTAAATGTGCCGGTTGTTGCACCAAGCAAATTTGGTAAAACATTTTTTGCTTGGTGATTATTGACAATATAAGAATATTCTAAAACTGAAAGCTCATAAGAAGTATAAATATTATTTTCGGTTAATTCAACATCAAGAACATCCCCTCCAAGCATTTTATATGTAAATGCAACTTGATCAACTGCTCCAGAAACAAAATCCGTCGAATTCAAATAAATTCCATATGGAACAGAAGTGCTTTTTACGTTTGAATAAGTTCCCGTTGAGGGTAACACAACGGCACTTTTTGTACTTTTAGGTGTTAATTGAGTAACTGCCATTTATATATTTCTCCCGTAAAGTAAGTAGTTAAATCATAATAGAAACGAAAAAGAAAACCCCCACCGATCATAAGAAAGGTGAGGGTTCCTCAAAAATTTATTTACTAATCAAGTAAATTGATTAAATTAAATCTTCTACAACAACAATACCGTACATATCGGGTCGAACCATCTTCTTGCCGTAACGGGTCATAACTCCCTTACGTGGCACGAAGTCTTCAACACCGAAAATGGTCGGCGTAACTTGTAGTGGAACATATGGGGCATATACATATCCGCTTTCGAGGAAACTATTGCCTTTACGTCCAACAAGAATAACATTTCGTGGGAAGTATGGATCTACATAAACATCCCATTTCTTACTAATTTGACCAACTTTAACGGCACCAGCTTGACCACGATTTTCATCAGCAGTCGTACTAGCACGATAACCACTCGTAAATTCAAGAAGATTAGCAACTTCTGGACCTACGACCATAAAGTTTGCTCCTCCACGCAATGTTTTACGATGGATTTGCGCAGAAACGTCATTGACGGTTTCAAG
>Ga0209434_1000798_pt1 | contig 14692 bp, 13 predicted proteins | sample ETNvirnome_2_300_FD_184068 | JGI IMG/M metagenome (GOLD analysis project Ga0209434, IMG submission 184068) | Marine viral communities from the Pacific Ocean - ETNP_2_300 (SPAdes) (version 2) | ecosystem: Environmental > Aquatic > Marine > Oceanic | place: Pacific Ocean | collected 2013-06-22
GACAGGAATACAAAAAATATTTCTAGAATAAATAAGATATCTATGAATTCCCCAATTACATATTTTTTAGAAACCGATTCTATTGAAGCAATTCAGGAATGGGAAGAGTTTTGTAGAAAAAGCCTTGAAAAGAAGGGAAAACATCCACTACCATATCCCCTAAGTTTTTCTATATATGTTTGGGGTGGCAGCGGCTTTTCAAAATCTATGACAGAAAAAAGCTTAGATTTTTTTAACTTTGAATATTTTAAGCTAACTACAGGGATTGATGAAGCAACAATGCCTAAAGAAGCGATTAAATTCCCAAACCTAGATTTACTCATAGATGCAATTTTAAATGACAGATCAAGGTTTATCATAATTTTAAAAGCTAGTAATATTATATTAAACAAACACCCAAGCAACATCATGCAAAAACTTATTCACTCTCAAGGCGGCAATTCTGGATTACTTTTTAGTTGCAGTTCTACAGACAATTTTGAAAAAACAGAAGAAGAAAACACAATCGTAACACAGAAACTTGGTGGAAAAATACCAAATCTAAACGTAATAGCAGGGAATAAAAAACTAATAATATCAACGCTTTCAGGAATAAGAAATTTTATGCATGATGACTGTGACGACGAACAATATGAAGACAAGCCTAGTAACAATACTCTTTCAGAAATAGAAAAGAACATGAAATTTAGAGAATATTTCTTTCATAATTTTGGCACAAACTTTAGAATTGATAGTAATTGCATCCTGTCAGAACCATTTAATGATGGAAGCAGCACAGAAATCCCTCTTATCACAAACAAACAGGAAAAGAGAAAAAAGAAGAAAGAAGAAAATGAAAGCACTATAAAAAACTACATATATCTTAAGCACAAATGGTTCGGAAAAGATAGTGAAAAAAAGAAAGTGGTTGTTATTGGAAATGGCCCAAGTGGATTAAAAAAAGAAATTGGGGCTATAATTAATTCGGCTGATACAGTAATTAGAATTAATGCATACCAAACAGCAGGATTTGAAAGCTATGTGGGAAGTAAGACAGATATTTGGATAATGAATAGTGTTGTAGGCCCAAATAGAAAAGCGATTAATATTGAAGCACGAAGAGGAATTAAACCCAGACTAATTATTCTTAGAGGTTTGTTTTCCAAAAGAAGAAGGAGAAGATTTAAAAAAATAAGGGAAGCAATCAGTAAGTGTTTTCCTTCTGCAAAAATAACTTCAATCTCAAGAAAATCTTTGCGAAAACTAAAGAGAAACATAAGATGTAAAAAAACACCGTCAACTGGTTCTCATGTTTTGTCATATGCTCTCAAAAGATTTAGTGGACCAATCTACATATATGGATTTGATATGATAAAAGGGGGTTCTGTCACTTCTCATTATTATAATACTGGTTGCGCCCTAAAAAGATGTCACGATCCCAAAAAAGAAGGCAATTATTTTAGAAAATTAGTGGCAAAAAACAAACTTATATTTCTTGACGATGATGTGGAGAAATTTTACCAAAAGTTTAGTCAAAAAGAAGGTGTGGATAAGGTTAATGGGGAAATGGAGGAAGAAATTGCAAGCATTCAAAAAATCGAAAAGATAAATTCAACAGTAATTAAACCATCTTATGAAAATCCCGATACAGGTTCCGTAATGTATGAAATAGATGGAAGCATAATTCCAAAAATAGTACAGGTAGTAATAAATGACTCAAATCTAATCAAGCTGAGATAAATCAAATACGCCTTCATCATCATCAAGCAATTCATCATCAATACTAATTTCTTTTTCTACTTCTGGAGAAATCTTTGTTTCAACTAATAATTCTATTGCGTTTTCCATAATGTATTGTTTTGCAACAGGATCTTTCATGGCTCTGTTCATAATATACGAAACAACATTAAGTGATTTAATCTTACTGTATGGGGGTGCTGTTTGAATTAATCGAATAACTTTTATTAAATCATCACTTGTTTTTAGAGAATTTATTAATACTCCACTAAAACTTGTAAACATTAGTTCTATAATTTTGTCACTAGCATATTTTTCACATACATACCTTGCATCATATTCTTGAGTATAGTCCCCAAGCTCTTTGCCGTCACCCCCAACACAAATATAATCGCTTTTGTTGTATATGTCATGGTATTCACTGTCATATATTCTTGCCCATTCTGTTCCGTGAATGTCAACATAAGACCAATATTTAGTGTTGTTTTCGGTTACTATACTTTCTTTCCAATCAAAGAAGTCTTCCATACTGTCATTAAACACACGTGCAAATAACTCCATATATTGATCGGGCGTTTTTGATTCCAATGGATCTTGTGAATCAAAGTCCATATTAGAAATGAAGTCTTTTATATCTACAGTTTTTAACTTTTCTGCTGACGGATCTTCAAATATAGATCCTTCTGTATTTAGTGTAGTTAGATTTTTAAATACGTATTCTTTTAGATTGTTGAATTCTGCTGAACTATATAAGCCTTTGCCAAAGTAAATACCCTCAACTGTCTCTTTTGCACTTTTTAGTGTGTGCTCCATAGTAAATTCAAGCCATGCGCCACCTACTTCTGACAACACCTGAAAATTATTGTTGCCTTGTTTTCTGACTGCTCCAACTACTTCATTGCCTTTGTTGATGTCAGAACCAAGCCATACCTCCAAATAACCTTCATCTGATGCTTGGTCAACTGTTTTTTCCCAATTTAAGATTTTATTACTTTTGTCTGATAAAGCTTCTTCAATTTTTTTAATAACAAAAATAATATTTTCATCTGTAGCTATGTGCTCTCCCACGTAGCCATAATATTTTTCAGAACTACACTCTCTAAAAATATAAGCAACTACTGTATTGTCTTTTGCGCTTGCTATTCTGTTAAATATAAGCTCGTTGCCCGTACCTATATTTTTTAGAGTGTCAAAATTCCAAAGAGCCAAATTTTCCTTAAAAACTTCATTCTCTGCTCCAGAACTGTCTATACTGTCATATGGGGAAGTGGAAGTTTTCTCAAGTAACATTGTATTTGCTTTTTTAATTTTGTCGTAATTTTTGAATGCTGCATTTTCAACGGCCTGTTTTACATCGCCAGACACTTCACTTTCGTGAGCTTGAGTCATTCCAAATAATCCGCCTGCAAAAACATATTCATTTTCGCCGGGTATATCAGTTACGGGAATGATTGACACGTAGCCGAATACATTCCATCGTGGGTGTGATACATACGTGCCGGGTTTATCTGCCTTAGTAAGTAAGACTTCTATTATGTTATCTTTGTAATTTTCGGTTCCTTTACTCATTTTAAGCAATGCAAGTTGGGCAGTGGTTAATTCTGATATTACTTTATTCTCTATACCATCCCCATATGATGTCCAAGTAAACTCCTTCGACTCATCTACATTTTGTGATTTTTTATACCAATTCATAACTCTCTTTTTGCCACCAGTAAAATTTACCTGTTTGCAAACCAGTAAAATATACTGGTATGAAAACGCGCAAACCAGTAAAATATACTGGTCTTAAAAACTGCAAACCATTAAAATTTACCTGTTTGCGATTTTTTTTTCTTTCACAACTCCTTATTTTAGAACAAGTTACAAAACCCATTTTGGCCTCTTAGATCACTGTGGACCTATAGATAATAAATAACTTCTATTAGTATCTCTGGGATTTTGTTTTATTTTTATGTGTTTACTAGAAAAAATCTTATTTTTTTTATACCAATCTGCACCACCAAAAACCTCCATAAAATCATCATCGTCATCATCAAGGTCATAGTCAAGTCCTAAATAGTTAGTGTCTTCGTATTCAGGTTGTTCGTATTGCTCTAGATATTTTACGATTTTTGCTCTTAAAGGATAGTCCATGTCAAACTTCTCGTAGTAAGATGGTAAATTAAAAGCAATGTAATTTAACAGATTGGGATCTTCAACGGCAATACTTAACAAATCATTAATAGGTGGACTTTCTGTAACCGAACCATCTTTTATGTAAGCGTAAATATCTGTAAGCATTTCTTTTAAAAGATATGGCTGTTCTTTTATGATTGTAATAATAGCGTCTTTGGAAATTGGGAAAGTTAGCAGTGCAGCGAGAACACCAAGGTCTTTTTTGAATAATTTTGCTGCGGCTCTCCATATTCTGTTATATGTTTCTATTTGGGATGTCTCAATAAGATCTGCGAATAAAGGGATAAAGGTTTCGTATTCGTATTTCAGTGCAGCAACAGACATTTGATATAATTTTCCACTGAATGACTCGTTATCGTTTAGTCTCTTTAGAAGGTCTTTATGTTTCATCTCTTCTGCTGCGTTTCCAAAGATTACAAATACATCTGGTGACATGTTCTGAGTGACTAATGTTCTGACAAATTCATCTTGCTCATAGGATTTCAGTCTCATCGAAAACATCTGAGCGGCATATTGATTCCCAAACACTATGTCATTGTTCTTCATCATTTGAAAAATCTTTTGTAAGACTTCTGTTTTTTTAAACGGAGATTCCATAGTGTCAAAAAGCTCATGATAGTTAAATATGTCTAGTGTTACGTTAAACGATGTATTTGGTGACAATAGAGTAAGTGCGGATAAATTTGGATTATATAGAACCAATGTCTTTACTTTGTTGTATAATTTATCATCCTTTTCAATAAGGTTTTCAAAAACATTAGGTATTTTTAGCAAATTCATGACTGACATAACTGTAAAACTACTATTTGGCTGTTTAGCATACAATTCAAACAGTCTTTTTAGAACGGGAACACTTAAGGCTTCTGGGATTAGGGTAATTCTTGTAAGAAGATCCATGCTTTGTAAATTTCCGAACTTGCCAGACACCATGTTTACTACGTCATATGCTCTTGATGGATCTGAATTAATAAGACTTATCAATTCATCTTTTGTCATTTTTGTTAAATTTTTTGAATGTTTTATCATAAGTTTTTCCGAATAAAATGAATGTTAGATTAATAATTCTTTCTGACTCGGCAAAAAACCTACATAATGTATAATTTAAAGCGAGGAATTATGAGCGAAGAATGTTGTAAAGAAAATATTGATGGTTCGACAAACTACAAATTGCTAAGAGAGTGTCTTTGTAGAGTATTCGCGTCAAACTGTCCTGAAGTGTGTCTTTTAAATTTGGATGAAGATGGATTTCTTGAGTTTTATGTTTTACACAGGAAGCTTGGTTTAACTGCGCCGATGATAAAAAAATATTACGATTCAATATTGAGCATTCCTTTTGCAAATATTGTTGGTGAATTTTTGGTAAGAGAAAATGTAAACAAATTCGTCTGTGTCCTTACTTCATTTTCGCAAGACGAGTATTCATATAAAGTCAACAAGGCTATTCATGGAAGCTTTGGAATACGAATGGTTGACAAAAAGGTGATTTTTAAGTTTCATGTTAATTTAATACAGAAAATAATGAATGAGAATTTCTTGTTCATGGCTAACGAAATATCAGGTTAAACAATGTCAGAAAATGAGCCATATGTATATATTCCTTCAGATACGGAGATAAACAATAGCAATTTGTCATCTGAACCTCCCAAAACTAGGTATAATAAAAGACAAGTAGTTTTCAATAGGAAAATTGTAAAAGACAAGGTTACAAAAGGGAGAGACATAACTAATGAGCAATTCAAGCCTACCACACCTAGATTTAGATGAAGTCGAGGTTCCAGAAATAAAACTAAAATCAATTTCATTCGATAATGTTCAGGTTTTTGAGAATGAAACATTTTCTTTTATAGATATTGATGCCCCATTTCACTTCAAATGCTTCCATGGTCCAAACGGCTCAGGTAAGACAACCATCCTAGACGCCATACAGCTACTATTTGCGAACTTTAAGGGGGTAGACAAGGATAGACTAAGGAACAGGCTTGCGAAGCTTATTAGGCATGTCCATAAGGACGAGAACGCATTGTATGATGACAAGAAGAACTTTACGATTACGGGCAAGTTTGAATCTTCTATTGGCGATTTTGAAGTGGTTGTAGACAGGAATGGATTTGTAAAAGAACCTCCAAAAGAAATCAAGAGCATAGCATCTAGGATATGTTTTAGTGCTAGATTCGACCAAGAGTTAGATATTTTCCAATTAAACAGAGAGCAATGGCCAGTGTTTAAGGACTTATTTGAATCTGTAACAGGATATGAAATTGAAGAAACGAAAAGTATATTTGATCTAAGTGACGATCCAATTCAGGCACAGATGCTAAAGAGTTATGTTTTGGGATTCTGGGTGCATAAACCTAATGAGACAATCAGCCATAAAGAATGTAGTGCTGGAGAGAAGAAGACCATTAAATGTTTTTCAACTCTTTTGAATAAGGAGATGAGGCCACAAATCATTCTTATTGATAATATTGAAATGCATGTTGAATCTGGAAGGCATTTGAATTTAATTGAGTCTGTAAAAAGATGTTTTCCCGATAGTCAAATATTTGCGTCAACACATAGCCATCAGATTTCAAGAAACTTTGAGTATAGATGGGAATTGTTTGACATGAGATTGCTAAAGGCTAATGATATTGTAAAAGCAGAGCCAACGAGATTGCTATATTTGGATGAGCTTGATGACGCAATGGCAAAGTTAGATTCTTTAGGAGATCTTATGAGCGAACAAGCGGCAGACTTGATTGTATTAGGAAAAAAACTCAGAGTGAGATTGCTTGAAGAAGATCATTCCTTTTCGTCTATTCTAAATGAAATGGGGCATTTTCTTTCTTATGCTTATAAGTCTTTTGCAATATGTCAATGTTCTAATTGGGAGGTTGTTGGTGCTGATGAAATGCCCTGTTTGTAATATTGAATTGGAGTTTTCGGAAGAGTCATCAGATCCTTATTATGAGCACCATGGCTTTGAAGTATATTATCACAAATACTTCATAAACTGTCCATTTTCGACTTTTGAATGGTCTGAAACTGAATGGGTGCATGTTATTAAGGCGTGTGAAATGATGAAAAAAATAGGTAATTAACTATTTCTTTTGGAATTAATCACAAAATAATGGAGATTAGAAATGGCCTATAGATTAATATGTGATAATAAGAGATATTCATTTTCTTTAATGGATAATGGCACTGATGTTTTTGATTCAAGGGTTCATTTTATTTTGTCCCATCATGTAGATTCTGATTACAAATACGCATGGCAAGCTTGTTCGGCAGCAAAAAAGATGGAGAGAAAGCGCCCGTTACATGTTGAGGCAATGAAGAAGTGGGCTATGGAAGATTTGGAAAAACCCGTCATATTAGACATATCGGCAGAAGAGATGATATTCAATCACTATAATGAAATGATAGATATATTCTCGTCAAAAACAAAAGATCCGGAAGAAGATGACGTTGAAGACATTAAAACCGAAGGCCATATGATTTATGATGAGCTTAGAGCATTGTATGAAGCGATAGAGGATGACGAAGATAAGAGAAAAGTAAAGAAATTAGTTAGTGTTCTTAAAAAAATCATGAGGCCTTATGGTGGGATTAAGAAGAAGGAAGAAAGAGAAGAAAGTGTTTCTGACGAATTGGGCTTAGGTGCAGGTATGGGTGCAGGTATGGGTGCAGGTATGGGTGCAATGGCCAAAAGTGCTGCTAACATAATTGAGTATGACGAAGAGTATGACGAAGAATTCCAAGAAGATGTTTTAACAGATTTTGCAGAGAAAGTATGTGAAGCAATTGAAAAGAGCCATCCTAATTGTGTTTTTGATATTGATGTTGAGGGACAAGTAAACGAAATATATGTCAGTGATAAAACTTCTAGTGCTGGGGATCAGGTTGCTTATGCTCCTATTTTGGTAGCTTCTTTTAATGACAACTTTAATTTAAGAGGTTTGTATCCTGTTGGTAATTTGAAAAGCGTATATCCGTATCACAATGCTGAATTCTTTGAAAAATACTGGAAGCCAATTGTTAATAGCATTGGTCATTTCCTTTTTGAAGACAATGATGCTTTAGTTGTTTCTCAAAACATTCCTGACTTTAAAAGCGGATCGTCTAAGGCAATTAAGGCTTGGGATGTTAAAAAGGGCAAAGATAAAGAAGTTAAATTAGAATTCAAAGGCGAAGAAGAAAACGAATCTTGGTTCATTGAGGACGAGGGTAAGGATCTAGTTCCTGCGTTTGCTACACCAGTAAGAATGTCATCTGCTCAAAATAAAGAATCTGTATTTTTTGGAAAGAAAATTGTTATTTGCACTGATAATTCTTTAGAATCTATCTTCAAACAACTTGGCGAAATAATTGAAATAATCCCCCATGCAGATTATGTTGAGTTAGATGTTAACTTTGGGGAAGAGCTTGGTGTAGTAAGACTTACGGAAGATAAGGTAGAAATAGTTAATTAATGTATAAGCTGTATTGCAAAAAGTTCCATAGTCCAACCGCAGAAGTTATTAAAGAAATAAATTACGACAAAAAAATAAAAGATTTCACTTACTGCGAAAAATTGGGCTTCCTGTTTACAATTCCAGAGACTAATCAACTGGGATGCCTCAAAAGTGGTGTATTTTCAGAAAGACTGGCAAATGGTTTCGAAAAAATGCTTCACTCTCCAGAACAAATCCACTCAAGAAAAAATTTCATCTATGTAATTTGTAACAACGGAAAAGAGTTCATAAAAATAGAAAAGCCCTTCCTGTATGTGAGCAAAATTATAGATAAAAAGTCAGAATCATTAGTCGAAAAACTGACATCAAAGCACAATGAAACTTTTGTAATTGACTTAGCTACAGATACTTATGGCAGGATTTTTCTGTGTTATGATGGAATAAATAGATGTTTATTGATAAGTGGTGCTAGATTGACAAATTATGTTGGGAATGGATATCCTACATATGCTACATCGAAGAAGGCAAAATATTGTTCTTTAAACAAGCCTTCTGGAATCACTTGCACTGAAAACACTGTATATATAGCAGACAGCAATAATAACTGTATAAGAATGGTTAATGGCAACGCTGTTTCTGCTGTGATAGGTATGCCGAATGAGAGAGGGGACAAGGAAGGATTTGGCTTAGATGCTAGGTTGAATTTTCCGTCTAAAATGACATCGTTTAGTGATTCGGTATTTTTTGTTGACGAAAATAAGGTTAAAACATTCACAACAAAAAATTTATACGTTAAAGATTATCATGTTTTTAATGGGAATATCATATCTATTCAAGCTGACGACGAAAAAAATCTATATGTATTGGAGGAATTATGAGTTCGAATGCTCTATTAGAAGCCATTAAGAAAATTGATGGTGTTGAAATAACGGCTGAAGATTTTAAAAAAAGCAAAAAAGAAATAGTTGACATCATGACATTTTGTGAGTCGTCAGAGCTGTTAAATTTGCCCGGTAATAACCTTTTTCTATATTCAATTCAAAAAATCATTTTAAAGTCATTTTATATGGGATCTAGAGGCAATGAGAATCTTAGCCTAGCAAAAGAAGAATGGGAATGGCTTTATGATCACAAAGAAAATATTAAAGTTGATGACATGGAGTTCGAAACAAATATTGATAAGGTTATAAAGAAGTTAGAAGAGAGGGAACAAGATGGTTATGTGTTTAATGAGCTTAATTTAGTAATTGGAAGGCGTGGTACGAAAACGATGCTTGCTTCAATTATAACAGCTTATGAGGCATACAAGTTGCTGACAATAGGTGATGGAGATCCTTATTTGTTTTTCAAAATCCCTTATGATGATGAAATTGCTATCATTAATGTATCAAATACGCAAAAGCAGTCTGGCCGTTTGTTTGCTCAAATTAAAAACAGAATAAGGAATGGCCCATTTTTCTCAGGAAGAATTGCCAGTGAATCACAGACAGAAGTTAGACTATTGACAGATGCGGATATTGACAAAATTGAACTGAAGAAGAAAGATCCTGCCGCAGTCAACTTAGAGGTAAAAGGTTCTGTCTGTCTAGTCTGTGGTCACGGTAATCCAGACTCTCTTCGTGGATATGCAGCAGTTATGATTCTATTTGACGAACTTGCCTTCTATGACAGTGAGGGCGTTGTTAATGGCGAATTCTTCTATGAATCATTAAGACCGTCAATAAAACAGTTTAAGCCTTTCGGTGAAGGAAGATTGGTTGAAATCTCATCTCCCGGCCCAACCTCTGGAATTTTCTATAAGATTTTTGATAGATCTCACAAAACGAAAGAGAGTAGATTTAGGTTTCCAATTTTAGCATATCAACTACCAACGTGGCTAATTAATGACACGATAAATTATGAAGACTTAGAGCTGGAAAAAGATCTTAATCCAGATTCTTTTGCGATAGAATATGGTGCTCAGTGGCCAAAAACTGGTTTGTATGGTAATTATTTTCCAGAAGGTTTGGTTGATAGATGCGTAAGAACAGATATATCTCAACATGATAGACCATATCCGGGATTTTCTTATTATATTCATGTTGACCCTGCACAAAGCGGAGATAGGTATGTTGCTATTTTAGTTGCTAAAGAAATGTATGTGAATAATAGAGGGCAAAAGCGAGTAAGGGTGAGATTGGCAAATATATGGTCTTGGGAACCGATTGTTGGATATGGCTTAAGATATGCTGAAATTGACAAGGAAATGATTAAAATATGCGGAAAATATCATCCAATGGCGGTTTCGTATGACCAGTTTGAATCAGGACATAGCTTACAATTGCTTAAATCTCATGGAGTTAACACTATAAGAACAGCTTATAATAGAAACTTCAAAAATAAAATTTATCAAAACCTAAAAGATATGATGAATTATGAGCCTGAACCAGAATTGTGGCTTTATGATGACTATAGGCTTCTTCTTGAAATGAAGGCGCTTAGATTTAGACCAACCCAAAGAGGAATAAGCCTTGTTGTGGACAAACATGGGGCTGTTAAAACTGATGATGTGATAGATTGTTTAGCAGGAGCTTGCGCGATGGCTTCCGAAAACATTAGACAGCCATTGCCAAAACCAATTTGTGTTCATACAGGATGGCGATAAAAAAAACAGGAAAAGAAAATGTTATGCTTGAATAATTGATTAAAATTTCCTATTAGAAGAGGTGTTGAAAATGAAATTTAACTATAAGAAGTACATAACAGCAAAAGATAACAAGCTAATTGAGGATGGGCATATAAACACTGGCGAAGATTTTGACAACGATCATATTGACAGAAGAATAGAAGATCAGAGGGGTGATGTGCCTAATGAAGTTCAAGAAGGACAGTTAGAAGATTGTAGAGTTAATGTTACTGAAGACATCATGGAAAAGAAACTTGATAAGGTCAGAACGGGTCAAGTAGAGACACTAACTGAAGACCAATTAGATTCTTGTAAGTCAAAAATGTGCAAAATGAGAAATCCAAGCGCATACGAAGGTGACATTAATAAAGTTGAAGAACAAAGGCTAGAAAGTAATTATGTTGCCGAAAAAGAACCTTATAAGTCTGCGAATGAAGAGCCAGAGCAATTTAGATGGTGGAAAGAAAAGAGTCCTGATGGATTGAAATTGGCAAAAAAAGAAGAAGAAATTAAAACAGCTCAGTATAGTCCTGCCTATGCTCCAACAGACACAAAGGAATGGGGTGATGTTGAGGATTTTTTTTCGGATGACGAGGGAGTAATTTCTGATATTGGAAACGTGGATCTTGATGAAGGTGTTGATGGTGACTTTATTTCTGACGTTGAAGAAGATTTGACTATGGAAATTGATAAGTTTGTTGAAAATCCCAATCTCCCCATGCTATACGTTTCTATTTCATTTGATCCTGATGACTTTGGCGGTGATAAGTTAAAAATTCTAACGAATGCCTTGAAATTAATCAAAGAAGAAAATCCAGATATAGGAGAGAGCCTTGATATAAGTGATCTTGCTGTCGAATATAAGAGAGATGATACTTCTGGTGAAAATTATGGTTATGTCAGGGTTAGAAAAACCGGAGAGGATGCAGAAGCCTTGTTTGGTGAGGATGATGCAGAATTTGTCGAAGAAGAAATGTTAAACGAAATTGAATTTGAAGTTAATGAAGGGGGCGGAACACCAGTCGTAACAGGAATACTTAAAGCAAACCTTCCTCTTGGTGATTATTCTGAAGATGAAGTAATATCCGCCGCATTGAGAAAAATTAAAGATCTTCATCCAGAACTAGCTCCATACGTAAGTGAAGAAATTTTAGAGTTAAGCAATAGCGAGGATTATATCATGTATACTGTTAGCCCTCCAGAAAATATTGACTTGCCAACTGATGATGAACCCGATGAGCCTGTTGAAGAACCAGATTTTTTTGAAATAGCTATCCAAGAAGAAGAGCCAAATGCAACTCAAGATTTTTCCACAACATCTGCCTTTCCTATAACTTCAGATTCCAATGATAAAGTAATTGAGGCACAAAAAAAAACAACGTAAAAGTAGATAAGGCATTTGATTCTTTTATAGTTGGCTTTGAGGACGATAATTTAGTTGCCGCTAATAGAGAGCTACAATTCATAATTCAAAATGCATCCTTTACACCACGTGACCAACAAATTTTTCTCGCAAGGGTCAGACAGGCTCTTCTTGAAAAAGATGTAACGCTAGATTTTCTTTCAAACATGTAATATAATGTATAATTGTCACAAAGGAGAAAATAATGTCTTTAATAAAAATAAGAAATTTATCAGAATCAATGTTTATGATTAACGCTTTGGGATTAAGGCTTCCCGGCACAGGCTCTGGAGACAATATTGTTCATATTGATGAGAACAATCTATTAAATTCAGAAGTTGCTGTTTTGCTTAAGTCTGGTCTTGTAGAAATTGTCACTGATAAACCCGCAAAGAAGACTGTCAAGAAAACCACTGCCAAGAAGTCTACAAAGAAGAAAACCACTGCCAAGAAGTCTACAAAGAAGAAATCTACAAAGAAGAAATCTACAAAAAGAAAATCAAAACCCAAAGTTAGGCCAGAAGATGTTCCAAATCTAAAAAAATCATCTGTAATTGTCTCAAATAGAGATGGGGAATTGGTTGAAAAAAAGATGGTCACAGATATTACTGGTGAAAAAGAGACAATTTTTATAGACGAAGAAGCAGAAGATGAAGATCATGAGGCTTTTGTAGACAATAACGAAGGCGCTGACGACAAAGATAATGATATGATTGAAATTTAAAAGGGTTTTTTTCATTATTTTTTGAAATTTAACGTATGAAAAAGAAAGCTCAGAGATCTACTTTGCCGTTTGATAATCGTAATGATGGATGGCCCTCCATTACGCCTACGACAATCAAAAGCACCGTTCCATTCGCAAAAGGATATACCATAGATGAGCTACTTCGTGGCAAATCTTATGAGGAATATCAAAAATTACATGGTGGTGGAAGCTGGAGCGAAGGATACGAAGAAAAATCATATAGGGAAGAGGGCGATGATTTTATGCGTGTCGAAAAAGACAATGAAATCTTAAAGAAGATGATGACTCCTACCGATCTCCAACTTGAAAAATGGGAAGTTATAGTTGATGGCGGGACTGTTAGGTTTGTCTCATTAAATATGGCACAAGACTATGTAAGAAAGCTTAAGCTAAAAGATGGCAAATATTATTCCATTTCAAGAATAGCTAGTTTTAAAGGCTTATTAAAAAATTCTCAGTCAACATCTGTAATATCACAATCACTAAAAAAATGCTTTATGGTTGAGTCATTAGATTTCGTAGAAGGAGTTAGGGAAACTGGTTCTTGTTTTTGTGTTACTCCAAGATATTTCATTACTTGCGCTCATGTAGTAAAAAAATACAATAAAAATGTTGACAATGACAAGGCTATGTTTTTTAATACAAACATGAATTTAGTAAAGGAAAATGAAAAATACAATGCGGTTTTGGTTGATGTTGACCTTGAAAACGATTTAGCGCTTTTGGAATCTGATGCCCCCGCAAACCCATTTGTCGTTTCTGATGGTATTGCAGAAGTTGGAACAGATGTTATTGCGATAGGAAGTCCGCATGGTTTTGAAAATAACGTTTCTGATGGAATTGTTGGTTCTGTAGATAAGAAAATATACTTTTATGAAGGAGCGCCGAATTACATGTTTGTAGACTCTTCTGTTTTTCCGGGAAGTAGTGGTGGCCCCGTAGTTAATAAAATGAATGGAGAAGTTATTGGAATTGTTTCTCTAATTGTTGCAGATGTTGGCTCTTATGGGCTTAATGCAGCACTACCATCATCTTATGTGAAAAAGTTTTTTGAAAAAAGCGTTGCAAATATTTAAGTTGCAAATATTTAAAGGAGTTGTTATATTTAAAACATAATTTAGTAAACAATGTTTTCAAGCAAAAAGGAGAAACATAATGAGCGAGTACGTAATAGTAGAGACTCAGGCGACAAGCATAGAGCTTTTGGTTAAGGCACTAGAGGCAAAAATGCCCAAGTGGAAAGGCAAAATCTTAACCGGAGAAAATCTAGATGTCTATGGCCATCTTGGCAAAAATAGATGTAAATTAGACCCTAACGATCCTAACTGGTCCCCCCAAGCAGTCGTTGTTATTTCCGGAAAAGGCAGACCGGGCCATCCTAATGTAGCAGGCGGCGATTCCAACGATATCGCTTTCTCAAGAGCTGAAGACGGAACTCTTCGGTATGTTTCTTCTATATATGACAGAGGAAGAGGCTTTAACGACAAATGGTTAAATGATGTATTAGACGAATACGCAAAAGAACATGTAGATCAGAGTATTACTACAGTTAG
>Ga0209434_1000799_pt1 | contig 14679 bp, 13 predicted proteins | sample ETNvirnome_2_300_FD_184068 | JGI IMG/M metagenome (GOLD analysis project Ga0209434, IMG submission 184068) | Marine viral communities from the Pacific Ocean - ETNP_2_300 (SPAdes) (version 2) | ecosystem: Environmental > Aquatic > Marine > Oceanic | place: Pacific Ocean | collected 2013-06-22
GCATCTGCCTGGCGGCGTATCTCGGCCTGGAGCATCCCCAGGCCGCGCATGACATTGCGTATGAGTCCTCGCGCTCCAGCTCGTCTGATTGGCAGGGTGGCGCCTACTTGGTACAATATGTTAGTTCCAAAAAGCTGATTATGAAGGGTCACGAATCGCGCGACGACGGCATAAGGTACCCACCAATAGGCTCGAACTCGATTGATATTAATTGAGGAGTCTCTAAAAACAAAGAGATCTGGGGTAGAATCACCCTCGTGTTTTTTATTCCATTGACCCGCATTTCGGCCGGCGTTCAAAAAACGGTCCTTCTGATTAACACTTGTCTGGCCCATACGTAAGTCGCCGGTGAAATCAGCTATGGTAATTTTCTCCCGCCAATCACTGGTGGTCGTCCAAAGGCTTGGGTCAATATCATGTGCCTTCTTTAACAGGCGCCTCATGGCCCTAAGGTAAAACCACCAATCCGTACGCATTTGTGAGTTTTTGTTCCCGAGATCGCCGATGCCTAGGTATCCGCCACTGGTGGAGCGCTGTTCGAGCTCGCCACTTATACCTACCGTACTTGTTCCCGAGTGTTCTAGACCAGGGAATTCCAAGTTGAGTACATCGGAGTAGAAATCAGCCACAGGGTCAGTATTGGTGAGTATGCCCGTTGCGTCACGGAGGGTGCTCTCGAGCAGGCTCTCATCCGAAACATAGTCTTGGGCCCCAAAGAGGGCATCAGTATAAGCTGCAGCATCGGCGAAACCTTCCGCAGTATGTAGTGGTAATAAACTCATGATCTAATTTCCAAATCCGGGGTTGCCGGAGCCAAAGCCGGTGCCACCGCCGTCGACGTCGGGCTCTTCTTCTCCCTGGGCGTCTGTGGCGGAGTCGCGCGAGATGCCCAGCTGGGCGTCTGCGGCGGAGTCGCTAGAGGTGCCTGAGTGTGTCGTGCCCGGGCAGCCGCGGCCCTGTTGGACCGTGCCGCCCCAGGCCAGGGTCTGATTAATCTGATACTGACTCAGGCACGGTTCTCCATCGTCTCCGGTAAGACCATGGCCGAGCGCAGCGCTTTCCACCTCAATAAGTCCGGCGCGGATAGCCTCCATCATGGTAGCCGAAGCATTCGGTTGCCCGAAGGCTGGGATAGTTCCCGGGAAAGTAAAAATATTAACAAGATTAGGGTCCTCTCCTCCATAATAGTACCACAATCGCAGGCGCGCGCGTGTTATGCCGCTGCTTAGAGTGGTATATTTGCGAGTTAAGAAAATACGTGGTGTGTCGGGGGTGTCCCCATAATACGCCCCTATTTTGGCTGTTAAAAACACCCTTCTTTCGTCAGCAACCGTAAAGGTTTGTAGACTTGCCAACATTGCAAGATCCAAAGGTACGGGGTTATTGTCCTCGACCGACGCGCGAATTGCGTTGGCTACCGGTACTGCTCCCAACAGGAGTCGTTCGGAGATCAAATAATCTAAAATTTCATCGAACCCCACAAAGGCGCCATTATCAGCCACGGAAAAAGTTGTCCCGGTGGGGAAAACTACGTCTCCGTTGGCATTGCGTATTCCTCCCTGTGCGACGACGGCTTCGCGGCGGATCTTCAGATTGAAATAATCCACAAGGTCTCGGCGAACTGTAGACTCATCTTGGTTCTCACTATTAATCAGAAAGGTAAGGAGGGCCGTCGTGATTTGTTTTCTTATAAACTTAAAGATAAAACTATCCTTGTTCTCTACGAGGCTGTCAATTTCAAAGGCCGACAAGACAAAAATATTTTTAATGAATATCGCGGCGATTTGCATCTGAGTGATCAACAGATACATGCCATATTTGACGACGTTACGAATAATGGCTCGATCTTCGAGCTCGGGTTTGTCGTTACACATCGCCTGAACGTATTCGCTCTTCATCTGTTCCATGATGCCTTCTATGTCCAGAAGATCTCTTACTTCGGCGGGGGGACAGTGTTCATTTAAATGGAACAATTTCAAGGATTGTAGAGTCACGGCGTCGAATACTCCGTTAGCAATCAAATAATTAAACATATTATCTACTAACAGAGCGTATACGGTGGGAAAGTGTTGAGATTCTATCAGGGCTTTTTGTTCAGCTGTTAACAAGTCTGTTGGCCCGACGACATCTTCGCCCACTCCAAAATTGCCCCCACCTACAGTCGGAATGCCGGAACTATCATCAGGGGTTTCCGTAAGTACCACATTTGTATTCATTGTCCCCGCAAAGGCATCTACAAAGGGCTGAATGTAAGTATTTTGAATGTTGTTCTCTTCAGTTTCAAAATCTTGTGCGATGGTACTTCGTGAAATATCCTCTAAGATTTGCTGCCTAGGGATATAGTCTCCCGCAGATTCGAAGTCAACGTAAATATTAGGATTCTCAGGGGCTTCTCGGGGGTAGACGATTTTAAGATAGCTTCGCGCCACAGAGAGATCGTCGACATCTTTGGCCATTATTGAGTCATAAAGGAAGACGGCGGGGCGGCTGGGGGTGTCCATTCCAGTATAGATACCTTCGTCGAAGTCATCAGGTGCCAGGAGCGTACAGCTCTGGGAAGTTTCGTAACGAATAATTAACGCATCCAAATAACCATTGTTGAGCAAGTTGTCGAGGTTACTTTGCATATAAGATTGAACAGAGTTGAGCATGCCGGGTGTTACTTCATTAAGTGGCACCAGTTTGAGTGCACTTGCCGAGTAACGAATCTGGTTATAAATTAGGGGATAAGCACTTTGAAAGGCCGGTAGAGTTGATCCTGCCACGACAGTGTCGGGAATGTCGTGAACCAAATCATATACCACCTTAGCCACTATATGTTTTTGGTTGGTGCAGGTTGGGCCCGCCCATTCTTCGCCACCACCATGTTCGGGATCTGCAGGGCCATGTGTAGTGCCGTCGCAGCCATGGCCCATTGGAACATTTCCCCCCATATTCAATATTTGATTAATCCGAGATTGATCCAGACAGTCGAGCTGTTCTCCAACGCCAGTCGCGATGTAGTCAGGCGAGATCAAGTCTCCATAAGACGCCAAAGTAGATTCTTCCAGTGTGCCGAACAAAAACGGAGTACTGATGGGGAACCCAAAGTTAATCTCTATTGGCTTATATGACCCATCGGTAATAGGAAGTTTTGCCTCATCTGGGTTTGGAGGCAGCGGGGTGCCGGTGCTGCTCGTAACATATAAGCGAGCATCGTCGACGGCGCGGGAATTAAAGTATTTGGGCACCGTTACATTCGAATTCGCAGAAGATAACTCGTCGATTTCGATATAGTTAATAAACTCTTTAAGGAACTCGGTATTAAAACGGTATGATGGAAAGATTGGAAGTGGTTCGATTGAGCCAGGGGGCCCTCCGATTCCCATCAATGTGTTCTTAATCTCTTCAATAGCAGACACAAATGCAGGATCGCTCATTGTATCCGCGACGATTGCTGTAACGTCCTGGCCGATGCTAGCAACAGCCGCGGCATCAAAACCGAGTATTTGAGATACATCCACATCGCAACTAGACAAATCAAAGCCTGCTATAGCATCAAGAGCCTTGATGATCTGTGCCATAATGTTTGGGTCCATCGATGGTGGCCAGCCATTGGCTTCATAGTTAAGCCCAGCGTCTATAAAGGCCTGCATAAGAGACCCATTAGCCTCAGAAGTGAACTTTTGTTCCAGCATTATAGTTTTAACAGATTCTGCTGATTCAACAAACTGTAATTCTACAAGTTGGGTAAGGGTATTAAAAAGTTCAGGCACTGATATGGTGATGGTGGGATCATTAATAAAGTTTGCTTTATCGGGGCAATCAAAGTTAAGCTCCGGGAATTCAAGATTGATGCCGTTCTCCATCATGTCAACAACGTCTTGTACATCCACGGTGGGCAAATTCCCGGGTGTTAAACAGAAATTGATGTTTTCTTCATTGGCAAAATAAACCTCATTAATTACTTCGTTACAAAGGTCGGTTACATCCACCATCAATGATGTTTCGGCAAAAAATGCTAGTACCGTAGAATAGGTTGTTAGGTAGCCCGAAACATAAGGGAGAGGGTAGTCGCGATTAAACTCAATTATTCTATCCAAGATCTCTGGGCCCACTGTGGCGCGCCTTGTGAAAAGAGAACATATATCCATCGAGCTAAGAATTTGAGACACAGAAGAAAGATAGAGCATTAATTCAGCTGGGCTCAGCCCGAGGTTGGCGCTCACTCGGTCTAGCGCGGACCCTGAGCCAGCGAGGGCCGGAGTCTGAAGGCTCGGGTCAATTAAATCAGCAATATCGTTAGCCCCAAAGTCCTCAGATCGTGGATTATTGAGGGGACAATTATATTTAAGTAAGTCCCCCAATTTTTTGATCATTTCTAGCACTGTCTGCTGCAGCGTATCAATAACCACGTCAAGAATTTGTTTCCAAATGTCGCCAGTGTGAGTCCAAATTTTGGGCTGATCATCAGGATTTATATATGGTTTACGAATATCTCCGCCGGCGCGGGGCTGATCGGGAGGCTGATATAATCCTGCCTGGGCCTTAGTTAGTGATCTTTTCACTGCGCCGGCAATTCGCCCCACCTCAAAATTAAGACCTAGCGTCAAGCACATAAATGCTTCTTTGGCCAAATCCTTGATTCCAAACATCTTCAAGAAGTTATTAACTTGAGCATTTTTTTCCATAAATCCAAGTGGGCCCGTTTCTAAAACGTTTTCTACGACCTTCGTGACATCAACGGCTTTCTGAAGGTTTTTGCTCTTTTCCTTGTTCATCACCTTCGTGAAGACCGCAGGATTGTCGGCCACCTTTGCTTTCAGGGCTTTAAGCTGAGCAGAAGTAAAAGCGGTTTTGAAGCCTTTCTCAAGCTCCTTGGTGTTTTCAATATCGATATCGGTGAGTTCTTTGGCTGCGTTGATAAAAGGATTCCCTGGTGGATCCGGAGGCGTGAGGGGAGGCAGCGGGTTAAAGATGCTGCTGGCAGAACCACTGAGTTCGTGTGGCGTCAGGGCATTCTGAACCTCAGGGTTTCGCATAAAATCCATGAAGCCAGAGCCGCCGGCGCCGCCGGCACCGACGTCTAGTCCGGGGACGCTAGAGCCTCCGGCGCCACCAGCTGTGATCGATGCTAAAATAGAATCGTAATTTTTAAGAGTAATTAAAGTGAGGGGGTCCTTGAGACTGTTATTATATCTAATATTAGAAAAATAGCCAATCTTCATGGGCTGCGGAGTAATAGATTCTTCCACTTTGAGGTATTCAATTCTTCCAACCGCAACCTGTGAGCCGCCGGGCAACGCGGAGTTTTCTTGTTGGCCAAAGTACATGGTCATGCTGTCTGCGGCGCCGAATTTATAGGACGGAGAATTGGCTTTAAGCTGGCTGGCCACCAAGGTAATCGCCAAACTCAAGGCGGACTGGGTGGTGTTTGCCAGCATTCCCATGTTGGGATTAAACTGAAGTTGTCCTTCAAGGCCGGCCATTTGAGTATTAAAAGCGTTCAACCCATCATTGAGGCTGCTATTTGTCTGTCCGATTGTTCCAATAGCAAATGTGGCCTCAGAAAGTATATTGGTTATCTCCTGCTGCTCGTTAAAGAATGTCAGATTGTCTTCAAAAGAAGGCAAGCAGTGAGCACTCTTAATAGATTCCCGTTTTTTCTCGATATCATAATCTAATATGGTTACTATTATGATGCGGCCCGGGGTGGCTGAATCATCGATGCGCCCAATAGTAATGTTTTCTTTAATACTGTCCTTTAAATCTTGTGCGACGTCGAGGTTGGCGCCAACAAACGTTGAGAACAATTGTTGGTCGTACAAGAATGTATAAAATTCAGGAAAATAGTGAGCTATAAAGCGTTTGGCAGACCGGTTTTTGATGAACTCCTTATCTGATGGAGATAAATCATTAGGATGATCCGCATTACGAGAGTTCGCACCGAGCTTTGTTCTTTTAATCTTTAGTTTGACAATTTGTTCGCCGCGCTTGCGGTCATAAAAAGGTATATTAACCTTCTCGCCGAGATATTTATTTGTGTGGGATTCATTAATAGGCATTGTTATTAATTGGTATGGTTATATTTGCTCGTAATATCGAGTACAACTTCATTAGCGCCGGTGCCCTTTACCGAAACGGCTCCTCCCGGGGCCTCGATATAGTTCTGTTGAGTCGCCAAAAGATCTTTCATGTGAAGTTTAAGCTGACTCTCTACGTTTGTAATTTTATTAATCAATGATTCTGCTCCCCGGGGAACAAGCTGATCCAGACTCGGTGATGTTGGGATCCCAAAAAAGGGAGAATAGTGTGTGTGACCCAACAGCACAGTCGTCAAATCTCTATCGTACTGTAAATAGTTAGAGAAGAGGCCACTCAGTTTGTGAATTGACGCGATTACTTCTTTAAGGCATGCTTTCAGATTATCTCCTTTTACCAGGGGCTGCATATCGCGATCATCATTCATTCCAATCAGATTGATTCCAAACACTGATTGATCAACGTTTGTAAGCTCTCCACCTTGTGAGTTTTTCCAGCTCATTCCAGCTCGGGTCACAAGCTTAATATTCTCCCGCGCCATTACTCGCACAGTATCTGCCTTCAAGGCCACTGTACTCCGGGGCGAGTTGACGTCTGTATTCCCCACAGTTCCGGCTGCCAGTCCGAAAACCGAGTCAACGTCGGACTTTTGTGAAAGGTACATGCGCGCAGCGTCGAGGGTAAAGTTGGGATCAACGTAATTGATATTTCCTTCGTCATCTTTTTTGCGCGCTTGGAAACCAATACGACCAGCAACAATATCGATTGCGGCGCAGTGACTATTTCTGGTTCCGCCGTAACCCGATATAATATTGTGGGGCCGGTCTAGACCAAGTACAATAAACGAGTTGCCATGGCTGATTACCTTCTCAACATTTGTGCTAATGTATTCGGGAACTTCCCAATCGTTACGAGTTCCTCCGCCGAAACCAAAGAACCTTGCCTTTCCCTCGTCATCGAGGGAATCATATAGGGAGCGTACACGGGGGGGAAGGTTGCCTATGTCGATTGCTTTATTTGTTTTTGCCATTACGCAGTTCCTGTTATATCGCCCACTGTGAGTCCAAATTCTGCAACGCTAGCCATTTGTGCGTCGGTCGGGCCACCGGTGCCGCCGAAACGGCGGAACTTGCTCGGTGTGCTCTCTCCTTCGTAAGATATATGGAAGTGATTATTCTCCATAAGAATATTTATTCCCTTATTCGCCTGCGCGGCGGCTAGCAGAGCTTTAGCAACTTTCTCCTTCGGATTCGGGGCCCCTTCGAAAGCCACATCTACAGCTTTTCCTAACTGATGTCTCGAAAGATGAAAATACTCCGAGTCCGGGGCGGCGAGATATCCTGCGCCGGCGCCGGCTTGTTGCTCTGTTTGATAGTTGCCTCTTTCAAAAGCATCGACTATCGCGTTGGCGGCTGTGGGATTATAGAGATCAACAAGGTATTTGCGTCCCTTCGCGCGATCTACCAGTCCTTCGTTGTTCTTATAGTTTTGAAACATAATTCGCACTTGATTATAAGGAGTTCTTAGGGCACTATTAATTGTCAGAGTTATGTCTTCCTGTTCGGCGCCGGCGTTCAAGGCCAACAACAATTTCTTCATTTCCGGGGATTCACCCCAGTGAGTATATGAATCGCTGTCTTTATTTGTATTACTTTTCTTAATATTTGGGATGCCCGTAATTTCTTGTTCGCTGACGGGCTGGCCGCGGCCGCCACCCATGGTGGTCGTGGTACGGCCATCGTAGAAGGCGTCCGCAAGCTCGTGGCCTCGATCATCAGAGACATTTTCAATAATAATATCGCGTTCCACGACCCGCACAATTGAGGGGCGGCGCAAGAGGGTAGGAGATTCATATTTCACCACAACGAGGGCACCCAAGGGAAGTTTCTCCATCGAAGCCATCGAAGAATATATATCAGGATAACTGCGCAAGACCGGATCATTTGCGCCGCGAGGAGCGGGTTGAGGATTTAGCTCAGGAATATAAACCTTATATGCAATATTATTATAGTGGCCGGCCTCGGCTTGTAGATCGTCGTCATCTCCCGCGGGCTGCGTAGAGTTAGTCAGTAGAACATATTCTTGAAGCATCGATCCGGGGTTCTCATAGGTAGCATACTCAACTTCGCGGAAGGAGACGATAAAGCCCTGGTACTCAGACCGGGTGCCGATCGCATCCGGGGAATACGCCAAAGTGGCTGCTTGTTGAAGCATAGTAGAGGTGCTAGTTCGCCGGCGGTCGCCAGTTACCTGAGATTGATTCGAGTCTACGATCTCGTTCAGCATTCCCCAATTTAAATCTTGCAGTTTAAGGCCGCCCATTAACTTTCCTCCCGCGGGCTCTCATTTAAAAGATCAAAGAGCTGTTCCTTATCATACTCACTTAAAGCGGTATTGTTTGAAGTCTGTCTTTGTATCAACCCCGTCAGTTTCACCATCTGTTCGTTTGAGCGCTGCAAGTTTTCAACGTATTTTGCGGCGATGGGACCAAGTTCTTTTCTCGCTGCGTCTGATAGTTTCATATCATTTATAGCGTCCATCAACAATGATTTGGCCATAGCACGATCCTCACGAATATTGGTCGTGGTTTCTTCTATATATTCTTCTATAGTTAGATTTCGCCGCTTTCCCATTTGTCTTTAAAAGTCTTATACCGTTTTCGCAACTTATTCAAGTTATTAACAACCTGTTTGGTATTAAGACCCGTGATCTCCCTTAGATATAAATAAATAGCTTTTTTATTGAAAATTTCTATAGTATCCGCAGAGTCCATCAAAATTCGTACAGCCATGAGCACCTTTTTCTCATTTTCTTTAAGCATAAAGGAGTCCCACGTGTTTATTTCGGTGTCCAGGGAATTCCAAAACTCCATTTCTGAACGCTTCTGTAGATACGTGGGCTCGCGGGAGACAAGGTCGTGGTCTAGCTGATTGAGGAGGTCTTCAATAAAAACCTCGGTCTGGTTTCGTTTTTGGGTACGTTTGACTTTATGAATAAACCAGTTCTTGGTGACGACCGAGAAATACGAAAAAGCTTTTGATCCCTTACTTGGGTCGTATTTATTGAGAATGGTGGTCAACCATACTTTACAGTCATCTTTAAGATAGTCGATATTCGGCAATGACGTAAACCGATAAGTATAAATTATCTTATCAACCATTTGATCAAAAGCCGGCTGGATATATTCAATATACAGCTTGGAGCGGAGGTCCCGATCCTCTGTATTTGCATACTTTACAATTGCTTCTTCGTGGACCGATGTAAAATAATAATTCTTTTTAGACTTGCTGCGACGCTTCTTCTTCGGCGGCATTTAATTCTTCCTCCAACTCTTCGTCTAGTGAATATTGGAACGTGTCTCTGAATACTTCAATCTCTTCACTTACCTCTTGAATCCGCATAATTAATTCTTGGATCATCGGCTCACCGGTGTATGTATCCATACTATACAAGGACTTAATAAATACCTGAAATGCTTTAGTTGTAAGAAAGAGATCGGAAAGGTTCTCGGAAATAAACATAAACTTCCGAAGGAGGCGTGTAATATACCACCCCAGAAGACCATTTATCACTAGCGAAAGTGCTAAAATCCAATAAATAGACATTATCGATTATCCTTCAACTCTTTCTTTTGTTTGTGTAATTCAGTCCTAGCATCTTGTATAAATTCTTCCGTCGTCTCGCCGACGCGGGCCGGCCCTGATGGGCGCGGCGCCGTTGAAAAAGACGTCAAAGATTTAATTAATGATTCAGTCATCTTACACTTGGGACACTCCTGCGCCGTTTCATCAGAGAGATGAAAGATGGTGCTAGTTTTATCACAGGAGGTACAGCGATATAAATATCGTGGCACCCTAGCGCTTCTCTAGGGCGACTAATCTGTCGTTAATGTCGTTAAGATGCTGTTCTAGTTCACGCGATTGTAAACGGAATGCATCTCGGAGAAGCTGATTAACAAGGTCGCGGACTGCTCCTTCGCCCATAGTTTGGGGCGCCGTTGGAGTCGTGGACGTCGTACGCTTTGTAGTTCTCTTTGTAGCCATTCTAATTTTCCTCCTCTTCTTCTGATAATTCAACGCTTTCTAGAGACACGATGGGTGGATTCGTCACAACCAGAACAGACTGTGTCGAGTCGTCTGGGTCCACCTGAAAGTTCATCTCTGTTAAGACGGGAACGATATCACTCTGTTCCATTAATGATTTCTGCAGTGCCATCATCAGGGCACCAACTGCTTGGTTTGATAGTTTCATTTTTTCTCCTTATTTGCGGAAACTGCGCGGCCTTTTAGCAGCTCCCAATCTTTCTCAGGGCGCACTTCAAGGTTTTTCGCCCAAACTCCGCTCATTACATGCGGATTAACTCCCACTAGTTTAGCAAAATATATTAAAGCATTTAAGTCTTTAGGAAAACATGATCCCCCAAAGCCGCTTCGGCCGTCAGGACCGGGAGTGGAAAAGTGAGTAACACCAATACGTTTATCATAGAGCGCATATTCGACTACTTTATCATAGTCTACATCAGCCTGGTCACAGATCTCTTTAAATTCGTTTGCAAAACTAACCTTTGTGGCCAAAAAACAGTTAGTAAAATATTTAACTGCTTCGGCGGTGTTGGACCCCGTTTTAACAATGGCAGCCTCTTGAAACACCTTGCGAAACATGTTTTTTACCAAAGTGGTGGCTGGTCGAGGACCACCAATAATAATGCGGTTTTGATTCTTAAAATCCTCAATAAAATTGGCTTCCGTTAAAAACTCGGGATTAAACACAATATCTATGTTTTTACACTCTTCATTGAGTCGCGACGTCGTTCCGGGAATTACAGTAGATTTGATAATCACAATATTCTGAAGATTAAGCTCATTGATACGGTAAACTGTGTCTTCCAAAATAGACAAGTCACAAGATCCATCAGGACGCATGGGGGTTGGCAGGCAGGTAAATACCATGGTTGTCTTCGAACAAAGCTCTTCCAGGCTTGTACAGGTTGATTTCTTGCTAACAAATTTATCATATGTTTCAAGATGATAGTGCTTTTTTAGGCCTTCGCGAATAGCAGTGCCTACAAAACCCTGACCAACAATTCCTATAGTTTCTTTAACTGACATCTGGGCCCCTCGTAAAGTTAAAGCACCGTCGAATTCCCTCAGTTATAGAAACTTCGGCGCGCCAGCCATGGGCGGCGAGAGGTTCTGTATTAGCACGTGTCGTGGCTACTTCCCCGGGGCGGGGGTCGACATAGTTAAATTCCACATCATGATACTCTTCGACAATAGCTTTCACCTGGTTGAGAGAGATATTATCGCCGGTTCCCACATCAAAAACCTTTCCATCGAATCTCTCGGTCTGCTCCATACAATGAATATTGGCAGCGACCACATCGTCGACGTATACCATATCGCGGCGCTGCTCGCCGTCGCCAGTGATAAAGGGGCACTCGTTCTCTAGAAGCGCCCTGCGCCAATTAGCAACAGCTGTTGCGTATGGTCCATCGGCTCGTTGATCCTCTGAGTATACATTAAAATAGCGTAAGCATACCGTATCCAAATCATAGACACCGGCATAGATCACACACTCCTTTTCAGTGATTAGCTTTTGGAGTGCGTAAGGGTTCGTGGGACCATCTCCATTCCCCATTACAGAGGAAGAAGAAGAATAAATGACCCTCTTAACTGATTTATTCTTGCGCGCAAAATTGAGAAGGACGGAGCCGGCCATGACATTGTTGTGCATGGTCTCTACTGGTTTTTCTAAACACAAGCCGATTCGAGGCCAGCAGGCCAAGTGAAAAATATATTCAGCCTCAAACTGAGTGTAGTGTGGATGAAACCCTCCGTCCTTGTCTTCTGCGAGACACTTAATTACATCATGGGAAATATCATCTGTTAGATCTACTCCCATTACTTCATGACCTTGGGATATCAGTTCCGCATAAAGGCGCGAGCCAATATATCCTTTGTGTCCTGTTACTAAACATTTAGCCATTTTATTCCCTTTCTATTTCTTCTTAATAATACAAATATTTTTTAATCGCGAACCATCGTCAGCAATTTTCCACCCAGCGATATTCTCTACCAGGTAGGCACACTCGGCCGGAGTCAAAACTTTGGAGAGCCACTGATTAGTGCGCTCAAAAACTTCGAAGGCTTCTTCCAGTGGGTGTTCCTCCGTATGGCGCTCGGGCATGAGGCCCTGAGAGTCTAGCTTTCCTAGGTTAAGGTTTGTAGCCTCTATATCTCTGCCGCGACGCGAAGCAGTAGCAAGGTCTTCCACAATATAAAATCCCCCCGATTTTAAGGCGGGAAAGAGCGAGCCTAGACTAAGTTGAATCGCATCTGGCATATGAGCAGCGTCATCGATGATATAATCGTAACCGGACGGGCAGCCGGCGGCAACGGTGGCAAGATCCTCGCGACGAAGCTGATTGCCCCGAAACACACGAATACCAAGGTTTTCTAGTTCGGTTATCGTGACATCCTGGTCGGGAAGAAAGAAGGGGTCCATACAATATATCTCCCCTTGAGTAAAATATTCTTTCCACATTTTGTGGGAGCCACCAACTTTGCCTCCACCAATTTCTAATAAATTCAAAGGTGTATCTTTCATTCCCTCAAACAGAGGACCATAGACGCGCTCTGTGAAGGTATGAGTGGTAGCCTTGTCTGTGCCATGTTTGCGGCCCAGTCTTGTCAGTTCATGCATCATTAACCTGCTTGGCGATCCACGCATATGTCTTTTCCATACCGATGCGAAGAGGCTGCTCATAGTCCCAGTCCAGCTTCTCTCGGATTAAGGCATTGTCAGAGTTGCGGCCGCGTACGCCCACCGGGGTTGGAAATCCATATTTGGCTTTGAAGCGTTCTCCATCAATATTATCAATTGTAAGACTCTTTCCGGAAATGTCAATTGCCATCTCAGCAAACTTATTGATGGCGATCATCTCTTCGGATCCGATGTTCACGGGGCCCTCAAATGTAGGGTGGTCCATAAGGCGCCTGGTGGCCTCTATACACTCATCAATGTAGAGGAAGGACCTAGTTTGTAGGCCATCCCCCCAAACTTCAATCTCGTCGCCCTCAGGGGCCTTGGCGGCCTTCCTACAGAACGCGGCCGGGGCTTTCTCGCGGCCGCCGTCCCAGGTTCCGAGAGGTCCAAAAATATTGTGATATCGTGCCACACGGACTGTAAGCCCATAGTTGCGCGCAAATGCAAACCATAAGCGCTCGCTAAATAGTTTTTCCCACCCATACTCTGAATCCGGCTGGGCAGGATAGGCTGAGTCTTCTGTACAGTTAGGGTTGTCTGGATCTAGTTGATTGTGCTCGGGATACATACAGGCCGAGGAAGAGTAAAAGATACGATTGACGCCCTTGCTTACACACTGTTCGGCAATATTTAAATTAATCATAGCTGAATTATGCATAATGTCGGCGTCGTTCTCGCCCGTAAAAACAAATCCGGCGCCACCCATGTCGGCAGCGAACTGATATATCTCATCGATATCGGCTGTTACGACTTGATCGCAGACCACCGGATCTCTTAAGTCCCCTTGTACAAACTCATCGGCGACTGCCGTAACGTCAAAAAACTCATGATACTTAAGGTCCACGCCGCGGACCCAGTGGCCTTCTTCTTTCAGGCGTTTAACCATTGCGCCGCCGATAAAGCCGCCGGCTCCACATACTAATATTCTTTTCATCTTATTCTCCATCTAAAAGGCATACGGGTGGTGCCTCTAGTTTGTGACGACTACTCAAGTGGCGTCCTATATAAATTTCTAATACTTCGCTTTGGCGCTGATCCAGAGGTTCGAAGTGCGGCCCGTTGGTATCATAATATTCCAGGGCCCATTCTAATTCTTCGTATGAAGCACCAATTTGCTCTTCATCAGACCGGTCGTCTTCCCATAATCCGTCGGTAGGAGTGGCTGTAATAATTTCGTCGATCACTCCCAGGTGCTGGGCAAGTTCTCGTACTTCACTCTTCAGCAGGTCCGCAATGGGACTAACATCAACTCCGCCGTCGCCATATTTAGTAAAGAAACCAATGCCATAATCCTCAACCTTATTTCCTGTTCCGGCCACCAATAGATTATGAGTATTTGCTAGACTATAGAGGGCAACCATGCGCAGTCGAGACCGTGTGTTAACCAAAGCTAGATCGGATGTGTCCATATCTAGGTCTCGGAACGCCTCGTAAAGATAGGTTAAGTCAAATGTTTTTTGTTGGACGTTCGAAAAGTTATTTTCTAGCCATTCCATATGTGCCTCGGATCGGTGTATGTGGGTGGCGGGCTGATGGATTGGAAGGCCCACCACAATTACCTTATGGCCGGTGAGCGCGCACAGTGTAGAGGTGAGAGCGGAATCAATTCCTCCGGACACACCCACGACGTACCCCTCGGTACCCGATTCGTGGACCCTATCTTGAAGCCATTCAACAATTTTAATACTCGTTTTCAACACATCCATCTCTTTTATTCCCATTTAAACCAACCCTTTAAAGGGATCTGGCTCAAATTTTTATTGGAGGCCCCTTTCCACGGGCGCCAAGGGCCATAAACACCTACCTTTTTGGCGTCACTCAATACTGCGGCCCACCACGATAGTGTACCATGTTCGAACAAAATATTTTTGAACTTTCTGATAAAATTAAAAT
>Ga0209434_1000800_pt1 | contig 14676 bp, 10 predicted proteins | sample ETNvirnome_2_300_FD_184068 | JGI IMG/M metagenome (GOLD analysis project Ga0209434, IMG submission 184068) | Marine viral communities from the Pacific Ocean - ETNP_2_300 (SPAdes) (version 2) | ecosystem: Environmental > Aquatic > Marine > Oceanic | place: Pacific Ocean | collected 2013-06-22
CCCCGCAACCGTCACAAACATAGTCGGCGCCGAAGTTGGCGCCCTGATTCACGTCGAATGTAATTTCACGGGTCGCGTGCGCGATGCGGAAGGCATCGGAACTGCCGAGGTTATCAGTGCCAATCGCGAAACGATCATCCTCTGAATTGTCGATGCCGCCATTCCAGGAGGCGACGCCGTAGACGGATGTCGTCCACAGGGCGTCGCAACCGGCATTTTCACTGTCGGTTGCGAACATGAGCACCCGCGCCCTAGACCACGCACCGGTGCCTGTGTTTGTAATTCGCACTTGATTGGTGCCTTCGGAGTTTTCGGAACTCATCTGCAATGCGTTCGCAGTCCAGTCGTTGCCGGACGCCCCGACGTTTGTTATGCCCAGGGCGTTGCTTCGGAAATCTATTTCGCCCGTACCCAAGACCTCAAAGTCTGTGCGACTGTCGGTATGATTACGAATCCTAAATGAGCCATTGTTATTTCCTACATGATAGACATCCCCGCTATCGGTATCTGTATATTTAATGTCAGGGACGCTAGTGGACAAATGAAGGTATGAACCATCAGCGGGAGAAATCGTTAGGTCGCCTGCCGAGGTGCTGATCTCCTGCGCCCCAGTGAATGTCAGGTCACCATCGAGGGTCAGCGTGGAACCGTCGAACGTGAGGTTCGCTTCCGCCGTGATCGCGCTCGCGCCGGTGCCAGTCAGGACAGCATTGTCGGCCAGGGTCGACACGCCAGTGCCGCCGTATGCGACGCCGACGTCCGTTCCCTGCCATGTGCCAGCGGCGATAGTTCCTGTATTGGCGATGCCTGCTGAGAAGGTAGTTGCTTTGGCTATGGTGATAGCTTCAGAACCATTAGTCGTGACGAATGTTATGTAGGCATTGTCTGCCTCTTCGATGATAAGAGCGCTAGCTTGGTTGTCTGGTATCTTGATTGAGTTCTCACCAGCATTGGTGAACTGCAACGCTCCATCAGCGCCACCAGACAGAACCAAGTCACCTGCTATATCGGCAGATGATGAGAGGTCTAAGGTTGCCGCGTCTAGCTCTCCCGATAAGGTGATGTCAGTTGCCCCTGTAATGGCTCCGTTAAGAACTACCGCGCCGTTAATATCTACCGTGGTGTCGGACTCTATAGTCAGGACACCATCAGCAGACTGGTGAATGAAGGTGCCAGCATCACCGAACTGAATCTTCATCGTGGAGTTCAGCAAAATGCCAGCATCCGCTACATGCGTGAGCGTTACATCCTGGTCATCGCCAAGGTTGATGACCGCGCCGTCCGCTAGGAATAAGTCTGAGAACTCTAGTGAGGCTGTGCCTAGATAAGCGCCATCAGAAGCATCTGGCGCGAACCCTGTGGTGGCAGTAACAACAGTGCCCTGAACTGTCCCAGTAGAGGTAATGTTGCCTGAACCAATAGTTCCTAGCCCACTGACATTCCCGCTTGTGTCGAATGTATAGTTCCCATCCGAAAGAGCGCCCGTCAGCGTGATGTCGGTGATGCCCGTGAGTGCGCCATTGAACGCCACCGCGCCGTTGATGTCTATCGTGGTGGCCGCTATCTGTATCTCAGTGTCGGCGACAAGGTCCAGTTGACCATCGGCTGACGAGTAGATGTAGATAGCGGTGTCGTAGAAGCTGATGCGCTCAGTGCTGTTCATCAGGATGTCGTCAGAGAACTTGAAGTAGTCCTCGTCTTCCATCCAGGTGATAACGCCATCGGCAGTGTTGGCATCGAATGTGAGGGTGATGTCCGTGTCTCCCCCAGACCCTATCGTCAGGGCATCCACGTTCATGTCAAAGGACATGGCGGCAGCGTCGCTGGATGTGATGGTCCAGACCGGGGTCAGCGTGCCCGCCTTCATAACGTCGAATTCAATTTGCCCGTCTTCAGTTGTGGTGGTGACATCCTTCGCGACCACCGTCATCCGAGCGAACTCGTCTAGGTTGCCAGCGGAATCGTGCATCTTGAATGACAGGTAGATCTCGTCGCTGTCTGCCTTTGTGGAGTTAGCCCCGCTGAAGACCGCAACCTGATTGGCTGCGCTATTGGTCAGGTTGGTGAACGTGGCCGCAGGCGTGGTGGCTCCCGTGTTGTTGCGGACATCCACCTCCTTGAACGAGACCTGGTCGTCCCAGCGGATATACCGCACCGAGTTGCCCTCGGTGATCTCAACGTCGTAGCGGTCCTGGTCAGCCTCGTTGAAGTACCATAGCCCGTCCGAGTCAGTGGTGGTGGTTGCCTCTGTGGTGGCTGTGCCAGTCTCGAGCAGCTTGACGGTGGCGCCGCTCACGGCATCGCCATCGTCTTGGAACACATACCCTCTAAAGTTTACTGTCATGCTCTACTCCCAGGAGTGGTCATGGTATCTGAGCGCCTCGCTAACAAGCCAGTCAGCATCTTGGATAAGCTTATCGTAATCTAAAAATATAAGATTGACCCCGTTCCCCGCAAGCTGCGCCCTGGCTAGGATATCGCGGCCCCGGGTTTCCAAGCCGCTGTGATGATTGTAGAAGCTCTCTTGAACCTGCATGGCGAGATCGGGCGGATTAAAAAATAAAAAATCCACCTCTACATCTGATTCCAGCCTGCGCCCCTGAGAGCTGGCTCGGTACGAGAAGTCCCTGCCTGGCTGCTTGCCTGCTCGCGTCAGGGCGTCGAACGCAACGTACTCTCCCTCGGTGCCGGGCCAATCGTCAGGAGCCAGGGATTCGCGAGTGGTCATCAGCCCTCCAGGATCACAGCCCAGCAGACCTTGTCGCCGTTGGTGGCGGCATCCACATATACGCTGGAGAATGCTATGGAGCCGCCAGCGTCCGCGAAGTCGATCTCGATCTCGTTGCCAGCGGACAGCTCGTACCCGTTGGTTGTGGAGACATCGCTGACTCCAATATAGGCAATCCCTGAATTGGCCGCAAGGGCCTTGGCCTTGAGCCATAGGACGCGGTTCGCCACGTTGGCCAGTTGCTGCTCCGTCCCCGAGGTGGACACGGTTGTCGTGCCTGCGTCGAAGATCACGGCTCCACCATGCTGATCGTAGCCATGCCCCGCTCGTCGTGTCCGCTATACTCCAGGCCCGTGGCGGAAACGACATCCACATAGAAGTTTCTGGTTCCGCCAGAATCGTCCCTGAACGTGAACTCGTTTAGCGTGGTGTTCTCAATCGCTGTCAACAGGGCGGACCGCAGTTCCTGGGGGGTTTTCCCTTTGTATTCCTTGTTCAGGTCCACGTTCACCTGATGGCCCCACTTGGCAGGCAGCTTCTTGCGCCATTCGAGCGTCAGGCTTATAACGTCAGGGGTCTTCTTTTTGTAGTTGGCCGTGGTGATGGTGGTGGTCCTGACCAGATTGAGCTTAAACTTGATCGCCCTGAAGGCGGTGCCAGCGGAGGAGCCGAACGTGTAGGTGTCGATCCCTGCGGTGGCTCCGATGCTCGTCGAGGTGACCACCGATGCCTCGGTGTAGGATTCGGAGTAATCCGTGGCATACGACACGGTCACCCTCTCGGTGGAGCTGACATCCTGCACCTCGGTCTTGAGTCTCAGAGCCAGCTTATCCACCTCGGACTGGCCTGCGTTGAACCAGGGCGTTTCATGCACCCCGGACTCGGCGTACTCAAACTCGGTCACCCTCGAGGGGTTGATGATATCCACGGGCAGCTTCATGTAGTACACATAATCGTCGTACCCGAACCAGAGCCTGTAGTTCTCGTTGACATTGCTATAGGCGTTGGACACATGCATGGCGTCGATCCTTCGGCCTGCCGTGTCGGCCACCCATTTGGCCTCCCAGCCCAGCTCGTTGTATCCGAGGATGCTGCTGTAGCCCGTGCCGGGGTCTATGACCGTGGAGCCGAGGCCGCCAACGCCCGTGGCCGCTGACCACTGGTATGGGATGCTGTCGGAAGAAGTGATGTTCGGAGCCGTGGTCGCGTCCACCCCTACCAGCAGCTCATTGTGCGTGCCCTCGGCCAGCATGATGGTGCCCCGGTTTGACTCGGGCAATCCATCGTCCCTGTCAGGACCTACAACGGTCAGCACAGCGGCGTTAGCTCCGTTGACATACCTATACAGCCCGAGGCCGCTGGGGAAGTAGATCGAGTCGCGCCACCGCCCGGCGCCTTTGCCAGCGTGGGGGTGGAACGGAAACTCCACTTCGGTTTTAACGAACCTTGCGTTCGCGGCGTCATGGGCATACAGCCCCTGCTTGGTCGAGACATAGAGGATCGGCTCCCCGCCTGCGTCCCGCGCCACGAACATCCCCGTGCAGTACCCGGCAGGCAGCGGTAGCTGCGCTTCATCGACCTCGGTCCCCAGGGTGAAGGAGTACCAGAGCTGGCCAGCATTGGAGATGCCCCATAAACGGTCATCCCACTGGGCCAGGTACTTGGTGTCTTTGGCGTCATGCGCCCAGTCGGTGTTATTGCTGCCGTCATAGCTGGGCACGGTAGCGTAGCTGTAGCCGCTGCCGCCGCTGTCATAGTGAGCCAGCACCAGGTAGTTCGTGCCGTCGCTCTTGGTGAAATTCAGCGCATCGGTGACCTGATCAGGGACAGTGAAGCTGTCGCTGGCGTGCGCCCCTATGGTTGCGTCTTCGGATCTGCCGTCCCACCAGTAGTTGCTGGCGTTGTTGTAGACATATATCAGCGGGTTTTCTGACACGGAGCCATTCCACACCGCATAGATCAGGTCGTTGAATTCGATGATCGCAGCTATGCCTGTGCCTGCCCCTGCCGTGACCAGGCCGTGCGCTATCGTGTCGGTCTGGTTCGCAAGGTTGCCCAGGACGAGGTGGTTCTTGTATCTGAGTTGGCAGTCAGACCACCATGCCCGGTTAACGTCCCCGCCGGACTCCATGCGGTCTATGCCCACGCCGCCGCGCCAGTCAGACCAGGCAATGATCGAGGTGCGCGTCTGGCTGTCTTTGCTTGTGTCCCCGATGACCACTTTGGAGGGGTAGATGGAGGCGAGGACGCTCTGGACAGGGCGCGTCGTGGGGTAAAAGACCCCGTTGAGGCTTATCTCATTGAGATCTGTGACGGTGGCGGCCATTACTCGACCAGCCGTATGTCAGTCAGCAAGGGGAAGCCCCTCCGCGCAGAGGATGACATGCCCATCCAGAACCCCGCCATATTATTTTTATTATCTGGGTCAGTTGTCGGTCCGCCGGAGGCAGAGGCGAATGCGAGGGCCGTGGCCCTGGCGATCACATACTGCTCGTCTATCTCAGAGGTGGCTGAGTCAGTTGTCAGCAGAGCAGGCTTGTCCCCGCCCACCAACTTGAGCAAACTGTACCTGGCTGCGCCGTGGGCGTAGTTGTCGAAGACGATGTCCTTGGCCTCTTTGTCGATCCGCCACAGATTCCTGGGCATCTTCACCCACTGGGCCGAGTCGTTCTTGACCACGCTGATATCGTCCAGCCACACCGTGCAGGCGCCTATATCTGAATCATACTCCAGGCCCACAGATATGATCGCCGTGTCGCTCCGGGGGTTGGCCAGGGCCACCCGACAGAACGTCCAGGTGTCTGCGCTGAGAGCCGGGACATCCAGGGTCTCCAGGGGAGACGCGCAGCTCGCGGTGTTGTCGAGGAGAATCTTCAGATTCCCTGACGATGTGGCCACGGTGCTTCTGGCCCAGAACTCGATATAGTCATAGGCCGAGATGTCTTTGGGGGCTATGGAATCGGTGGCGACATCTCCGGCGCTGGCCCCGGCGGCGATCACGAACCTGTTGCTGGCCGTGCCCTGCTTTTTGATCTTGGTGTCAGCGGTGACCGTGATATCCGAGTCAACCGTCTCGTCCATTGCGGAGTTCAGCGACAGCAACCGGGTGAAGTCCACGGTTGAGCGGTAGTAGATATTCTGGATCATCGACAGCCCGGAGGGGATGTCGAACCGCTGGGTCAAGCCATCGGTGTGCAGGTCCAGCTTCTCGACAGGATCGTAAGCCTGGCCCGTGGCGTCGATGACGGCCTGATTGATCAGGTCGTCGATCCGGGCCGGGGAGTAGATATCGTCCCACAGCTCATAGGTGTCGCTGGCCACCGACGCATTGGTGAAGGCGGGAGACACCGTCAGAGTTGTGGTGGAGCTAACGTAATCCGATACCCTGGAAGCCTCCACGGTGGAGGCGGAGGCGTCGTTGAAGACCACCCATTTGCCATTGTGGTTGTCGTCGCCGCCTCTAAGGGTGTTATCGACAATCGTGGTGGTCGAGCCAGTGCCACTGGCAGACGATACATAAACGGCGCCGAGGTTATAGCCGATGCTCTGGCGCAATTGCGCCCTGGTGCGCCCCTGGACTACAGCCATAATCGCGCCTCGCTAGTATCTCTTGGACCTTACCTTCTTGCCGCTGCGTTTGGCGTAGGATTTGGCGGCCTTCTTGCCAGCCTTGCTATACGGAAACTTTTTCCTTCCCACCCTCGGCATTGCTTTTCTCCTCTAGCTCGGCAATCTTGGCATCACGCTCGGAGATGACCCTGGACAAGGTGGCGAGCTGAAGCTCCAGGTTGGTGATCTGGTTCACCTTCTGTTGCAAGGCCATCCGTATGTCCTGTTCCGTGATCTGTATCTCGGTGGCGTTGTTGTTGGTCATAGTAAATCCTCCTACCGTAGACCATCGTAATAGATTTTATTGTTGGAGCTATTCTTGCGCTTGGCCGAGCTGACCCTGATCTGCTCGAGGATCTTGCCGATCTCCTTGCGCTGGCCTGGAGTCGGAGCCGGCTTGGAGTGCTTCATTCTTACGTCGATGAGCCAACTTTCAAAAGCATTGCCAACCATCTCTTCGATGTGGGCAATGGATGTCTCATCATCGACAAGCACCCGGAACTGATGCCTACGGCCCGTGACCTCGTCATGGACCTTGAACTGGTACTCATAGATCTTCTCGCCAGTTTCGGCATTGCGCCCCACCTGGGCGACCCCGGTGTGGGTCACCCCAGGCGGGGTCCATAGTTCCGTTTCCTTGGGGCTGGCTACCATTAGTACAGGTTCATAAGCATGACTGTGTGGTACTCGTTGTCCACACCAGCCTTGCCGTGCACCCTCGCAACCGCAGGGGTCGTATCTGCGCCAACCGCCAGGAACTGGCCCGCGTGGTTTGAGCTTGCGCCAATCAGGGTGCCCATAGCAGGCGTTCCGTCCATGGCAACGGTGGCTATGCCAGCCACCTGCACCCAGCCGAAGTAGTCAGCCGTCATGCTCATGCAGGTAACCCCGACAAACCTACCAGCAACAGCGGCGGGGGCGACGACGACATCCTTGTAGGGACTCTTAATCAACCCTACCGTCTCTGTGCCGTTGGTGATTGCCGTAACTAACCCGTCTGGCTCATCGAGCGTGGCGGTCAACGCGCCTGCTGAAGCAACATAAGCGTGCTCTTTTATCTTGTACATCTCATGCGGGTTGGCAGAGCTTCCCAGGATGGGTACGTTGATGAACAGATACCCCTCCGCATAGAGGTTCTTCGCGGCTGCGGTGGCGCCAAGCGTCACTGCAACTGTAGTTGAGCCAGCAGCGGTGGTCGCAACGGCGAGGTCTTCATCGTGGTTTCCGGCAGGGGCTTCGCTCGCAACGAGCAACCCTTCAGTTATCGCAGTGCCGCCAACCTCAACATAGCGGAACTTCCTGCCGTCCACAAACTGCATCTCCGTCCCCAGCTTGTGGCGCTGGGAAGATGTCTGCTGCTTCTCCCATCCGTAACTACCGCTTATCGTTGTGGGGAATGCCATTTTAGCCTCCTAGCTTACTGTTACAGGTTTCTTATGCACCCTGCGACCAACCGATATAATAATCCAAGCAGCCTCGGTCAATCTTTACAGCTACTCAGATACTTGGTGCGTCTTCATGTGAACACGCAGCCTGGATAGCGCCCCCGCCTTGGTCAATGCCGTCACTGGATCGCCACATTTCTGGCAGACCACCGATTCTACCTCGATATCCACCTTGCCTTCCTCCGCAATCGGCTCGACGTGGGCATTCCGAATGCTACACCACCTGCATTCGCAGGTTTCTCCGGGCAGGTATGGGAGCATGCCCAACCTAGCCTTCTTGAGAACATAGTCGGGGTTCCCCGGAACCCCCTTTAGGGGGGTTCCTACGGGAGACGACACATTGCCTTCGTTATCCAGCCCCGGAGCATGGCGGTATAGGGTGGCCTTGGGTTGCCATTCATCGATGTACTCCCAAGTGTACCCCTGAGCCACCAGCTCCGCTCTCATCCGCTGTCTATCAGTTGTTGTCACCATGCTAGTCCTCCTCTAGGCATAAGCCTAATCTAGCTAGGCGCTAGTGGATGGCGCGGCAGCATCGTAAGTGAGCGGCGCACCTCGGGAATCGTCAAGCTCGAACACGCCGTAGTCAGCGGTGATCACCAACTCGGTGGCCCGGAGGGATGCGTCCCTCTGCCTCTCGGTTCTGTTGTCCACGCTCTTCAGCACGGCCAGGGCCGACTTCTCTGCGATCACGCCGATGGCGTCGTCGCTGGAGTCAACCGAAAGGTTTCCATCCTCAAAGATGGGGACTCCGTTCAGGGGCCTTAGACCGCTGAAGAAGTTGCCGAGCAGGTCCGAAGACCACCCGGCAGGAACCGGGTAGGTGGACGATGCGGTCACCGCCGTGCTTGCGATGTCGAACACAGCGTTCGGATGCTGGAGTATATAGATCTGGCTCCCGAACTTGTTCGCCTTGGCGTATGTGATCGCGCCTGCCACGTTGGCGAGGCTCATGGTCGCGCCGGTGGCCCCAAGGGTTGTCCCGCCGTTAAGCCCCGAGTAGAGGGCATGGACATCGGTGTCTTTCTTTCGGGCCATGCCGTCGCCCAACTGCCTGCCCACGATGGACATGACGTTGGGGGCGGACTGCCGGACAAGCTTGTCGGTCAATATGACCTTGGCTCCAACCTCAGAGGCCGTAAGGTCCACTGTGGTCATGCCAATGTCTTCCTCATCGACAATGTCCTGGCCGTCTTGGAGATCGCTCATCGACATCTGTCCGACCTTCGGAACCGTCACCTGTTTCTCGCCCTTTCCCAGGGAGAAGGATTCAATCAACGCCAACGCCGGAGCGTTATGCTCCTCGGTGAACAGGGCAGCGGCAATGATTACTTTCTGGGCATTCTCTAGATTACCTGTCGTGGCTGTCTGAGCCATTTAAGACCTCCTAAGCCTTATTCCATACCTACTGCGCGTCTGGCCGCCGCCACAGCGTTAGCTGATCTGTCACCAGCATTATACCTGTCCAACCAGCCACCGTCATTAGACGCGACCTGCGGCTCGCCTTGCGAGCTGTCGTATTGCTGTGGCGGAACCCGGGCTTTTCGTAGCTGAGTCAGTTCGGCTTGGTCTTTGTAGTTGTCGGCTATTCGCTTGGCCAATTCCTCCATTATCTGAGGAGTCTCAGCCTGTCTGAGAACAGGCAGATCCTCCATGCTGAGTTTGTACTTTTGGGCGAAATGTTCCGAGGCTGCCACCTTCCCGAGAAGGTGCTGGCCGTACTCATCGGCTTTTCCCATCAAGTTCTGCTGCGCCTGTCGCGACTGAATGTACTGCGTTGCCTGCTGCTGCGCCTGTTCAGGGGCATACCCTTGCGACTCGAGCTGTTGCTGATAACTCCGGACCTCGTTCTGAATGGCCGCCTGCTGCCTCAGTCGCTCGTATTCAGCGGCCTGGGTCTGAAGCTGCTGAATCTGCTCCGGCGTGGGCTGGGGCGGGGCCGGAGACGTTTCGGGAGTCGCGACTTCCGGGGCTGGCGGGGAAGCTGACGCTTCTGGCGCAACTGGCGGCGCGTCAGGAACCGTGGCCTCGCCCTCCGTTTCCTCGGCGTCTGGCGGCGACTCGTCAATGTCGATCTCGGGAGCGGCATTGAGTTTGTCTATCTCGCTGAGTATCGGATTCTGCGGCTCTGGCGCCGCCTCTTCAGGCGGGGCATCGGTCCCCGGCAGCGACTGCTGGGTCAGCTCTTGATTATCTGTTACCATCCTATCCCTCCTAATATGGGCTTTGTCTATATGATCCCGGGAGCTTGCCGTAAAGGCTCTGATAAAACGCGCCGTTCTGGTAGATGTAAGGGGTGTTGGCGAACCACATGATCAGCAATTGGTCGATCTCAGGGTTCTTCGTAACTACCTGGTAGCGGTGGGCCTTGCGAGCCAGGTTCATGTTCTTGATGACCTGCTGGATAGCCCGATTGGGGTGGGCCTGCAATCTGCGCCGCTCCTCTGCCGGAGCCGCCAGGTACTCAGACCAGATTCCATCGGCGGTTTTGCCGATAGAAGCCAGTATTGGGTCTAGCCCCTGTTTGAGAGCGAGCATCTCATCCGGCTCAAATACCGTGTCTTCCCAGTAGCCGCTGTCCTCGATCTGCCCCAGCGCGTCGTAGTACTGGTCCACGAAGGGATGATGCTCGCCTTGATCGAGCCACTTGTTGAACCGCTCGGCCAGCCCCCCGGACTCATGAGCCATCTCGTCATCCCACTGAGCTATTTCACTTTCCCACTCTAGGTCAAAAGCAGTAAAGTTAACATCATTGGTGACGGGGTCCGTGTGTTTCTTACGCACTTCTGCCCACTTATGGATAGCCCAGTACAGCGGCTCCTTGGCTCTATCGGGCGGCTCGCCTCGTTGCTCGATAGCCGCCGCCACCCTGTTGTCATCCCCGTAGACCTCTTTAATCGTGTTCACCCTTATTCGGTGCTGTTTGTTAATCGCTTTGAGGTCATCTCGGAAGGTGGTGGGGGACCATGCCGTCTGATCCTTGGGATCCCAGAGCGTCTTGGTGTTGCGGTCAACAACTGTTGTCTCCGCTTCGAGCCGTTTCCTAGACGACTCTCGGGTCTTATCGACCATCTGGCCGTAATCGTCGTACCAGTACTCGGCTCCTTCTCTCTGACGCTCGCCAATCTCCCGCACCTCTCGGGCATTACGTTGATCCCGATACAAGGCCCGAATCATGTTCGGCGCGTCTTTTTCTTTTTTTAATTGCTGCCACGATGTCAGGATTTTGCCTAGATATTCCGGGTGATTGCCCTCGCCAAACACCCGCTTGACCATGCGGTCCCGCAGCATCTCGTTCGATGAAGACTTGAGGTTAAATCCCAGGGACTGAAACGCGACGCCTCGGTTGCCGAGTTTGGCCTCAATGGACGGCGTGAGCCTGTCTATATTGGCCTCCTTTGGGATGATCGGTATCCCGAAAGGAGTCAGCTCGGGGAGATCCTTGTCCTTGAACGCGGTCCGCCCCAGGGCGATGGCTGCCTGGCCAGCCCCGATGGGGCCGAACTCGTCGGTCACAAACTGCAATGCCCTCTGGAGGTATCCCCATTCACCGATATCGCGGCCCATGTAATCTCTGGAACTCACCTGGGACCAGATCGCTCGGGGGGTTGTTCCAGCCCTGGCATTGATGAAGCTAAGGCCCGGCATGCCGTAGGCCCCATCGGTCAGCCGGAACATGAAGTCGAACTGCATGAGCAGATCGAGCAACGAATTGTCGCCAGCCCTGGTGGGTATCGGGAAATCAGGGGAAAGCAATGCGGGGTTGAACCCGTACTTGAAGGTGTACCACCCTCGGAGATGGAAGGGGACGTATCGGCCCCAGGGCAACGGCGAACCCCAGTCCACCCCTAAGAATCTGCCCTTCCCGTCTTTCTCGGTTAGCGTCGTGGTCGCGAAGTGAATGAGGTTAGCAACCCCGGCCATGAACAAAAACGCCCCGGCCCAGTGGGTGGCCCAGAAAGCTTTCTCCGGTCCGCGAACCGCGCCCATCATCTGGCGGAAAAAGGACTCGTTCTCGTTGAGGGAGAAGCTGAACCGCTGGAGGAACTCTCGCATGTGCCCTCGGACAACGCTCTGCTCAACCGGGATGGTGGACCACCGTTTATTGGCCCTCTTTGCCGCAATGCTCATGATCTGGCTCGGCGTCATATCGGGGTTGGTTGCCCGAATCAGCGGGATCAGGTTGTACTTCACATCGTGCAGGATGGCCGCCGGGTACATCCCGTCGAACATCCCTCGGCGCATGGCCATCTCGGCGTTCTTGATCCCCCGCCCTGCCGCCGCCACCATGCCTGCCGCCCGTCCACGCTCCACCGACTGCCGGAGCATTGTGACCCCGTCCTCTGCGTCGAAAATCGTAGCGTCCCTGACATGCAAACCATGCCTGACCAAATTGGCGTTGGTGATCTCTGCCAGGGCGGGGTTGTCGTACAGGGGCGTGTTGGAGATCAGCTCCTTGCGCAGATACTCCCTGAAGTTGGGAGACAGATTTCCCCGAGCCATATCCCTCCAGGCTTTGGGCATATTGACCAGGTGCGTATGGGCCTCCGCAAGATGCCGGAACCCCTGATGGAATGCGTCCGGGTCCGCTGTGAGCGACCCCTTCCCCATCAGCCTCATGCCCTCGATGACTCGGTAGAGCGAGGCGCCAGTCCCGGCAATTCCCACCCTGAACGAGAAATCGACCTGCTGGAAGAGAGACGCGAATAGATTCGCTCGCTTGGGGATATAGAATATATCGTCGAACTTGACATCGATGCCCAGCCGATCAAACCGCTTCTGGGTCCGCATCCAATTCCACTGCGGTTTGCGCGGGGCGAACATCTGCTCAAGGGTGTCGGCCACCTTCTTCGGGAACACCCACTGCATCTGGATAACCTCGGCGTGTTCATCGGCATTAATGGCGTCGGTGAACTTCTTCTTCACCCCGACAAAGGTGTCGCCTTTCAGGGCAGGCCCGGCATTAGTGACCGCCCTCCAGCCGTCCCGCGACCACTCGTCCAGGACCTGGGGATCCGTTGAGTAACGGGCCAGTCCCAATGCCGGGTTCTTGAGCATGCTCACAAGCTGTGTTTGAAGCCGTGTCTGCATACCCATCCGGGAGCGGATCATGGCCATTTCATATGGGTTCCAGAACGAAGGCTCGAACCCAAACCTTTCCATCTCCTGGAATGGAACATCATTCCTGGATTGGAAAGCGCCGGAGCGGCGACCCAGCGCACCGCCTGGCGACGACTGATACTGATCCACATTGCCGTGAATGTTCGCCCACGCCCCATCAGGAATCTTCCAACCACGGTGGAAATAAGCCTCTTTGGGGTTGGGGTTATTGAGCAGCCCTGCCTCGATGCTGTGAATCTCCTCCCAGCTTGCATAGGCCCGTAGGTTATGGAACTGCCGCACTGCGGCGGGGCCAAGCGCCTGTAGGAGTTTCCCCCACTCGCCCTCCAACTGGTTTTTAACCGTCTTGTCATCGAGCGTGTAGTAGAGAATCCGCAGCCCCCCGGGTTCCTCGAGCGTCCCGAGTCCCTCTGCCGTTGGGAAGCCATCCTTGTCCAGCCAGTTCATCTCCTGAAGCTCGCGCCTCCCGGTGAGGATGACGTTTTCCATCCTTCCTTCATGGTTCCGCATGGTGCCAAAGAAGCTCCGTATGGCGGCCTGGAATCGCCCCTTGGCTAAAGGATATTTCTCCTTATCAAGCGTCCATCCCGGCCCTGAGTGTCTAATCTCATCCGGGGTTGGCAGCATTTGGTCGAGAGCGCGGGCGCCAGCGCTCGAGGCATCTTGCTGGCTGAACGCGAAGTTGTCATCCTGCACCCATTGGCTAGCCTGGCTGCTAGCTGGCGTCCCGCCCCGTGCGCCAAAGCGGTTCGTGTATTCTTCGAGTTCAAGGGCGTCTGCGTGGGTGCGCCAACTGCTCTGAGCGGGGATGGGGACATCCTCGCGCCGAACCCATTCATCGGTCAAGGGATCCTTTCGGAAGTAGTCCTCGAGATTAACAAGGGGCCTGCGCGTAGCCCCGGCTAAAGGCCCCTCGAGAAGGCCCAGCGGCATCTCTCTTTGAGCCGCTTGCCTTTCAGCCTCGATGGCTCTCTCGCCAACAAGGTGCCGAACATATTCCCCAACGCTGCGGCGGGTCTGGTTGTCAACCCCTCCGAACATCTGGGTGGCTGCTTGGTCAAGCAGTTGATCATTAAACACTTTGTGCCCCGGAGCGTCATCCAGGCCAGCCTGGCGCAAGGCCACAAGGCTATCTAATAGACGCCCAAAATTATCGCCTGGGCGCAATCCGTATATGCCTGCTGGGTACGGCTTGGTTGAAGGCCAGCCCGAGGGGAGGCGCGGGGACGCCGCAACCCCAACCCCTGCCGCACCCGGCACTTCTGGAAGTCTAGGCCCCTGAAGAGGCAAGGTTGTCCACTCAACAACTGCGTCTTCATCGATCAGCTCATCGAAGGGATGCACTGGAGCCGCCTGCCGGGTGTCGGTGGCGATATCCATTATATTGATTCCTAGTGCGCCCTCTGCTTCGCCTGCGACAACTCTACCCGCCTTGGTCGGAACCCACTTCTTTGTGCGCTTATTCCATTTATGGAGACCCTGAAGCCACTGCCTCGTTGTTGGATCCCATAGGGTTTCATCAGGCTTGCCGGACCAGAGCTGGGCGGGGCGCGCAACCTCGGGAGCCTCCCCAGGAGCCGCCGCCTGTCTTCGCATTAGCTCTTCCGCCGGGACATCCGGGATGGGCTGTCCGCCAAATCCTCCGGCACCCCGTGCGGCGGTGGGGGCTGCTTCAGTCCTACGCAGTAGAGAGTCCACTTGATCTCTTGTAATAACTTGCTCTCGTCCTGTGCCGATACGCCAACCTTTCAACGTATCAGCACCCAGTTCATC
>Ga0209434_1000801_pt1 | contig 14675 bp, 20 predicted proteins | sample ETNvirnome_2_300_FD_184068 | JGI IMG/M metagenome (GOLD analysis project Ga0209434, IMG submission 184068) | Marine viral communities from the Pacific Ocean - ETNP_2_300 (SPAdes) (version 2) | ecosystem: Environmental > Aquatic > Marine > Oceanic | place: Pacific Ocean | collected 2013-06-22
ATCGCTCTCTGCAACTTCTATAATTGATTGATTAGCAAAGGCACTGGTGTCTACTAATTTGTCAGCCATAATAGTAAATAGTTAAATAGTTAAAATCTTAAGCCTTGGTTATCTTAATATGAATTATCTTATTTAAGCTTGGCAGCTAGAAATTCACCCGAGAATCCAATCCAAGAATTGGTTGCTCCAGAAGTAAGTGCATCTGTATGGGGTTCTGAAGCGCCGTGGGAAGTCCACCAGTCGGACTCGCGCATCATAAAATTACCACCAAATTTCTTGTCTCCACAACTATGAATTCTTGGGACTTTTGAAAACATAGCGAGATGCCTGTGTTTCATCCTGTTAGAGCGCTCACGGGAGCCTCCAATCCAATCTGGTTTTTTCTGACCTGTCCAGTTCCCCCAGTATTCCCAATGCCATCTCTCATTTGGAATGGTTCTAATAAATCCAAATTTGTAAGCATTTTTTACAAGCCACTCATAGACCCTGCCGTCCTTATCGTAAATATTAAAGTCAGCAGCAAGACCAGTTTGGTGAGTGCCGTATCCAGGCTTCGAAGCTAAAGCGGCATTTGAGCTTTGATTAAATAATGTTTGTTGGTCCTGCATTGTTCGGAATCCGCTGGTAACTCGCAATTTAATACCGTCTGCATGTGCTGCGTTTATCATCGCAACCATATATACGGCAACTTCCTTTACAACGCTTTTACCATCAATCTTGACCAACTCATATGCGGTGCCAATTTTGCCACCTTTGTAATATAGCACATAGGTACCATCTATGATTTCATAGTCATCCAAGCTCGCAGGGAAGACCCCTCCAGCGCTTGGTCCGTCACTTTGCGTGGTGCCAACACTTTGCACATTTGGCGTTATTTGTGGTCTTCGTAGCTTTGGAACTTGTGACATGCTTTATCCTATATTAAACAATAACAGACGCTGCTTGGGTCAGATCTATATTGTTTGGTGCAGAACTGGCTGCCCCTGCGTCTTCATTAAATTTTAGTATTTTGCGGACTGCTCCATTCTTTGCAGTTGGGAACCCCAGATCAACAAGAACGTTTCTAAAGTCTATGTGTATTGGATCGTACCATGTTGGCCAACGACCACCCCATTCCAAATTTACGGCATCTGCTGCTGCAACAACGCCAGAATTATACCAAGCACTCGTCGGGGTAACCGATTTGGGTTTATGTAACATAAGCCCATTTGGTAAAGTTGGATTAAAATCCATCGCCATACCAAGGAGATGAAAACTGGATGGCGAGGGTTTGGCGCTAGCGAATAGTCTTGGACCTGGGTTCGCGTCGGTGCCCCAATCGGCAATCAAGTCCGCCTGCTCTGTTGGTGTGCGATAAACGCTGTTTATTGTAATGGTAAGTTGACTATCACTCCAGGCTTTAAACATGAAAGCTTTGGCATAAGGGACCATTTCAGGGTGCATCACGTTAAGATGTACCTGATGGCCCGCTTTCGGCAACGTGATGTCTGAATCATAGTTCGTTGCCAATTCTAAAATTTTATCCGGGGTTAATGCTGGTTCTCTTGGTGGAGCGGGAAGTATTGGATCTCCCGTGGCGAGATCGAAAGCTCCACCGGGGATTTCTGAAAAATATGAAGCAAGTGCGCGATTATCTACGACACCGGCAAATTCCGACATAATGATACGAGCAAAAGTGGCATCCCTACATATAATAGATTTTAAAGTAAGCCCGGTTCTCATTTGTCGATTTTCATAATCAACCATAATCAAAGAGCCAGGGGGTGGTAGCGACTGTAAGTGTTGTTCGTCAAGAATAGTGCAAGATTGGTATAAATGTAAATCTCTTATTGCCGCGCCAACAAGCGGCGGTTCCGGTGAATATATCTCTGGGGCTTTAATATGTTTATCTAAAGTCGGTATCCATATTTTTAACTTGATATTGTTTAAAAAATGAGCTTCTGATAAAGCTTGTTCTTTAGGATTGTCTGTGCCATTAGGACTCTCTGGGCGAATCGCCTCGATCCCTGCCCGGAGAGCGGTATCGTCAACGCTTTTGGCAAAGGCTCCGAGAATCCCCCGGATTTTGCCTACGGTGCCGAGGGTCGGCGCGGCTGATTCGGAAGATCCATTCTCATTTTTTCTACCTGTTGTTGCAGGGGCAACTCCTCGATTCTCATATGCTAAAATAAATGCTTTAAACCCAATGCCGTTATGAGTGAAAGCCTGTGGAGAAAATTCAGAAACGGCTTGCGTCTGTATCGCTGCGCCAACGGAAACATCTCTTAAATCATAATTGATATCGCTGCCATAAACTTGCGAAGTTTCATCGTTTAGCACCCAATTTAACAAACTCACTTGCTGTTTTCTCCATTAAGCAAATCAAAGATTTCTGTCTTATCCAAATCAGATAATTCAGTAGTGCCCCCCTGCTTCTTTTGCAAGAGTGTCACAACTTTAACAAGCTGTTCGTTTGAGCGCTGTAGGGTTTCAACATATTTGGCAGCGACCTGGCCAACTTCTCTATGTCGTGCCTCATCAGCGCTCAGATATACAATCAAATCATTGAGCAATTCTTTCGTTATTTCACGATCTTTGCGTATATTATCAATTGTTTCTTCAAGATAATTGTCTATTTTTTTCATAATGCTAGCACTCCCTAATAATTAGAGGTTATGAACATTATATTTTTCCATTTACCCAATTTTTCTTAAAAATACGATACCTAATTCGCAATTTGTTTAAATTATTAACAACCTGCTTCGTATTTAGTCCTGTCAATTCTCTGAGATAAAGGTAGATGGCTTTTTTATTATAGATCATTTCATCCTCGTCAATCGAGTTTAAAAGTATTTTTACAGCTTCTAAGACCTTTTTTTCATTCTCTTTTAAGTTGCCAGTATCCCAATTGTCAATTTCAACCCAGAGAGACATCCAAAATTCTTTTTCTTCTCGTTGGCTGTGATATTGGTTAGTAGTGACAAGACGCTCGCTTTCTATGTCTTTTGGTAGTTCATCATATAAAACTTCAGTTCGAGCCCTTTTTGCATTCTTTTTGACTTTGTGGATAAACCAGTTTTTAGTGATCACGCTAAAATACGAAAAAGCTTTAGACCCTTTATTGGGATCGTATTTATCCAATATAGTCGTTAACCAAACTTTGCATTCACCTTTTAGAGAATCGATATTTGGCAGATTTGTAAATTTATATGTATATACAATCTTATCCACCATCTCATTAAATGCAGGTCCGATATATTCGATATATAACTGAGTTCTTATCCTTTGATCATCAGTAGCCACATATTGAATTATGGCGTTCTCATGATCTTTGGTAAAATAATGTTTACCCGATCTCTTTCTCGGCATCTGTTTCCTCTTGTGGTTCTTCTGTTACATCTTCTTGTACGCTTATAATCCCGTCTTCTAGATCTTCTAATATTTCATTAAAAGTGGTATATTGCTCAACAATAAGTTGTGAATGTTTTATTAAGGCACCAAGTGTGGGGTCGCCATAATACATCTCCATCTCATGCACAGACTCAAGGTGTTCCACAAAAGAATTGTTGATCTCTTGCATCACACTTATGTTGTCGTAAATATACGAGAGCTTTTGTAATACTTTAACTGCATACCATACTAATAGTCCATTTAGAATCATGGAAATAAATAATGATATAGAAATTATTAATTCGATTTTTTCGGGTTCCAATTGATCATCTCTTTTTTATAAGTTTTTACTTCGTCTTTAGCGTTCTTAATGTGCTCGTCAACAACTTGTCCTACACGAATCTTTTGCTCTTGTTTATTCATAAAATTAATGTTTTGAGGAATACGAAAAACGCTGCTTTGAGGATCGCACTCACAATGCTCATCTAGTTGTGAGCACGTCTCAATTGTCTCGTTAAACGAATGGACTACCTCAAATATTTCTTCACATTCCGAACACTGATAAACATATCTCGGCATTATGCGTTAATCGTGGTCGGCAGAAACAGCGTTAATCTGATCAGTCCAAGCTTCAAATACGGCACTACCTTCTGTATCTTCATCGAGGTTATTATCATGTATTATCGGCGGGTTGGCCACAATTAATCCATTGGCACCCTCGACAAAATCGAAACCCTGCAAAACAGGCACAATATCGCTTTGTTCTAAGAGGGATCTTTGTAGAGCCATCATTACTGCGCCCAACGCCTGATTGGAAAGTTTAAATTTATTAGTATTAGACATTATATCTCCTTTTGTTTTAATATCTCTGTAGTGGAATAGTTTCCGATTCTATCAAAAAACAATAATTTTTTAGTATATGTTTGACCAATAACCGGTTTGTTTTTCCAGTCGGAGCCTATTACCATTATATCTGGTTTTATTTGTTTAATCAAATTTTCTAGTTCTTTTGTTGATTCAAATATCAGCACTTTATCAACATGCCTTATTGATTCCAAAATAAATTTTCTATCTTCAACACAATTTATAGGTCTATCCTGTCCCTTATCTAATTTGACTTTTTTATCAGAATCAATCCCTACAATGAGCTTGTCACCTAATGACTTTGCGTATTTAAATAGTTCTATATGCCCTCGATGCATTATATCAAAACAACCATTTGTCCAAACAATCGTCATACTATGCTTACACCCTTTTTTTGTACCACCTTGGTGGCACAACAGTTGGCGAATTTTATTGCATCAATTATATCATTTTTTTCGATATATTTAACAACTAGACCCGCAATAAAAGAATCACCGGCTCCTGATACGTCTTTAATTTCTACCTTTGGCACAGGATGTATTATGTCTTTATAAACAGATCCTTTCGGTCCCAATGTGATTATGGTCTTATCCTTGATTTTGTTGGTTATATATTGCTTATTATTTTTGTATTCATGTTCGTTAATTTTAATATATGTGATGCTCTCACACCAAGATCCTAAGCATTTTTTCGTATCCAAAAAAACACAAGGATGTCTTGAGCCTATATTTGTGATATCTTCCTTGGTTAAAAATCCTTTATTATAATCAGATATTACAATTGCATCATAGTCTTCATATCTTATGTTATCTATATTATATCGCTCATATGCATTGTCGTTGCAATCAAGTCTCATGAACATGTGATTGGTTCTTATATCTATAAATCTGGTTTTGGTTATGGTATCCCAATTTGCATTTGTGTACAGATCAGTCTCGACATTTAATGCAGCAATATTGTTTTTTACATTTAGTGCCATTCCTCCATTTTCAGTTGTTTGTATAGAATTAAAAATTGGAACTGGAGCCTCTGGGCATAGACGATTACATTCTCCGTAATTAAAAATATCGCGGCAACTTTCTCCAATTACCAGTATTTTCATGATTATCCTTTCACTACTTTACATATAAACCGTATCTCCGACTCTGTGAGTCCTGGATAGTTTGGTAAAAAGAACCCTCTGGCGTAGATGTTATTGCTAACCTCGTCATCGAACTTACCATATTTCTCATACCAAAAAGGATGTAATCCTAGATTGCCTGCACTAAATATTCTTGTTTCAACACCGTTGGTAACAAGTCGTGTGATGATCTCTTTACGGTGCATCTCGTTTTGTGCCAACGCTCCAAATGAAATAGAAACCGGAAAGTTGTCTCCCCATTTTTGATATTCTACAAAGTTATGCAAGGTGCGGGCATAAAGAATATGATTTTTATTACGATTATCTGCTGCCCACTGTGCTTTGTCGATTTGTCGCAGACCAAGGAATGCCTGTAAGTCTGTCGATCTTAGATTAAACCCTGGAACGAAAAAAGCGAATGGACTGTGGAAGTCATCAATATCGTGCGAATTCATTTTTTGTTCATATGATTCTTCCGACAAGTCTTTTGCCCATCCGTGTGAACGTAGCATCAGCAACATCTCATATAATTCTTTGTCATCCGTATTCACCATTCCACCTTCAATGGTAGATAACTGGTGTCCAAAATAAAACGAGAATGAAGACATATCGCCAACGGTGCCAACCCTCTGACCATCGGAGTAAGAAGCGCCAAGTGCAGCGCAGGCGTCTTCCAATAAAATAAATCCATATTTTTCTTTTAAGGCAAGCAGTCTCTCTTTATAATGAGGCACGCCGAGTACCTGAACAAAAATAACTGCATCCGGCTTCTCTGTTTTGCATACTTCTTCCAGTTGGTCTAAATCCATTCCGAAAGTATCTTTATCTGCGCCGACCATAATTGGGTGTAAGCCAAATTGAATTGCTGGTGCGATTGTTGTAACCCAGCCAACTGATGGAACTGCTATTTTCTTGTTTGGAATTCTTCCTGCTTGAATCGCGGCATAAATCATTAAGAGATTTGCGGAGGAGCCAGAATTGTTAAAAACTGCATGCTTGGTACCAATAAACTTGCTCCAGGCGGCTTCAACATCCCATGTTAGCTGACCCTTTGTCAACCTGGGATATGACTTGAGCCAATCACATAATGCGTTAACGTCTTCTTCATTAATTGTTTCTTTTGCTAATGGAAATTTAATGTTCATAAAATTAATTTGTCTCGACGAGATAAGTTTGTTTTGAATCTTCTATTATTTCTTTATAATTTAGATCGTCTGCCCAATCGCCTATTTGTAGTTTGAAAGATCGTGCCTGACCGGGGAAGTGATCGATCCATTTTAAAACGGTTTCTACTATTTCAGGAGGAGTTACAGATCGAAACCAATAATTGCCGCGAGTGCCGTCCAGTGAGACTTCTGGGGGGGTGTTGTCGCCGCAAAACGAGCGATTATAGCATCGCCTAAGATGGCGGGACTGGAGATCCTTTACGATTTCCGGCTTTTTTTCAACATATTTCAGAATAAACTCAATCACTGCCCCATGGACGCCTTCCCACTTATAACTGTCCTCTAAGCTAAAATCGTGGCCACAAATATACCCTCCCTTTTTTATTTTTGGGAGCCAATAAGCCAAATCCATTTTTACATCTTCATATATGTGAGAGCCATCAATATAAATCCAATCAAAATAATGATCTTCAAACATTGTTGATGCTTCTATAGAATACTTTTGTAATATTGTAACATTGTCTTTGTCAGAAAAATAATTAAAAACTCTTTTCTTGTGTTCCCTGGCGCACCACATGTCCACCCAATCGTTGCTTCGCCGGTCCAGATCCTGGCGTTGTCGGTGGATTGGAGGGCGATATTCCCCGGCATAGAACCCGCCGTAATTGAGCACACTGGGTGAGCTTTGTTCACACAATATAGAATCCCAGGGGTCGATCAAATAAAATTCTTTAGGAGAACTTGTGTCTTGAATCATAATGGCGTTGATCCCTTCCTGTACCCCTATTTCTGCCACTATAGCGTTTGAAGGTAAAGTTTTGTATAATGTTTTTCTTTCTGGCATATTGTCTCTCCTTACAGGTATTGTCCCGTATATGATTCTCCGTGTTTGTCCCTTTCAGATAGTATTGGTGCTTCTATTTGCCAATCAACCCCTATCTTGGGATCGTCCCAAGCAACTGTAATTTGGTGGTCTGGTCCGCGATATTGTTTAGACCACTTATAGTAAAATACACATTTTTCTGAAAGGCATAGGTGTGCGTTGACACATCCTTCTGGTACTATAACTATCGAGGGGTCATCATCAGAAATTATAAAGTTATCGACATTGCCATATGTTTGTGAGCCTTCGCGCAAATCTACCACAGCAAGTTGAAATTTGCCGCTTAAACAAGTTATTAGTTTTGCAGTATATGGATCCCCGTGGAAACCTCGTAAGACGCCTTTGTTTGAAATAGTAATTTTGTCGGCAACAAATTTATAATCACAATAATCCTCGGAATAAATTGTCCAGATTTCGCCTCTGTGGTCCTCAAAAGTGTCTAATTTTATGTGAGTCAACCCATTAATACTTTTAGAGTTTATTCGTTCTTTAATTAATTGCATCCTATTTTTCACCATAATAGTCTCCATATTCGACAATTAATGTGCTTTTACCGTCTGTTCGGTTATATGCTTTATAATATGCCGGGAAGATGTCTTCCGGTTCTTCTAACCGAATTATCTCGATATTGTTCAATATCAGCCCGAAACCATCTGTGAAATCACCAATATGTTGTGCTTGTGGGTGTAGAGGGCGTTCTGAGCCAATGCCTGTGCGGATTATTACTTTTGGTATGTATTCTTGATGAGAAAAAGCAGGCATTCTATCTAAATGGTTTACAAGCTGGTTGGCAGCTAACAAGAGAAAATTCCATCGAGGGTAGATGCTAATTGGTACGTTGCCGGCGACGGCTAATCCGTTTGTAATACCCATTTGCATTTCTTCGCCTACTGGCATCTCTAATCGTTTCTCGTTTGGGACATCTTTTAAAGTATTTGTCATAGCAGTGCCCTTATATGTTACAGCTTGCCCTAAAAAGAATGTGTCATTTTGCTCGCCAAGATAGTCCATTGCTCGCTTTAATTCATCAAAATAATGTCCCATTTTAAAACTGTACCCTCGTTCCCGCTCCGGCATGTGGATATTTGTCAAGTGAATACCTATAATATGTTATATATTCAGTATTAGTCCCTTCGTATGTCAAAGTCTCTTGGTTCCACGTTGCTCTGGTGTCGGTACAAACAGATTTTCCATTATCCTCAACGATAAAATGAATTGGTAACTTATGATTTCTAGAATATTTAATGCACTCATGAGCAATTCCTGTTTCCGATGTCATATCTCCCATAAAACAATATACTTTATTGTTGCCGCCTTTTCGTTTAATATCTAACGCTATGCCGACTGCGATAGGGATAACTCCAGTAACTATTCCCGAAGACAATACCCGATATTTGTTGAAACAAAGCGAAATGGATCTGCCTTCTAAGATTGCCTCTTTTAACTCTTTCCGGGGCACTCCTTTGAGTAGACACTGATAGTGACTTCTCCATGAACACAAAACCCAATCTTCGTTTCCAATATTGTGTTTTTTAAAAACTTCAATAATTTGTTCTTCATTGTCATGATATAAATGTATAGGAGCTTTGATCTTTGCAGCATTAAAACATTCTGCTATTTCATTTTCAAATTCAATAAGTTCTTCTTTCGTAAGCATTGTATCTCCAATATTTTTCATTTTAATCTCCCAATATCCTTCTTTTAAGGCTAATCTTGGTCATATCTTCAATATTATCTCTAGCAATTTTTCCATACTTATTCTCTACTTTCTGTAAAAAGGGCTCATAAGTATGATAACTTAACCACGCCTCGTCTCTAAATTTTAGTATTTCTGCCGGTGTTAAGTGCTCTGTGGGTAGAGGCTGTGTATTATAAGAGTGGAAAGAATATCCCGCGTAATCATCTGGCGGCTTGTGCCCTGTTTCCACTGCTTCTTTATACAAAGAACTGCCCGGCAGAGCCATCGTTGCATAGGCATTCCATGCTAACGTACACAACTCCAAACTTAAATCAAAAGTTTTGTTCATACTTGCGTAATCGTCTCCTGGAAGTCCAAAAAGATAGTTGCCAATTATTTCTATATCTGCTTCATGAACCATTTTGACCACTTCACGGATATCTATATCTTCAAATTTTCCCTTAGTAACTTGTAGTCTAACATTCTTGTCACCGCTTTCGATGCCAAGACCTAACCATTTAATCCCAGCCTCTCTAGCCAATGTAAGATTTTCTGGTTTTCTAACTGTATCGATTCTAGAATATGCCCACATATTTAGCTTATCACCATAGCCGCGCTCTTTAAGCATATTGCATAGGGGCGCATAATATTTTTTATTTAGCAGGAACATCTCATCGCTAATTCTTAGTGTGCGAACACCCATTTCATAAAGCTTGTCGAATTCCTTAATGATAAAATCGGGGGACCAAAACCTCATACCTGCATAATTTGATGCGACCCCAATAGGATCGTTGTCATCTCTATTTAATATATTAATCATGCAGAATGAACATTTGAACATACAGCCAAGAGACGTATATATAGCAGCATAAGGGAACCTCTTTTCTTGATTATAGTCAGCGTGCCACATAGGGGCGCGATATAGATCAAGAGGGCGATCTTTATACGGCAAAAGATCCCACGCATATCCAGGTAGGTCGGTATCCATTCTGTCTTGTGGTACAACCTTCTCTGGCAGCGTTAGGAATACCTCTCCGTCCTTCATATATCCGATCCCTTGCACGTTGGCTAATTGTTCAACGTCGTGCAGGTCTTTTTTTCCAAGAAGGTTTCTAAGGGCATACACGCCCTCATTTGCAAATATAATGTCAATGTCTTTTTCGTTTGTCAGCGTTTCATAGGGAAGTGACTGCACATGTGAGCCAACTACTGATATTGGAATATTGATTCCAGATTTTTTAATGTCGGACGCCAATGCGACGGTGCCGCTCATATTAACAGTACCAGAATTGGGATTTTGTCCATACACTACAAAACAAATTAACCTTGGATTGAGATTTTTAATTCTCTCTACAACATCTGCATTGGTTAGTCTTTCAGCATTAGCATCGAGAATTGCAACGCCATACCCTACAGAACGACAAGATTGAGCAAGCAAAAGTGCCCAAGTTGGTGTCTCAATAGCAGAGTAATCTTCAGCAAGATCCTGATATATCTTTTTTGCATTTCCTGGATTTATAAATAATACATCTAAACTCATATTTTTTTCCTAATAGTTCGCATACCAAGGAGATTCAATTATATTGTATGCCTTTATCAATTGCTGAATTCCCGCGTCTAAGTCGTGCCGACATTCAAATCCTTTATCATAAAATTTCTGACTACTGACGACATAATCTCTTTTGTCCAAGTCTTGTGTGAATTCTGCTCTGATTATTTCTAGTGGTAAATGATTTTGTATCTTTTTCGCCAAATCCAGCTTATTCATATTTAAGGAATCATTGCCTACATTATATGTTTCATTTTTGCATGCTTCCCAATTATCAATAACATATTTAAACGCCTCGCAAATATCAAATAGATGCACATAATTTCTCATAAATTCGCACTCATATAAGACAAGTATTTTTTCTCGCATAGTCTTGAGAACAAAGTTGTTAACCAATAAATCTGTTCTCATCCGAGAGGAAGGTCCAAAAACCGTAGCTAATCTAAATGTAACATGGTTTTCGACATTTTTATATTCTTTTTCAGCAGCAACTTTGGTTTTTCCATAAAGTGATATTGGATTTAGTGGAGATGTTTCTGTGCAAACAGAGCCGCCTTCACTAATTCCATATCCTGAGTTTGTGCAAGGATAGATGACCATTTGTTGATTTGATTTGTTTTTTGCAATCCACGCATTTACATCATGATTAATTTCTTTTGCTGCGCGAGGGTCGTCTCTGCACAGAGGAAAGCCCACCAGGGCGGCGAGCGGTATGATAATGTCAGCTTTAGACATATATTCGGTCAATGTTTTTAAGTCTCTCACATCGCCTTTAACAAAATTGAAATTAGGGTGGGGCGCATATCTTAATAAAGAAGTGGGATCATACATCAAACTATCATATACAGTAACTTGATGCTCCTCTAATAAATAAGAAAGTAATTCACTACCAATATATCCGGCACCGCCAGTAATTAATATATTCATTCTTTCCAACTAATCTCCCAATCTTTAAACTCAGCAGCGAGACAGTCGATCTTATAGTCTTTCCGACCACCCGCTAATTCTTGTATTTTATTTTTTGCAGTGTTGCGTATGCCATTTAGACCATGCGTGAGTTCTAAATTATTGCCATTCTTGATGCCTTTCCGATAATTAGATTCATTGTGCCAAATATGCAAATTCATTTGTGACAATACGACGATTGCACGAACCACTTCAGCGTTGATATCTTCACATTGATCCAGGATTAGCTGAATATCGTGACATATATCGTCAATTTCCTGGGCGTATTCGTTTTTGTGTGCCGAAATAAACACCTCTTTTAACTGTGCAATTGACAATCTATCAATTAATTCGGATAGAGTCGGCAAATATTTTCTATTCATATCCTTCTATCCCCAATGTGGTTATTATATTTTCGGCAATTACATCATCAACACATACATATTTTTTTGCAATTTCGTAGTTTTCTTTAATATACGGCATCATATCATAATATTGTTTTTCAGATAAATTGTCAAGAATGTCAAATAGTTCAGGACCGGTATTAAACTGTAAAATACCCTTTTCATTAAAATATTCTCCTATATTTTCACAACCCCAAAAAATCGGAACGGTGCCGCACCTAAATGTGTCAATCAAAGTTTCGGTAAAATAGTTATTATGTTTTGCATTCATGACTGTAATACCAAAACAATAGTCTTTTAATGGCACAGTTTTAGAATCGAAAGGTTTATACGCAGAGCCCCATAAATCAACTTCATAGCGACCCTGAACTGCTGTCCCAATTAAATGCCTAAGATTGTGTCCCCTAGACCATCTATTTGATGATGCAATATGGGACACTAATTTACTTTTTTCACATATCGCTGCCTCACTGTCGTCAACCCAAGAAGTACCAAGAACGTTCTTAACATATTTTGGACCCCTTTTAAGCAAATCGTCATCGTGCGTAAATATGTGATCAAATTTATCCTCTGCCATGGTCGCATGCTGATATGCAAAAGGATGAACTGATCGGCACTCAGATATATATGCAACCTTATATGGAGTGTTTACCTCATCAACCATTGGTGAGAGTAAATCTTTATCCGTAAAAAGCGTAACGTCAACCGCTTCCTCTGGAAGCTTTTTCATCGGTTCGGCTGCACAGGGCTGCGATCCCCCGCCATAAATCCAATGCATTCTTTTTGGGCTCCAGGCACGGCTCATTGTCCAAACTTGATGTGGATCAAAATTGTTTTCTTTCGTCATCAAGCTGTCATAGTAATTAACTTTAAGCTTCTTCATTAAAGAACCTCTCTGAATTTATTGCCTTGTCGCATATAAAAACATCATATGATGGTTTCCACATTTTTAGTTCATTGTGTTTTGCGCCCCACTTGGTTAATTGTTCGTGTGTTAAGTCTGTCCAATCTATGCCGGTGGTGCCTCCTCGGGCTGTCCAATAAACAATCATATGTCCATTATCGTATAGGGTATTGATTTTTGTTATTCTTTCACGGTTCGGTAGTGCATCTGGGTAGTGTCGGTCCCCATCGTAATAACAGATTGTCTCGTCTATGTCAATATAATAAACCATCAATCTGCCTTCTCTTCATAATCAGACAGATATTGATTATAAAGTTCTAAATTCTTGTTTTTTAGCACGTTGTCTATTTCTATTAGAAATTCTTTGCGACATATTGATGAGTGGAAATTATACTCGGGATCTCGTCCATAACTATGAGCGAGAAACCCGGTTCTTGTCTCGGGGCGGTTTCTATATTTCCTCACAGATATAAATTTATGAGGATCTATGTCGTCTACTAATTTATGTAGATTGTCCCTATACATATTTATATGATCAGAAGTTGCCAAACGAGCTTCTTCCATAAAATCAATAACCTTAGACAACTCAGTAAAGGGATCTTCTATAAAATCTTCATATTTTATTACAAGCGCATTATTTGGATTTGCTTTGGAAACTTTGTTATGATATTCTAAAAGTTCATAATATCGGATTAACTGCAAGGCAAAATGATAATGGTTTGGTGCTGACAATGATAATACACTCTCTATAGGAAAATTTCTTACTTTTTTCACCAATAAACCAGAATCAAAAAGTGGAAAACCAGATAGTATAAAGTCACCAAAAACCTTACCCATATCCGCTTCCATAGAACGATACGTATTAACTGTATAGTTATGGAACGCCGTGGTTATTTGGAAAGACACATTTCCTGTGCCCGCCTGTGGCACGGTGATGCCTTCCGTGGCAATCTTTGCGATAACTTTCAAAGCGGGGTTGTGGTATCCAGGTTTGTCGCGTTCTTTAAAACGGTGACCCCAATCATCTGATGTGAACTTGCGAAGTGTCGGATCAAATTTTAACGCCATATGCTTCATTATTTCTATATAATTAGAGAAAGCAAACAACATTCGTTCCACGACTTTCGCCTGATTAGTGGGGAAAGCAGTAAGAGGCACCGTGAAGAGTTCCATACACCGCTCATTCATTTCTTCTGGAGGGCGCACATGTGTGTTTTTCATCTCGCTGATGATGCACTCTTTATAATTTCTCAATAATAATATGTTTTTAATATCAAAAGTATTTTCAAGTGTCCAGCGGTGATTTGCTATTCTATGTGAATGAAATAAAAGTTCCTTGTCTACCTCTGTCTCTGTGATGTATTTGAAACAATAACGAAACCAGCTTGAACCAGAACGGAGATATGACAAACAATATATTGCATCTTTACTGGGATGTTGCATTAGTCGCCCTTTTCTACCCGGTAGCTGTCGCTGTCAAAATGTTGCGTTGAAAACTCAAACAATTCGGAATCTTCAAGCGCTATCATCCGATGCCTTAATCCTCGATAAACGTGAAAATTATCACCGGCATTTAAAACAAGTTCTTTGGCGCTCCCAAGATCATCTTCTTCGGAATATTTAATCAACATCTTTCCAGATTGTAAATAAAACACTTCGTCCTTTAACACATGATAATGCCAAGAACACTTTTTGCCTGCGTTGAAAAATAAAAGCTTTCCGCAGTATTCTTCGTTGTTTACAACCCAGCGCTCCCAACCCCAGCCTTTGGGGACGTGCTTCATTTCCAAAGT
>Ga0209434_1000802_pt1 | contig 14673 bp, 12 predicted proteins | sample ETNvirnome_2_300_FD_184068 | JGI IMG/M metagenome (GOLD analysis project Ga0209434, IMG submission 184068) | Marine viral communities from the Pacific Ocean - ETNP_2_300 (SPAdes) (version 2) | ecosystem: Environmental > Aquatic > Marine > Oceanic | place: Pacific Ocean | collected 2013-06-22
TGGATTTAAATATGTGGAATAAGATTGCACAAATGTTAAGCTTTGCTTTATTTTTATGCACTCCTGCCTACGCGCAAGACACAGAAGAAGAGCCGATGTTTACACACCTGGAACAAGGTGAGACAGCGCCCTTCGCTGGCACCCTGTTCAACCCATCAGCGACGGCAACGTTGATTACAGCACATCAGTATTCTTTAACTGAATGTGATTTGTTGGTAGAACATGAAGTAGCGAAAGCGCGTTCCGAAATGCAATTACAATTATCGATGCTTCAAATAGGCTATGACTCTTTGAACGAAAAACATACGCTTTTGATGGATATCAAGAATGATGAAATTAATACCTATAGAGAAATGTCGCTTAAGCAACCAAATAAAAATAATCATTGGTGGTTTGCGGGAGGTGCTGTTGCAAGCATTGGTCTTTCCCTGGGGGTATTTTATGCCGCAGCAAATATTGCACAATGACAAAACCCAAAGAAGACCCCAATTATGTGATAAAAATTGAAAAAGCAATCGTAGAGAAATATGGCGTGGAGACTATTCAACACCCAGGACAAGACTGGACGCCGGAAAAAGAGCAAGAATATATAGAACAGCTTAGACTACTCAATAAAAAAAATAGAAAATTATCGGAAAAGACTGAAAAAGTAGAAGTTCAGGGAGTTTTAATATCAAAAAAACTACTTAGTAAAGATAGCAATAGAGTTTGTTCCACTTGTGAAACTTATTCTTTTAATTCTAAGGATGATATCTATATGAACAAATATGATTGTTGTTTTCAGTGCTACGTCCAATGGGTTGAAGATAGAGAAGAACGTTGGGCTACCGGTTGGCGTCCCAATAAAGGAGAAAATAAATAAATGGCAACAGTTTTAGATATTGTAAGAGGAATTTCGCAAGCAGCCGCAAATGCATATGATGGCGGTCATGATGAAAAATATTCTCTTGATGGTGAGGCAAGAAAGATTGGATTAAAAAGAGAAGAAGGCGATCCTATTACTGACTCCCGTGTTATTGACGGCTTCGGCGTGACATTTCACGGCAACCTTTTATGCATTAGCTATCAAAGCGACATTAAGCTCAAAGAGGTCTATGCGGGCGACATCGAAGCAGACGTAGAAGATATGATTCAGAATGTTGCTAATTTTTTAAAGAAAGAATACAAAAAGATTACTGGCGATTCTCTTTCGCTAACTCCCGAAACCGAAGTCGATGTCATGGTTCAAAATACTTCAAAAGTCCGTGTATTTGTTACTGGAAAACGCCATTATAAAATTGGCAATCTTGACGGAGTTCTCCCGGTCGCTGAGCCCTCTGAGGATAGACTGGATAAATCTATTCGCGACTTCCTATCTCTTGGCAAGTGGAGTAAAAACAAATAAAAAATGATTAGATGTCGTTTGAACTTACAAAAAATGAAATTTTAAAGGAAATATTAAAAAGCGGCAAAGATCCGGTTTATTTTATTGACAATTACGCGAGGATCGCCCACCCTATAGAGGGGCTGATTCCTTTTAAACTATACGATTTTCAGAAAGAATTATTAAGAGACTTTAACGATCATCGGTTTAATGTCATACTAAAGGCAAGACAGTTAGGTATATCCACTACAACTGCTGCATATATTGCGTGGATGATGCTTTTCCATCGCAACAAAAACATTCTTGTTATTGCAACCAAGTTTCAGACCGCAGGCAATCTTGTAAAAAAAGTAAAGCATATAATTAAAAACCTGCCACCGTGGATGCAGATAGCAAATATTACAATTGACAATAGAGCATCCTTTGTGTTATCAAACGGATCAGAAATAAAAGCCTCATCCACTTCTTCCGATGCCGGTCGTTCGGAAGCGCTATCATTATTAGTAATCGATGAGGCAGCACACGTTGACGGGCTTGATGAATTGTGGCCAGGTCTTTATCCCACTCTGTCAACAGGTGGTCGCTGCATTGCCCTGTCAACTCCCAATGGTGTCGGAAATTGGTTTCATCAAATATATGCCGATTCAGTTCAAGAGCAGAATGATTTCTATCCCACTGTTTTGCGTTGGAACGTACACCCCCATAGGGATGCGGAATGGTTTGAAAAAGAAACCAAAAATATGTCTCGCAGACAAGTCGCACAAGAACTGGAATGTAATTTTAATATGTCTGGAGAAACGGTCATCCACCCAGACGATTTAGATTGGATGACAACAATGATTAAAGAGCCACAATACAGAACAGGATTTGATAGAAACTTTTGGATTTGGGAAAAGGCACAAGATGGCTGTAATTATTTGCTTTCCGCTGATGTTGCCCGTGGTGATGGTAAAGATAACTCTACTCTTCATATTATAAAATTAGAAACTATGGAAGTGGTTGCTGAGTATCAGGGAAAGCCCACCCTTGATGTATATTCTGATATGATTAATAGTATTGGACGAGAGTTTAATAATGCTATGATCGTTGTCGAAAATAATTCTGTTGGTATTGCAGTATTAACAAAGTTGCAGGAATTGGGGTATAATAATATATATTTCTCTATTAAATCAACACATGAATATGTTGAGCAGTTGAGAGGAGAAAACATGTCTAATGCCATCGCCGGTTTTTCAACAACTTCTAAGACACGCCCTTTGATTATTGCAAAAATGGAAGAATTCATTAGAAATAAACTAATTACCGTATATTCTTCTAGAATGCTAAATGAACTAAAAACCTTTATCTGGTACCATGGTCGCCCCGAGGCTATGAGAAGTTATAATGATGATTTAACTATGGCTTTGGCAATTGGCTGCTGGGTGCGAGATACGGCTTTTGAGGCAGGCAAACTAGATCAAGAATATAGAGATGCGTTTGTAAATTCCATGTTTGTTGCATCAACAAAGATAAGCAATCAGATTAAAGGGCAGGAAGGATATCGCAGTGATATGGATCTCAAAGGAAAAGAAGAACAGGCAAGACAGATGCACCATGAATTTGGTTGGCTATATAAAGGATAAGATAAATGGCAAACAATAATAAAAATCCTAAAAACAATGAGTCCGCTCTTTTTAAACAGTTAACTCGTTTGCTTTCTGGTCCGCTTGTTAACTACCGCACGCAGACGAGTAGAAAACTTCGCCGGGTACAATTAGATAAGTTCAAATTTCAATCAGCCGGTGGACTAAATTTTAAGAAGTCGTCTTACAATCCTTTTGAACAATTAAGCACAGCGATTATGGCAAATCAGCTTCGTGCCGAAAGATACCAAGATTTTGAACAAATGGAGTATACCCCTGAGATTGCATCTGGTCTGGACATCTACGCAGATGAAATGACAACTTCGTCGGATCTTCAGCCGCTTTTGGCAATTAAATGCCACAACGAAGAAATTAAGGCAGTATTAAATGAACTATATCACACTGTCCTTAATATTGATTTTAATCTTTTTGGGTGGTCACGCACAATGTGTAAATATGGAGATTTTTTCTTATATTTAGATATTGATGAGCGCCTAGGGATTCAGTCTATCATTGGTTTACCCACACACGAGATTGAGCGCATTGAGGGGGAAGATAAAAATAATCCTAAATATGTCCAGTTTCAGTGGAACTCTGGCGGTTTAACGTTTGAAAACTGGCAGATTGCACATTTTAGAATTTTAGGTAATGACAAGTACGCTCCTTATGGCACTTCGATTCTTGAACCTGCTCGAAGAATTTTTCGTCAATTAATTCTTCTTGAAGATGCGATGATGGCGTATCGTATTGTTCGTTCTCCTGAGCGTCGTGTATTTTATATTGATGTTGGCAACGTTGCGCCAAATGATGTTGAGCAATATATGCAAAGAGTTATGACGCAAATGAAACGCAATCAGGTTGTTGATGCCGATACGGGGCGTATTGATTTGCGCTATAATCCAATGAGCACCGAAGAAGATTATTTTATCCCCGTTCGTGGAGGTGTCTCCTCTAAGATTGAAACTTTACCAGGAGGTTCATATACTGGAGATATTGATGATGTCAAGTATTTAAGAGATAAACTATTCTCTGCTCTCAAGATCCCTGCTTCATATTTATCCCGTGGCGACGGAGCAGAAGAAGACAAGACAACGTTGGCTCAAAAGGATGTTCGTTTTGCAAGAACAATTCAAAGATTACAAAGAGCCATCATAACCGAATTAGAAAAGGTTGGCATTATTCACCTTTACACGCTTGGATATAGGGGTGCCGATCTTATTAGTTTTAAGCTTTCCTTAAGCAACCCGTCTAAGATTGCAGAGCTTCAAGAGCTTGAGCACTGGAAAACCAAGTTTGACATCGCCGCTGCCGCAACCGAAGGGTTCTTTAGTCGCCGCTGGGTTGCAGACCATATTTTTAATTTATCGGAAGAAGAATTTATACGAAATCAACGAGAAATGTTTTTTGATAAACGACTTGATGCTGAGCTTGAACAAGTCGCCGCAGCTATGGAAGGAGCAGCCGGTGGACTCGGAGGCGATGTCGGCGGCGGATTCGGTGGTGGACTCGGTGGAGATCTCGGTGGAGAGGAAGATCTCCTTGGTGGTGACCTTGGTGGCGAAGAAGAACTTGGTGGCGAAGAAGAAGGCGGCGAAGAAGACGAGACTCTTTTGGCAGCACCCGGCAAGCGCGATGATCAGAGATATCGAGGAAAAAGCGGACCCAGAAATCGCCATGCTCGCAGCAAGGCTCGGGGAGTTGAGATCAATACACCCAGAACAAACAATCCTGGTGGCGTAGGCTATGAAACTTTACATCACCTTTCATCTATTGGCGACGAATTTAGAAAAGGCGGTTTATATCAAGAACATCAGAATGATGATGATAATTTAGAAGAAAGACAATTATTTGAGGTAAAACACGAAATAAAGAAACTAATTACAGAACTAGATAATAGCGGACTAGGGGATACAAATGACGAGAAGAAGACATAATAAAAAACGAAATACTGCTTTTTTGTATGAAGCACTAATACGAGAAATGACCAAGGCAGTTGTATCAAAAGACGATACGACTAAGCAAAGTATTGTTCACATATTAAAAGAATTTTTTGCCCCTCGCTCTGTGTTATCTAAGGAACTATCCTTATATCAAACATTATCAGATACAGATGATCTAGATCCAATCACCGCAGAAAAATTAGTTTACCAAGTTCGAGAAGCCCACTCATCGTTAAACAAAAAAGATATTTACAATACTCAAAGTCGCCTCATTAAAAAAATAAATACACAACTATCCCCAGGGGTATATAATAATTTTGTACCAAACTATAAAAGCATAGCCACGTTATCACAGCTTTTCGGATCCGACGACAACACATATGATATTAAAAAAGGCGTTATTCTGGAGCGGCAAATTGTTACAAATTTAACGAACAAAAATAAATCATCGACAGAGCAGGAGATGAAACTAATTGATAATTTGGTTTTTGCAACATTTGTTTCAAAGTTCAACGACACATATTCAGAAGGGCTACTAAACGAACAGAGAGAACTATTAAATAGATATATTTTATCGTTTTCAGATAACGGTATTGACGTAAAGATATATTTAAATGAAGAGATATCGCGACTGCAACATGCATTGGTATCGGCTCTAAACACGGAAGAAATAAAATCAGACAGTAACATGAAGGAATCTGTCACATCGGTCCTCGCGATGATTGACGAGTTCAAGATAACCCCCGTGGACAAGGAGCTTGTAGAGAAGGTTTTGAAAATTCAAAATGTAGTTCACGAGATCGAAGTATAATGTCTATTAGAGTAACAATACCTCATATTAAAGATAAAATAGGTATCCAAGACGATATCACTCTAGAGGTGAGAAAAACACTTGGAAACCAATTGGTTGTTTTTGACCACCCAGATGTTGATATTGTAATATACCCAGACAGTAAAAAAATACTTGCTCTTGCCAAGGATGTGACAAGCGAAGAAGTTTATGACACTCAAGACAGATTGTTTTTGCTTCTAAGAAAAGAAGGGCTTATTGAACCAGAAAGTGTTAAATCGGGATATGTATATGGCTCACTAGAAGCACAAATGTTTTTGAATGAAGAATATGATATGGTCCAGGCGGCTTTATATAGCATCAACAAATTTATTAAAGAAGAACAGCCATATTTTGAGCATATTGAAGAATTTGAGCGTGCCGTTGATGATTATATAACAGAACCCACCGAGGATGATAGCACTCCGCTTGGCGACGTTCCACAGGAACCCGTAAAGGGATCGATTAGACCCGGATGGATACGCGGTCCATATGGCATGAGTATTATGCACAGGGTATAGTATGGAGCTTTTATATTTTGTGCTTGCTGCTTATGGCTTGACGCAAATTTTAATATATGGAACAATATTTAATTCTATTAGACCAACAAAGGGCAAATTAGGAGAATTATTCCATTGTCCAATGTGTCTCGGCTTTTGGGTCGGGGCATTTTTATTTGGAATTAATGGGCATACAGAACTATTTACATTCGAGTATCGTCTCGCTAATCTTTTTCTTTTAAGTTGTTTGTCTTCTGGCACATCTTATGTTTTGAATATGGTTATTGGAGACGAGGGAGTGAAACATGAACACAAATATTTGGACGCGCAAGTGGATGCTGCAACCAGTAAGAAACTGCTGTAAAGGATCCTAGCTCGCGCAGGTAGTGCCTGCATTTGAGAATTACTATGAATAAATTATTATTAACAGAATATTATGAATTATGCCCTGATGGAAAATGTGATGATCTTTTAACAGAAGAAGAGAAGAGAATGGTCCGCGAAGATGGGGCTATGTTTTTAACAGGGATTATGCAACGAGCAAACCATCTTAATGGAAACGGTCGAGTTTATAGTCGCCCTATTTTAGAGCGCGAGGTCGAAAATTATGGTAAACTTGTGCGCGAAAGAAGGGCACTAGGAGAACTTGACCACCCAGACTCTGCGGTTATTAATTTGGCCAACGCCGCTCATCTTGTAACTGAAGTATGGTGGGACAATGATTCTGTTATGGGCAAAGTACAAATCTTGAATACTCCATCCGGGGGAATTCTTCGCTCTCTTGTAGAAAGCGGAGTCAAACTTGGTATATCTTCCAGAGGTATGGGTTCTGTTCATGAATCAAACGGACAAACAATTGTTGAAGACGATTTTCAATTAATTTGTTTTGATTTTGTTTCTGAGCCTTCTACAACTGGTGCCTTTATGGTAAAAGAAAATAAACAACCAAATATTATCACAAAGGCAGATAGGATTAACAGAGCCCTTAATAACGTTTTGAGGGATAAATGAAGAAGTCAGAGTTAAAGCAGATTCTTAGACCGCTTATAAAAGAATGTATTAAAGAAGTAATATTTGAAGAAGGCGTTTTATCCAATATTGTTTCTGAGGTCGCGCTTGGACTCGGAGGCAATACGCTTGTTGAATCGCAACAACATATCACCCAAGTTGCAGAGCAGCCTGAACAGAGACGGCACGAAGCAGAAATAGCGCGACAGAAAATACAAGAAACAAAAAAGAGAATGCTGGATGCCATTGGTAACGATTCCTATAATGGAGTAGATCTGTTTGAGGGTACAGCAGCCGCATCCCAGGAAGCAGATCAGACTTCTGCCCTTGCAGGCGTTGATCCCATAGATGCCGGTGTTGATATTAATCAGATTTTTGGAGGGACCAGTAAAAACTGGTCACATATGTTCAAATGAGTAAAGTAGTTCACGTTTCTGTCAAGCCGTTACGAAAAGACAGACCAGAAAAAATGATTCGGAGATTTGTTCGCAAAGTAAAAAAAGCTGGCATTCTGGATGAGGTCAAAAAAAGACGTTATTACAAAAAGCCGTCTGAGATTAGAAGAGAACAAATTATTCGTAGAAAACGAGAAACAGCAAAATTAGAAAGAAAAAAGAAATAAATAGATACTAATTATAAAGAACAAAGTAGGAGTGTTAAATTATGGGCGCAGATTCTGGACCTAGCAGATATAGATCAGGCGGGCGAACTCGATCAGTTATTAACCTAGCGAGCGTTGGCGATGCTGGAGTGGTTGCGTATACTTTTACGGCAACAACGGCGGCTCCCACCGCTGGTCCCTTCAACGGCGTTCCTGTCAATGATGGTTATAAAGTTTTCGGTCAAAACAAAAATTTGCATGTTGTACTTATGAACAACAATGCTGGCACATGCAAATTTACATTTTATTTATACCACTCTTTTGCAAATCAATGGGGCAACCTACATACTATAGATCCAGATGCGGGCACTGATACTATCATCGAAGTAACAGTAGCTGCCAACCTAGACCAGTACTATATAATCCCAATTGAGGGTGCCGAAAGAGTTGCTGTTAGATGTACTACCTTTGCTGGAAGCAACAACGTCACTTGCTACCTGGGCGTGAACACCATATAACGACCAATAGCTTAAGGAATAAATTTAATAAGGCTGCTCTTAATACCATTTACAACCTATTTATAGTGAATAATTATATTTATAGGAGCTTTAAGTAATGGGTGAATTTGGATGGGCTTATATAAAAGGCGCACTAACCGCTAGCGGACCTACCGGATCTTTACAATTTAGAGACGACAACGATGGGAAGTCTAATCTTGGTGTTTTAACCGGCAGCGCTAGATTAATATTTAATACCGCATCAAGCACTCTCCTCGTTACGGGAAGCGTTATCATTGATGGCAATTTAACTGTCAGTGGCACAACCACATCGATCTCCTCAAGCAACCTTGTTATACGCGATCCAATAATCGGTCTTGGGTTCGGAACGGCAAGTGCCATGACAGGTACTGCTGGCGACCGTGGGTTTATTTTTGGTCTTCCAACCGATAACAACCAAGCACTGCTCTGGGATCAGTCTTCTGCAAGTTTTATTGTTGGAAAAGTGGGCGCACCTGGACCGGAGAGGACAGCTTACGATATTCCCGAAGGCAACTATAGTACTCTAAAAGTAGGCAACCTAAGAGCATCTGGCAGCACCGGACAAGTTTTTGCTTATAAAATATTGACAAGCGGAGACGTTAATGCTTCTGGAAACGTTAATGTTGGTGGAAACTATTCCGGCTCCAAGGGCTTATTCACTAATCAACTCAATGTCGCTGGACCGCTTCGTGTTACAGGAAGTTTCTCGGGATCTAGTACCGGCTATCTTGGTGCGCTTGATGTTGCAGGCAATATTGGCACTTCCGGCTCCGTAACAGTTAAGTCTGTACTTTCAGGCACTAATGCCATCTTCGGCGGGGGCGGTGGCGTTAACGTCGCTGGACCGCTTCGTGTTACAGGAAGTATTTCTGGGTCCAATAGAATTTTTGGATACGGGATAGAAACAAGTGGGCAATTAGGAGTTTCAGGTTCGTCCGTGCTCAAGTCCACCTTATCAGGGACTAATGCCATCTTTGGCGGCGGGGGCGGCGTTAACGTCGCTGGTCCCTTCCGTGTTACAGGAAGCTTCTCGGGATCTAAAGGCATATTTAATCACCAGCTTGATGTCGCAGGCAATCTCGGGGTTTCTGGCTCAACAACCTTTAAAGGAGATTTCTCTGGGTCTAAAGGTATCTTCAGCAACCAACTTAACGTCGCTGATAATTTAAGAGTTTCGGGAAGCTTCTCGGGCTCCAAAGGCATCTTTAATCACCAGCTTAACGTCGCCGGTCCCTTCCGTGTTACGGGAAGCTTCTCGGGATCTAGTACCGGCTATCTTGGTGCGCTTGATGTTGCAGGCAATATTGGCGCTTCCGGCTCTGCAACAGTTAAATCTTTTCTTTCGGGCACTAATGCAATCTTTGCCAAGGGTGTCAACATTGCTAACCAACTTAGATTAACGGGAAGTCTATCCGCCTCTAACAGAGTCTTTGGATTTGGACTTGAAACAAGCGGACAGCTAGGAGTTTCAGGCTCGACCACGCTCAAGTCTACCTTGTCAGGGACTAATGCAGTCTTTGCCAATGGTGCTATGATTGCTGACCAACTTATCGTTTCTGGCAACGTAGGTATCGGCACTATCTCCCCAGATAATAAATTGACAGTTGCAGGTGGTCATATATCTTCAGAGAAAGGTCTTAAAACAGGAACAGCACATTTTCAATGGTCTGGTAGAACAGCAGCCTTTGCCAATGGGGCAGATGATTTGGTGGCATATCTCACTTTTGGGGACCATTCTACATGGGGTTGGGTTGAAGTCACGGTAACCGATGGGCACAACAATGCGCGGTGTACAGGAAAATATACAAAACGTTATCAGATAGGAAGAAACCAAAGCACAGCCATCAACCACCAGCTATCCGAAGTTCCAGCAAGCATTGGGGCGGTTGCAGATGAATTTAAATTAGGTGATTTTGAAGTTGATAGTAATGATTTAAGAATACCGATCTATAGGGTGACTACTTCAGGAAATTACCTAACTGTTTTTGTTGAAGGCGAACTGACCCTAGCTGCTGATAATGTCGATGGGATTTTAGGAGATCTTGCCCTATCTTCTCCTGCCGAAGTTAGTAATTCCGAAACAAGAGATTATTATAGTATAATGGCCACCCGCGTGGGCATTGGAACCGTCACACCCACACATACTTTGGCTGTTGCGGGAGATTTCTCGGGCTCCAAGGGTATCTTCAATCATCAACTTAATGTTGCCGATAATTTAAGAGTTTCAGGAAGCTTTTCAGGTTCAAAAGGTATATTCAATCACCAGCTTGACGTTGCAGGTCCGCTTAGCGTCACGGGTACGCTCTCAGGGACCAGCGATGTCATTTTTGCGAGGAATGTATTTGTTGCAGGCAGCACTTTTATCACCGGCTCAACAGCGATTACAGGTAATTTATTTGTTTCAGGCAATGCAACTTTTGGAGATGCCACAGGCGACTCTGTAACTATCAACGCCGCTACGGTAAATGTCAAAAACATAGCTACCGGTTCAGATCCGACTTCGCAGGTGAAAACCCTTATGATCGACACAGCGGGCAAACTAGTCTTTGGTGTTGGTGGCTCCGGTGGTGGAGGCTCCACAAATCCAGGCGGTGCCACCACAGAGGTACAATTCAATGACGGAGGCGCTTTTGCTGGCTCTTCACTGATGGAATTTAATAAAACGACAGGTCAACTATCATTGACTGGAACTCTTTCCGGGTCAAGTGCGATATTTAATAGTCATGTCAACATTGCTAACCAACTTAGACTAACGGGAAGCTTATCCGCTTCTAATAGAATCTTTGGATTTGGTGTCGCGACTAGTGGCGACATAGGGGTTTCCGGCTCAGCATATGTTGGGTCTGCATTGTCTGGTACAAATGCAATTTTTGCTAAGAGTGTCAACATTGCTGACCAACTTAGACTAACGGGAAGTTTGTCTGCCTCTAACAGAGTCTTTGGATTTGGATTTGAAACAAGCGGAGATTTAGGAGTTTCTGGCTCGACCATGCTCAAATCCAGCCTTTCCGGGACAAATGCGATTTTTGCCAATGGTGTTAATATTGCCGACCAGCTTAGACTAACGGGAAGTTTGTCTGCCTCTAACAGAATCTTTGGATACGGATTAGAAACAAGTGGACAATTAGGAGTTTCTGGCTCGGCGTACTTTGGGTCTGCATTGACTGCCAGCGCTGTATTGTCTGGTACAAATGCAATTTTTGCCAAGGGTGTTGACATTGCAGGAAATCTTAATGTTTCAGGCGCGGCAGTGTTTAACGAAACCGGCGTGGATCAAGACTTCAGAATAGAATCTGTAGACGAAACTCACATGATTTTTGTTGAGGGGTCATCCAATAGAGTAAGCATCGGTGATTCCGTAGACTCTCCCGCAGCCACCTTAGAAATCACAAACAATGCATCTGCTGGAGCGTATAACGTTCCTCTTGTGCAGCTTAATAATAATGATGTTGATCAATTCGTTCTTGACATTACCGCTGCAAACACAACCGTTAAAGCAATTGAGGTCAAAGCCTCAAATACTACAAGCAATGTAATGGAAATAACAGGAAGCGCTCTCACAACAGGCGGATTGCTTCACCTACAATCAAACTCTTCTGATGCCGGTAACAGAACTCTTTTTACTGTCCATAACGACCACGAGTCAGCGATTGGCGTTCAGATGGTTCATTTCAAGAATGACGCCCTTGGGGGTACTGGGGATCCGATACTCCTGGTCGAGTCAACAGCAGAAGAGACAGAAGCGATTGTTGAGATAAGGAACACAAATGTGGCGACGAACAAGCCACCGATACTCAAGCTCAATCGCGCATCGTGGGCTGATGCTGACGATATGGGTATCGGTAACATCGTATTCCAGGGTGTGAACGACCCAGTCTCACCGAGTAAAATCGAATACGCAACCATTGTAGGAACTGCTTCCGACACGGCCGAGGAGGACGAGGGAGGTAAGATTGTATTCAACGTGTTTGCTGGAGGACAAGCAGGCACCGCTGCATCAACAAATCTCTTGTCGATAGGTGGCGAGGTCAAAGACGGTGCCGTATGTGAAGTAGTTGTTAATGATGCTGGTATAGATTGTAACTTCCGTGTTGAATCCGATGACGAAACTCATATGCTTTTTGTCGATGCAGAAAACAACCGCGTAAGTATTGGCGATGATACAGATGGCACCACCGCAACATTTGAGGTTACAAATGCTAATCATGCCAACTTCAACACTACGCTTGTCCAATTAAACAACAATGAAGCCGACCAGATCGCGCTTGATATTAATGCTGTTAACACAACCGCACATACTGTTGACATTACTGCCGCCAATACAACCACAAATGTTATTAATATTACTGCCAACGATTGTTTGTCCAGCGGCGCGGGAATTGCAATCGACCACAATGACGGAGCCACCACAGCCGTTGGACCCGTTGGTATTAAATATGATTTCGATAAAGATGGAGTCCAAGGTGACGATATAACCTCTGGTTATACTGGGATACAAGTCAATATGACAGACGCTGCCACCAATGATGAAGAATCTAACGTAACGATGATAGGCATGGATCTTGATGTTGACTCTGCAAGTAATCAAGGCACTAATACTAATGTTGGTTTAGATATCAAGTGTACCAATGCAACGTCTAACTATGGTATTGTCATTACTACAGACGACGATTCCGCATCAAGCGCCGACATCGTAATGAAATCTGATGGAGATAACAATGATTACGCCGCAATTAGTGCAGGATCCAATGGTGCGCTGACAATAACAACTGCTGACCAAGCCGCAGCAGCCGCAGACCTCGTACTGAACATTGATGGGGACTTTGTGGTAGATACGACAGCCGCAGAGAAAATACAATTGTCAACAAACGTATCCACCGAACCCGGCGGCGGCTTCGATATATCTGGCGCTGTAACCTCATACACTGCTGAAGTCAATGGCATAATTGAAACAACATATTTACTTGATATAGTTGGGTTAAGATCGTTTGCCGCCGACAACGCCGCAAAACGAGTTATTGGAGAAGACGGCGTAGCCGCTGCTCATTTTGGCAGAATAGATGTTGCTAAAAATGGAATAATATATAGAGCAGAACTAGGCTGTATAGAAGGGCCAGCGGGTGAAAGCGATATTATCCAAGATATTGATGTCGTAGCCAGCACAGCCGTCCGCGCTCAAGGTGCCATCTACGACTCCGATGGGACAAATGTGGCGATAATCACCGCAGGAGCAAATTGGCTCCTTGGGATGTTCGGGGCTTCGACATTCGATCCGTTCGGAGGCACTGGCTTCACTTCTGGTTTAGATGATTATTATCTTTACTTAGTTTCCGGTGCCGCAGCAGGAAATGATATAGATTTTAACGCAGGCAAGTTTGTCCTCAAGCTCTACGGTGCCAAAAGCTTCTAATAGTTAAGTTTTAGTGCTGGAAAGAGATGATACTATGAATAAACATAAAATCGGGCATTTAAGTTTTTAGAACACTATTTATTTGTGATTAAATATCTTTAATGGAGTGTAATATGTCTACCTTGCTTGAGCAAGCCATAGTTGACGCCGAGGCACTTAAAGAAGCGGCAATGAAAAACGCAGAAGCGACGATTATCGAAAAATATTCCTCTGAGGTTAAAGCCGCAGTTGCATCTTTAATTGAACAAGAGGGCGAAAATCTTCTGGGAGATCTCGATGAAGAAGCTGAAGACCCAAGCCCCGTAATGGATGAGGTTCCGTATGCTGTTGAAGAAGGCGATGATCCAATTATGGTTCGTCTCGATCTTGAGGCGTTAGAACGTGCCCTAGACGAAGAGGGCTCGACAGCCGCTGAAGAAACTCATGAAGAGCTTGCAGAAGAGCTTGAAGACGAACTCGCAGAAGGCGATGAAGACATTGAACTTGATGAAATGATTCTTAACGCTATAGCAGAAGAACTAAAAGTTGATCTGGGTATTCCAGATCAAGGACTTGGAGGACGCACAACTCCCACCGCTAGAAATTTAGAGGGACAAAAAGTTCACCTTGCCGCCCTTAAGGACGATGAACTTGCAGAAGAACATGCCGCACTAGAAAAAGCTAGAGAAGAAGCAGGCATGTATATGGAGCAAGTGGAAGCCTATAAAACAAAGGCAAGCAAATTACAAAAAACAGTTTTACATCTTAAAGAGCGATTGGAAAAAATTAATCTTTCCAACGCTCGTTTACTTTATACTAATCGTGTATTAAATAGCACCTCCTTGAATGAGCGACAAAAAATTAAAATTGTCGAGTCTATTT
>Ga0209434_1000803_pt1 | contig 14632 bp, 3 predicted proteins | sample ETNvirnome_2_300_FD_184068 | JGI IMG/M metagenome (GOLD analysis project Ga0209434, IMG submission 184068) | Marine viral communities from the Pacific Ocean - ETNP_2_300 (SPAdes) (version 2) | ecosystem: Environmental > Aquatic > Marine > Oceanic | place: Pacific Ocean | collected 2013-06-22
TTCCGTCAGATATAAAGTGTTATCCTCATGGACTGTACTTGCGGCGTCGGCACCGCCCTGGGTCATAGTAGGTACATCGTTGTACAGGTCTCTGGGAGCACCGGTATCGGTATACCTGTCGTATTCAGACAACGGCTCGCCGTCCGAGTCGTGGAGCGCAGAGCGGCGGCCCAGAGCATCGCTGTACCCGGCCGGGCACAAGTTCTGCGGATTTTTTGTGCCGCCCATATCAAACGAAATTGGACCAATATCACTTCCCCAAAATTCGCAATCGATGTCCGGGGGCGGTGCCTCCCAGGATCCCATGAACGTGTAGGGCTTTGCTGGCACCCTGAACTCGCCTTCGGACGAGACGGTGTAAACATATGTTCCATGAAGAGTCGAATATGTCTTAAAAGGCTCCCACCCTATGCCACCTTCTAAATTATAATATTCGGTCATGATGTCGCCGAGGAAGGACTGTACATCGTCGTCGATGCCGGTGCCGTCCGGAGTGAGGCCGACATTGTCGCTGAAGAAGCCAAATTCATCCCCTGGGGGGTGTTCGCCGGTGGAGGTCCAGTCCGTGTCGCGGACAATCGCCAGCCCCTGTTTCCACAGCGCAAAATAGCTTTCCCTCGTCGTCGTGTGCATATTGTACCATTGTCGCGATAATCTATAAGAATGAGCAAAATTAGATTCAGCATCCAAAAAAGAACCGGCCAATTGTATTCTGGCATTAAAATTTGCCCAATCGGAGTCGCCGGCTGAAGTCTCCTCACCCTCTCTCCAGGACGCGTCTCCTGTTCCCATGGTCATCGTTGGTATACCGTACGATGTACCAATGATGACCACGATGTGGGCATCGGAGTGCCCGTCTTCTTCAGAACTGGAGTCCGAGACCCAGGCACTCATCTCCGCAGTGATGCGGTCAGTGGCGGAGAAGGATTCCATCCAAGGTTGTACGCCATGAAACGTATTTAACGGAAGAAATGTCATTGCAGTATAAAATTCATATCGGTTAGTATGGTCTCTATATGTAACCATATCCTCAGACTCTCCATTAATCTTGTTGTAGAAGTGAATGAATATACTTTCATTGCTAATTGGTACGTATCCCCAATGCCGGCCGTAAGATCTATCATAGGCGCCGCCGTCGTAGCTGTCACGGGTCGTAGTGGATATCACAACACCGGTGGCGCCGCGCATTCTGGCGATGTTGTCTTCTTTTATTAAAGATGTGAATTCAGGCACAGGCATTAGAATTTACTCCTATCTACAGCTATTCTGTCGATGACATATTTTGATCCACGTTGAATATTAAACGAATAAGCAGCTGCCAATGCTATTGAACCTGGGGCTCCGAAAATAAGCCGATTGGACTTCTGATCGAAATTAATCGTTCTTGCGTCGTCTAAATCATAGAAGGGATCAGTCTCGTTGCTAAATTTATTTTCCGGAGTCAAATTCTCGGCGCGACAGGCGCTGACATCAGAACCGGCGCCGATTTCTGGTTCATCGTCGACTCCAGCGCCTATGCCGCTAGTAAATCTTAAATCAAGGCCCGGTATTTCCTCAAAAAGACTAGAAAATTCCACGTCGAATCGGTCGCTGGCCATGGCGGGAACTAGATTCCCGCCGCGACAGGCACTGACATCGGAGTCAGCCTGGAGGTTTCCTCCGCGACAGGCGTTGATGCCAGGGAGCCCGACGCCGCCCACAATTTGGACGCCAAGACTATGCAAAATATTGTACGAAAGTTCACCGGTGCTTGGATTTCTTGTACCATGCATATACTCCTGTTCTCGTAATATGTTTGCTAGGGCTCTTATTTTTCCCCTTTTTGGAGCAATAAAGGGACTATAAATACCAGTGCGACTACTTGAATATGATTCTAGGCGCCGGCGGGCCTTCTTCTTGAGTGCACGACGTCGACGAAATGTGGGCTCTGTGGTGGTGGCTTGGGCTTGGCCGCGGCGTTTGTTACGCTTAGTTGATTTAGTTTTAGCGGAGGTACCGGAACGAACGCCGCGCGCGGGGTGAGTGCCGGAGCGATAGTCGCCGGTGCGGGTGCGACGGCCGCGGCCTGCAGGCTCATCATCAGTGCCGGAGCCAATACGGGGTGTGGATTTTGGATATTTAGCCATTTTGATTATTCTTTTATATAATTAGATTTAATTATATTTATTATCTCCTTCTTTTAAGCCTTTGAGGATCCACCACCGCCCTGGAAGCTCTTACTTCGCCGGGCAACACGAGTCGCGGCCGAATCCTGCGCCCGGGCATCAGAAGGGGTCCCAACTTCGATGGAGTGTTTTCCAGCCTGTGTTGACTTGGGGTGTTCCTGAACCTGTTGCGGCGCGCCGGAAGATATTCGAACTGCATCCGCATACCTAGTTCTGCCTACGTACTCAGTAACCTTCACTGCGATTTCTGTTTCAAGACTGGCGGCGGTTGTTTCTTTCTCAACCATAGCTGCCTTCATCGCCTGAGTATCGCCGACATCAAGACGGCCGGAGGTGAGCTGTTCCATAAATGTACGTTGGGCCCGGGACTGAGCCAGAGAGCCGAGGTCGTCGGGTTGGGTCGTGCCCTTATCGATCAATGCGGCTCCTTCCAGCGGATCCATCTTTTCGGTCATGCCGGTGGCTTCAAATCCGGTGCTGTATACGATATCACTTTCGTCGACGGCACTGAGTCTCATATTTCCTGAGATATACTCATCGATCGGTATGGTATTAAAAAATCGCATTGTATGAACGTGATCTTTTATATAACCCAGAGCAACATCAAAAGATCCGGCATAGGAGGTCTCCGTCTCATCATATATGTCTGAGACAGTGCGGCCGGTGAGTTCGATGGCCCTCTCAAAAACAGAGTGCCCTGAGTGAGTTGTAATGGGTACACCGTCAGTATGGTATGTTGGTGATATTAAATTAATTAATTTTTCAAGTTCTAATTTAAATTCTTCCATACCCCCCAATGTGCCATCAGGAGGCATAATTGCCAACAATATGCGTTTCGTTTCAGTCTGCAGGGTAGCGAGCATTTCCACTTCGCCCGTGGTGACCAAACTAAATGTTTGATAGAGAAGTTCTCTAAACATATTATAATAAACAACGGCGCGAGCGCATGCGTGTTTTAACGTTCTGTCGTCGGGATCGAATACGGCATCTGCAAAAAAGGTATTAAAATAATCCCCTAAATTGTTATAGCTACACGCTTCAAGTGCAGTTTCATAATAAGTTTCTACAAAACTATCGTATGCATCTACGAGATCTTGAAACAGTTTATCATAAAAGAATTCAAGAGTTCTGTCTTCTACTTCAAACCCAATAATATATTCAGTCATTGGTTCGCCTGTTATGGATAACCTCTCAAGATCGGAATGTTCCGATTCGGGGGCACCATATGTGTTGTAATAGGCTACATCATCATCCATAAAATCTCGATATTCAAAACACATCAGGCGATAACTACCCTTAACTGACAAACCAGAAGGATCAGATTCCGTATAGGTACCCGTGGCTGTGTCGTAGGCGGTATACTCACCGGTACCGAACAAACTTTGATAATAAGGGTTATAGTTTCTAAGTCTGGTGTTCCATGCGTCATTGACGTCGTCGTCGCAGGCAACATCAAAATTAACAAATTTTAGATATGATACCAGTTTAGTCTGGGTATCTCCAGAATACCATGAATTGTACCAGATCCCGCTGGCCCATTCGGACAAATCAGCTGTATCGGCGAGTCCAGGCTCATATTGATATACATAAGGCTGGCCATATTTTAGATTGTTTGGATCATATTCATATGTACACGTTTTGGTCAGTGGATAATCTATGTCAAGATCCATATTAGATGTTATAATTATTGGATTGGGAGTCGCGGGGAGCCAGGTGGCGCCACTCCACACCTGCGGCACGAAGGCGTCTTCTTCTGTTGGTGGATAATTTGCGAAGTATGTTGTTCGCACCATTGTCGCTTTCGAGACTTTAAAATATTTGTACGGCACGGTTAGGTTAAATATTTGTTGAATTCTTGAAATACTAGCTATATATGCCAAATTACTCTGGGTGTGCAGTGCCTTCTCCCAATCAAAAAAGACAATGCCTTTATTTTGTACGACAAAATCCGCGCGCAGATCGGCCTCTTCGGTCGTGTGGCCTTCGTAACCTTCCATCGGTACGCCGCTCTCTGAGACGCCTTGTCGATAGGCGTCGTAGGTCTCATCGGAGAGCGCCATGCTATGAAGAGAAAGTCCGGAGGACGCGTCTGGACTTTGCTCTTCTTCTGCTAAAAATTCAGAGTAATCGCCCATGCCGGGTCCTACAGGCGTTGTCATCACCACACTTCGTGCCATCTTGGTCCAGGCTCTGGGAATATATTCATTACCTCGGAGATAAAAGGGTGATGACGTCGTCGGACGTCCCCGGTCGGAATCGCGGCCGTGAGGCGTATACCCGGCGGCGCCTCCCGGATCGCCGGTCATCATGTTGCCGATAACGGATACTTGGGAAACATACCACGTGGGATCCCCTTCGGCTGGGACCGCGATCGCGGCCGCGATCGCTTCTGTCAGGTCGACTGATTCAACGATTTCGCTGGGATCGTCGATGTCGTCGGTGTCGTCACCAAATTTATAGGGTGGATTTGGATTATTTGGAGTATATTCCTCGTCGGGGCCAAAAACTCGGCTATCATAAATTTTACTAGTATAAATCAATTTCTTTATTAGCCGAGTTTGAATACCAACTCTTCCATTTATAACGTTCAATAAAGGTGAAAAGGCATTATAAAAAGTGCCAGATTTGGTGATAGATGACTTCGGGCCATATGTTCGTCTATATATTCCCAATGTGGGGATTAGGCTATGAGAATCTTTTTTGGCTTCTAAAATATATTCCAGATTTTCTATATTCTTTTCCAACTCTGGATCGGTACCTGCTATTGGTCTATGTTGTTCAATCAAGCTATTTATAGTGTCGATAACGTGCCGATGATCTACTGGTTCAGATACAAAATATCTGCCTTCAAATGTTTGTAATGGTATGTCGTGGTACGGAGTAAGGGTTTCCGCTTCCACGAATATCTCTTCGACTTGCTCTGGTATATCGTTATATTTCAGAACATGTTCATACGTAATATCGCCAAAATTATTATTGAAAAAAGATCTTCTTGTGGTGTCTAATTCTTCCCAATCCAAACCAATTGTAAAAATAGCAAAAAGCTTTTCAACAACACCTAGCTGATATATAGTCTCGTCCGCGCCCGCGGCCGGATTATATCTTAATTTAAAAAGTAATTCAATATTTTGTATCTGAATGATTTCCTTTCCATCGATGTCATATGATTCAGATTCCACCACACTGGAACCATAAGAAGATGGCCATGAAACAGTATCCACTTTCGTTGGCACAACCCGGGTTGTACCAACGAAAGTGGGTCGAGAGGGCCCTGATTCAGTACCCAAAAGATCTGTGAGAGGAACTTTCCATTTTAAAATGGACGGATCGTCATCGGATGACGGGCCGAGGATCCCCGATTCACCATAATCTGTTAGATATAGCAGGACATCGTCAATATGCTCGCCCATAAAACGATCCATCGAATCGGTCAACCCGTACCATGGGCCGAATGTGTTTGATGGTACACTTTCATCGACTGCGCAGTCGACGTGGGTTTTGCCCCAGAAGGCCAGATGTACGTTCATCTCGTTGCTGCCTAGGTTGTGCTGGTCATAAGGCGTTAAAATAGCATCGACTCTTTCAGACTCTGTGAGCGCTTCATATGCATCATCGATTCCATAATACACGCCATACACATCTTTTACAAACAAAGTTATCATGTATTCTAACACAAACGGAAATGCGATGCTAGTACTGTCAAAATTTCTAGCAGCGTCGACTTCGAAAGTATATATTAAATCTTGTAAATTAAGTTTAGATTCCTCTAGTTGGGTATTAAGTGTGCTAAATGGCGAGATCCAACCATACAGATAAAGATCATCAAAATTATTCCTAATAAATTCCTGCGGATCTTTCTCTAAATCATCTTTTGTCATGTTGATTGTCAAATTACAAAGAAATTCATAGCTCCCATCTTCCGTTACTGTTCCCGAATCGGTTCGTTCTCTGCCGACGGAAATTTTGTTAACAAAAACATTTGGCAAATATCTACCAAATAAGTTTTTAGACTTAACGTTTAAATCAATTTTCATTATTCATCCTCACATACATCTCCAATTGGAGTCAGTGCGTCATCATCAAAATCTGTATTATCTGTATTAGAGGGTGCGCATATTTCTGGCACAGCCACACTTCCATAAATATCGTAAAACAACGCCTCTTCTTCTTCCTCACAATCAAAGTCTAAATCAATATAATATGATTCTTTATTAAATGTACTAACGCATCGACAAGCAATTTTTGGATATACCTGTCTGTCTGTTAATACATCAAAATAATATTCTACACCAGTTTCTGTTAATTCTGTAGTTGGTTCTGAGGTTAATTCTTTTTCGGTGCGGGCGCGGATCATTATACCATCAACTACTTGAGGATCTTGTTTTTCAAAAAACTTTCTTTCTATGGTGGTGGGTACTGCGCAACGACCGGAAATGCATTTGGTCCCGACGTCGCAGCCGGCGTCGTCGTCGCAGCTGATAAAACTCGCAGGGGTGACTTCAAAAACCTCTATATCAAAATTTTCTGTTAACAATTCGGTATTAAGCTCTTCCATATAAACAGTCAAATCATCCCTGACTAGTTCAATTATATTGCCATCAGAAAATTTCTTTGTGGTATTAATCGTATTTGCAATTGAAGTTGTCTCATATTTAGCTGTCGGTGCAGTGACTTTTTTAGTGTAATGTACGTCTACATCAACTTGTGGTATATCGTACTCGATCGAAGAACTAACACTGGGATAGTAAAGTGTAGGATCCTTTACTGAAGACTTGGAGATGTTACCTTGACATGTTACTATTTTCCATGCCGGTGCTGCTTGTTGATTCTCGCTATCAAAATATGCATCTCCTATCTCCGATTGGAATTGCAACTTGTCTGGTCGCACATCAGAACTGATAGTTTCGTACGCATAAACATCTGCATAAACATCTGTCACCCCACGCGTCGACGCGGCAAGGTACATCTCCGTATACCGAGTTGATATTACTTCGATCTCCGCTGCAGACATGCCAGCGGTGACGCCTGCTGTGACTAACCTGAGAATATCTCCAAGCTCCAAGGTACTAGGTGGTACCGAGTTCTCTAACTCTTCAAATGAAAGAATTCCTTCTAAATATTGAGTATTGTTCTTGATTCTTTCATGAATTTTGTTTTGGGCCTCTGTTAACCCAGCATATTCTCCGTCATAAATAATACCCTCGTCATAAAAAGAATAGTATATCGGTTTAAACGTGCCGGTGGCCAATTTGCGTTTTCCATATGGAGTCAGTTGAAAATCAATAACTTGTTCTTTTTTGTTAAGAAATTTTGCCATTTTGTTTATTTTCCGCTATTTTTTGAGTAGTACATCAACGTCCATCTTAATTAGCTCAACAAAGGATAAATAATCATACGGCCAGTTAAAACCAATCTGGAGTCCCGAATCTTTTTTGGCTGCATCAAATATTTGTGTGCTTGCTCCATCAGCCTGATCTGCTATCAAATCATAGTAATCGTGCATTCCTCGTTGTTTAACTTTAAAAACCATCCAACGAAGATTATCTTTCATTAATGTTTGCTTGTTGATTAATTCATTGTTGCTCAAATTGTGAGCCACAGATTGTGCCTGGAATGTGATCTTCTTATGATCTCTTGGTGCTAGATTTTGCCATATATAACTCAAGTCGTCTCGGTCAAATTCATATTTAAATTCGAAGACATACATCGCGACGGGCCTAACATTCTTATTTCTCACGAAATCAAATTGTGGCGGAAATATATATTTGTTTCCTACCAAATTTGTTAATTTTCTAATTGATTCACCTGCTATGGTATTAATTTTTTTTCTGGGAATTCTAATAAACTTCTTGCGCGTTGTTCTTCTTTTTGATGAAACTGGCTGAGACGCGAGAGTCTCAGAATTAACCTCATTAATAATATATGGTACAGCCACAATTGCTTCATATACTACTTGCTTGTCTTTTAATTCGCCAAGTCTCTCGGTTGAATTCTTCTTTTCGAATCCAAGCAGCTTAGGCAACGATTTGACTTTTTTATGTAATTTAATATTTCTGGCTATACTGGAAGTATCAAAATTATTATAAATGCTTGGTGTGTTTGTAATCTCATAGTGATATTTCAGCCAATTTTCCGGGATATCTGTAATACCAAATTTAATGCCTTTGTCTGGATCATCGGCAATCTTTCCAAATTGATGCCACATTCCAACTGGCGTGGAGGAACCCCCGTAAATAGGAGTCGAAGCGGATGCATTTGTAAAATCAAACATAGGAGTTTCAAATTTAGGCTGAATAACCCACCTCTTGCCAACTGTAACATTTTTTGTGGTGGCGGTGGAGTTGGCGGCGTCTTTTGTTTGCTCTAGAACTCTTTCAATTCCGAATAAATTGAAGCTAGCGCTCAGTTGCATAGAGTTAACATCAATTCTGTACCCATCATAGATCGACGGTATGGTTTTGTCGCCGCCGGGAGTGATTGGCGAACCACCGCTGGTGCAGGCCTCAACCGGAATAATCGCTGGCTGTGCTGGATCGGGTCCCTCATTGGCTGGGAGCCTGTACCCGGCATCAATGCGCCGATAGGAGAGCTTACATGCAGCCAAAATTTGTTCTAATGAATATGCCTCAGATATCTTGGTACCCGGCGCCACATATGGACGGAACACCAGATCAACTCTCGCCATACCATCAAAATATGGTGGAGTAAATGCTCCGTTATACCCACTAAAACTATCCTTAGAAGCATATATAAAGGGCGCGCTTGTTGCTCCGGAGCCGGTCGGCCGGCCGGCACAATCAGGGCCGAATGCGGATATGCGATTATACATTGTGAATGTTTGCTCAAATTTTTCACCAGAAGCCGTATTGTGAATTGGAAACTGTTCCGGTTTCCAAGTTTGTTTACCAAAGTCTCCAGAAGAATTACAAACTCGGGCGCCGGCGCGCTTATAATTACTGAGGGAATTCTCTCCCTGTACCCCGTTTGAGTCGAACTCTTTGTGATAATATAATTTACCGTTGTTGGAGGGTTCGATCCAAATTCTGCCCATATATATCGCCCCACTGGCGAATCTTAAATCGTTAGTGACAACTTCTGATTCTAATCTTGTTAGCCCATTATCTTTCAAAAAGAATTTTGGTACTGCCCCAAAGAAATTTCTAGCTTTTAGTTCATACAATTTGTTACCGCCAATATTTACCGACGCCGTAACGTGGAGCGCAGGAGGAGTTAAGCCAGTCGATGAGAAGGTGGCCGATGGGTGAGATTCCATATCAATTATGCCCACTTGTGAAAGATATTTCTGTGGATCCACAATTGTTTCAAATGGCAAACGTTTATCCCAGAATGCCCCACCATAATAGCCTACCGGCCCTGGATTGTTGACGGCGCCTGTAATTGTCAACGCATATAGGTTTAACGATGTATTGGTACCATATGATGCTCGGAGCGTTTTATAATTATTGGTTAATATCGGATAATCAACGGCAATTCCCGCTTTAATTGTGTTATAAAGAATTCCTGGAGAAATCAAAGTATCAAGGAGTGGCTTAAGCGCGCCGCCACAGAAGGAATAAATAGCCGAGCCATGGCTCGCTGTGAGGGTAGGGTCGACACCGTCTACTGTAAGATAGTCTGTATATGATCTAGAAAATTCGGATGCCAATTCTAAAGTCGCCTGGGCAGGGTAAAATCCCTTGTACGGATTATATTTAATCGCGGCGAGGCACGTCATTCTAATCTCTTTGGCATTTAGAATAGCATTCCTTGTGGTTCCTAACATTGACCAGAAATCACTATTGGAGTACTCAATGTAGAAGTTTCTATCGGAACTATTAACATTTGTGCCGGGAATTTCGAATGTATCAAGTTTCCCGCGATTTGCTATTCCATATTTGAGATAATCCTCTACATGTTGACTTATTCTATACTCTGGGATAATCGAAAATCCTTTGGCAAGAAGTCTTAGTTCTTCTCTATAGTCGCTATAACTATCATACCACGGTCTAGATGCACTAACCACAAACTTGCTCGATGAGCCATCTTTTAATATTATTCCCGCTTGAGTGGGTGCCTGCCATTCTGCTTCGCCGGCCAAAACTTGAATTTGGGCCGCGGGACTAAAATGATTACTTGTCGAGGTAGTTAAACCAGTAGGTTGCGGGGCGAAAGATGGCGTTACGGAATTGGGTGAGCCATTAAAATGCTTACGAGCATAAAGCGCACCGGGATACATATTTATTAATTGACTATCGTTGCTTGGTGTGGTCTTATATGCAAAGTAGGTATTCTGTAACTCGCCGGCGGGATTATCATATCTATTAAAATTAGAAAGAGAATGCACCGCTGCAGAGACAGCTGTTCTTGTCAGGAAGGTGCTTGGGGCATCCAGGGGCCAAGAGCTTTGTGAAACGGCTATTCCGAAAGAATTATTTAATGTATTTCCTAAAGTATTTCTATCTGTGAAGGAATTGCGCCAATATTGATTATCATAATTGAGTCGTTGTACCGTGGTTGATTTAAACTCATTCAACAACGATGGAAAAATGTTTTGAGAATAAAGTACCCAATTCAACCTATAATTTTGCTTTCTGGATACATTTAATATTGTTTTTAGCGGGGTTTGGATATTGCTCAAATTGATATTTGCTAAATTATTTAATTTTAATTCATTAAAGAAAATGGTTTCGTTTGTGCTTCCGACTTTTAATGTCATATTATTAAATCGGCCAGGGGTATTAGATGGTACGCCTAAATCCACATAGGCTGGCCTACCTTTCATAGAAAGTGGCGGAAGCCTAAATTCTCTTAGTTTGTTGTCAGATCCCGTGATGCATACTAAAATATTTTCCTTCTTCTCTTTGACTAAAACAGGATGTTCTTGCTGTCTAAACTTGTTCCAGCCCCAGCCATACAATGATTTTCTTCTTGTTAATAAAAGATTCAAATATGATGCTGGAGGCACTTTAGAATTAATATTAGGATCCAAATCACTATTAAGATAACTGCTGACGTTAGTGGTCGCTGGGAAGCCAAGAGTATTTCTTGCTGTGGAACTAGTAACCGGATCAAGTGTTACTGTGTTTAATCTATTGGTCGGCTGATAGCCTCCTAATAGCGGACTTGTTCCAATTTCACTCGAAGCGGATACAAAATCATAAAAAGGCACAAAGCCGCCGGCCGAGCTAGAGCGGTAAGGCATTCTCCCAAAATCAAATGTGTGTTGAAAACCAGCGTATTTGATGTTCCCCGAATCCTCAATTGAATTGCCGATCCATTTATATTGTCTATCGGCTTGAGGAATTTGATGCTGAATATAAAAATTATCATATAACGCAGATTCAACATCATTTTTTATTCGTTGTTTTTTGTTTCTATGAATTTTATGAAATCCAGGTAATTGATCGGCCGAGGCGCCCGGCCCATTCGTTGCCGCGGTTTTGCCTGTTACAAACAGTGAGTCGCGGCCGAATCTAGCAGTGTGGCGGGATAGATGCGAACGTAAGCCATAGTCTTTACCGTGGATATCATAAACACGAGAAAGAGAGGGTACACCCCCTGGTGCTTCTGAAATTGTGCCTGAAGGGCCCTGAGAGGGCTTAATGACGCTTAAGTTGCGATATGGAATGGCATTGTAAGGCGAGAATTCTGACGCCCTAAAGTCTTGATAGCCTCGCGTCTGGATCTCTATGCCTCCCGGGGCAGCAAATCGATTGATTATAATATTATCGCCGACAGACTTGGTAAGGTATTCTACATTATAATCACCCACGAATTGGAAGTGATCTTGTGCGCCGCGGCGTGCATCTAATATTGTTCTTACATTTGTTGTATAACTAATTTGAGCTTGATCTAGCTGAGAAGGCAATGTTGGCTGGTTTTCAACAAATGCTCTTGGATTATCATAAGCGCCAAATGTGTGCAAGAATTCGTAGCCCTTCACATAGTTGCCTAAGATTGTTGAACCGGTTTTCATTTGAATATTTTTAATATTCACTGGGCGTTTGGTCGCAAGATCTCTATATAGCCATGCTTTTTGATAGGGCGCATGTGGGTAGGGAACAGTACCGAAAGGAACTATCAAATCGGGTGGAGGATAATCTGGCCCATGCACACCAATCGCGCCGGAGACACCGTCGACGGGGTCCATCGTGCCCAACACAATCTTCCAAGCTTCCGGCCTTGTGGTGGCTCTATCTCCCCCCGTATTTAAGGCCACGTGTCTTGATTGGTGGCCCCCTACCATCGCTTCTGTGAACGGCCCTTGCATCGGTTTTTCCTGATCTGGCCCATAAACGTCATTATGAAGATTTGTAATCTCAAGACTTGCAGAAACACGATCAACAACTTCTTTATTAAAACCACTTCTAACAGATGAACTAATCACACTAAACGGAAACGCCATGGTTGATTTAACGGTTTTGTATCCTATGCCACTTTCCCAGTCGCGACCATGTTGTACATTGAATATTTTATTGATTTTAGGGAAGAATTCCTGGCAGCCAGCGCCTCCGCCGCGACAGGCACTGACTCCCGTCTGGGGATCATCAACAAAATCCTGTTGAAGAACCATGTCTTTAGTCAAACCAAGCAGAACGTTCCGTGGAATAAAGACGCCGCCATCTGTGTTCACGGGCCCAGCGGGATAACAGGCTGCGGCTACGTAACCAAGTTTTTTATCCGGCGGAAAATTTGCTCCACCTTTGATCGTCTGGGTGGGGACGAATTCCTGGCAGTCAGCGCCTCCGCCGCGGCAGGCACTGATTCCCATGGGTTCGGGGTTGAATACAACTGATACATCAATTACTTTATTAAAATTTCTTTTTGCAAACTGACTATGCTGATATTTAACTCCGTCAGTGGTCGAAACTATTGGGATACTAGCTGAAAGCCTTGGGGTTGAAAAAATTACATCTTTAAATATTTGTCTTTGTGTGTCAATAGTAAAATCACCACTGGTGATTTCCGCTGCGGTGGTTTCTGCTCGTTGTTGCCAGAAATCTTTGCGACGATTCGTAGGGCGCGGCGACGAAGGCACAGGAGATGAACCTCTCAACCAATTGTAAGATTGTTCTATCCTGCCAGCAAATGCGCCGTCTGGTTCTGCAGCTTGAGCATTACTATCAATAATGGGCATTCGTGACTGATATTTATTTCTCTCCAAAACGTGGCTTTCGATAATGTTTGAAACGCCGTCCATGAATTCAGAAGACGCCGGAATCAACTGAGAAATAATGTCCGTTAGCGCGTCATCAAACCATTTATAATATTCTATGTATTTTTCAACAGTTGCAATATTTTTAACTCTTCTAAAAAACGCCTCTCTCAGCTTTTCCATTTGTTTATATCGATCACGATATCTATTAACTGGGGTACCAATTAAATTGTGAAAATCAATCGCGCCGGCAAAGAAATCCAACATTTCTTCTGAAATGGCATTATATAAACTTTTTTCAATTGAATACACAAAATTTGGCAATATCTCTTCTCTTCTTAAGTTCGGGTATAAGACGTCCTCATCTGAGAAAATTTGAACCATATCAGATGCAACTACTTGTTCTGGATTAATAAATTTATATGTATTAACACGCTTCTTCTCAATCACATCGCTTGATGAAGCTTTAAAACCATAGCCAAGCCCATCGTGTAGATATCCTGTAATTTTACCTAGAAATCCGTAATTGTCCCTGATATTGGAGGAACCGGAGCTAAAATCTTGTACAACAAAATTGCCGGTCGCATCGGATCCAGTTACATTTCCAAAATTCCAATTAAGGGCCAATGTGTCTTTGTTTAAAAGCTCAACGTGGCCGGCTCCCTCGCTGGCTGAAAGGAACGGAGATATACTCTGATAAGAGCCCGAGATTCCAATATTTTCAATATCGAGTGCATGCTGTTGCAGAGAATTTTGGTCAACATATTTGGCCCAATATGTAAGAGATGAAGGCAGCACATCTGATAAATAAGTCGTTGAGCCTGTCATGTCGGCCCTTTGGGCACCAACAAACAATCGTTTGCCGGCATTTAGAAACTTTTTGCCAAGAGCGTTTGATAGTGTCGTTGACACATTAAACGAAACATTCGTATCCGCCGTTGTGGGATTGATTCCAGTAAATATAACATCATAATCATTTGCTGATGTGCCGCTCACAAATGTTGCGTATGGGAAACCCTTGGGTTTGATGCGAAGTGAGAAATTCCACATTTCATTATCATAAACATTCGAATATATACTGCTTGTTAAACTAAACCCATTGCCGCCTGGGAGCGATGAGGTTAATTTAAAACGTACATTTTTTGAACCAATTGCGTCCCTAATCGCATAAACATTAAAATTGGCGTGATCGTTGGGGGAATTCGCGGGGAAGAAGGTAGTATCGGTACCATTTCTGCTTGCGGCCGAGCCGGTGTCAACGGTTGCCATACCAAACAATGATATTGTATTAAATGTTACATCTCTTGTTATC
>Ga0209434_1000804_pt1 | contig 14596 bp, 20 predicted proteins | sample ETNvirnome_2_300_FD_184068 | JGI IMG/M metagenome (GOLD analysis project Ga0209434, IMG submission 184068) | Marine viral communities from the Pacific Ocean - ETNP_2_300 (SPAdes) (version 2) | ecosystem: Environmental > Aquatic > Marine > Oceanic | place: Pacific Ocean | collected 2013-06-22
GGAGCCGCATATGATGAGGGCGCGGAAAATTTTCTGCACCTTGGCAATTTTGAGCTTTACGATTTGGATGGTTGTGATTTTTGGGAAGAATGCAGAATGGAGGAAGACGATGAAAATTAGATCGGGGTTCGTATCGAATAGCAGCAGCAGCAGTTTCATTTGCACGTGCAAAAATTGCGGGGACACATTTCGTGGCGAGGATTGGGAAGATGAATGCGGATGCTGCCCCCCGAAGAAGGAGAAGAGCTATGCCGAAATCGGAGAGGAGATCGGCAAATTGGTGCAGGAGAAGCAGGAGGCGTACGGTGATGCGCACGGGAAGGCAGCGAAGGTGATCGAGGCATTGTATCCTGACGGCATCCCCGTTTCCGCGTATACGAAGGCCTTGACAATCATCCGCATTTGCGATAAGCTCTTCCGTGTTGCGACCGACAATGACCCGATGGGCGAGAGTCCCTTCCGTGACATTGCGGGGTACGGGATCTTGATGAGCAAGCTGGAGGAAGGTGATGAAGCTTAACACTGTTGGCGAAGTAATTCGATTCCTATCGAAATTTGATGAGCAGTTGCCAATTCGCTTCCCCATAATGTATGAAGCGGTCCGCGGACAGATTGAAACGGAATATTGCAAGGTTAGCAATGATCCCTGGCGGCATGGTGTTAGTGAGAACCTCGATGAAGTTGTGGTGATTGATGTTGAATGATAAGGAACGGGACCACGACATTGCCTGCATCGCATGCGGAGAATCCGTCTACGGCGAGTACGGCCCGCAGAACCCGTATGCGAAGCGCAACTGGCGATTGGACGACGATGACAATATTGAGCACTATTGCGTCGACAAGCTAGCGGAGAAGAAGCAGAATAAAGATATTGAGGCAAGGTGGGCTAGCGGGCAAATGTGCTACGCCGTGGGACCGATTACGCCAATGGCTTGGCATGCGACGGTAAAAATAATGGAGGAGAACGATGAAACTATATGAAGAATTTTACAACATATCCGATCTAACAGATCACCCAGATTTCACCCGTACCATCGGCATCGCCATGGTCTTCGATGATGACGATAAGGATGGTCCACCGAAGGCAGCATCGGCATTGTTTAGTAAGGCCGACATGGATATATATGAGGCGACGGGCGAGCGTGGCCAAATTTACGACATGGACTTCGACGCCTGGAACGCCCCGCCGTTTGAGGAGCATCAGATCGGAAGTAAGGTCTTTGCAGAGGCGGGAATTGAGCCGACCGAGGAGAATAAACGGAGGTATCGCATAATTTACCGATTGTTCGGAGAGGCGCACGACAAATCGCTCCATTATATCTACCTCTCCTTTCTTGAGGACAAATGCAACACAAAAACGGGGCACACATTTCACATGGAGAAGGGCAATGAAAATTAGACATGGATTTGTGAGCAATAGTAGCAGCAGCAGCTTCGTCTGCGCCATCGACGATGAGCAAGTGCCGCTCGGCTTTAACCTTCGGATCAATATTGAGAAGTATACCGAGGAACTCATATCAACCGAAGATGAATTGAGGGAATACATCATGGAGCGCTTCGACGAGGGGCACAAGAATAAGGCGACGGGACAGTACGAATTCTGCGAAACCTATGATGAATATGCCGAGAAGTACCCGAAGGGGAGGGCCGTAAAGATGTACAATGAGTGGGTTAAGAAGCTCCAGGATGGCAAGAAGATCGCTGTCGTCTGGGCTAGCTACAATCAGACCGACGATCCCGTCGAACTCCTTCTTGGCAATAGCAACACCGACGTGCTCCGCAGCCTCGGCCTCGATGTTCTTGCGGGACATTGGTAATGGATGCATCAAAAAATAAGGTCGAACTCATCGGACATTACGGCGGAGATAGGGCGCATGCCATGAGTGCCTGGACAAGCACCACACGTGCGAGGGAGGCGACAGACGAGGACGTTGCTCGGGTGATTCAGCAGATGGCGGACAATGGCCATGGCACCCCATTTGAGAAGAGCATGCTTCACTTCTTTGTCACCTCTGACATTGCGAGCCATATCCATTTGCTCAAGCACAGGATTGGTGTCTCCATCAATACGGAATCGGCACGCTACCGTGAGCTTTCGGACAATTATTATATTCCAGAGGACTGGCCAATTGAGGAGCGGATTCGATTAGACGATCTTCTTCGCCATGTATATCGGGAGTATCATAGCTGCATGAAGCGATTGGTGCAAAAGGGGCTATCAAAGAAGCGGGCAAAAGAAACGGCACGCTTCTACCTCCCGTATGCCAATCAGGTAAAGCAGGATGTTTCTTTTAATTTTCGGAGCTTCCTCCATTTTTACAATCTGCGAGCGGATAAGCATGCGCAGAGGGAGATTGCATTCATTGCAGAAGAAATGCTGCGATTGATTGAGGAAACGGGAGCATTCGATATGAGCTTGAGGGCCCATGGATTACATTCAACCCAAGCAGACGGCTAGCCTAACGCCCGAGCTACACTACGATGACATCATTATCGGGGGCACGCTGCAATCATTGGAGGCCGCCCGAATAACAGGTTTCCCTATATTTTCCACCGACCCCAGGCCCCCTCTTCCATTTGATGAGGATTGCAGCACGTATGAGCATACAGGCTTTCTCCTTTCCCTCCTAGGTAATGGACCCACGTCGGGCATTTCTCGTATTACGGACACCAAAGATGGAGCGTTGGTTCTTCATGGCAAGAGCAGAATTGTGGCCACCATCACGTATGAAAGGGCACACGTTTTTAATGCTGCCGATGTCCTGGATGTCATCGACTCGAGCAACATTGAAAGGGAAATAGAAGAAAAGAATATCGTCATCGACTGGTTTGTGACCAAAAGCAAGCAAAAGGTTCTGCACTCCTTGTTGCACACTACCATCGACGAGGACAATGATGTGGCCCACATTGTCAAGATCTACGATACGTCCGCCTGGTATCGCAAGAATAAAATGAGGAAGAAGGCCGTTGCTGCCATCTCCCTTCTAACGGAAGAAGAGACGCAATCGATGGAATTTGATGTGAGCCCGCAGCTTATTATGTTTAAAGCGATGGACATGCTGCACGAGCCTCCAATTGAATTGAAATGGAAGGGACGAGATGTGCACCCCATGAATCAAACTATATGCAAGGATCATGGCAAGTTTACATTTTATTCAAGCGACATGTCGCTCAAGGATGTGCGGCATCGATTCATGCCGCTGCATTCGAGAGAGAACCTCCTTGCCTTTGAGAAGCTAGCCGCAGTATTTGGGGCGTCAGACATCAATGAGGTCTTTGCCGAAGCGGGGAAACGACCCGCACGAATTGCGGCCATGCTCGATTCAAACCTCGCACGCTACGTCTATGAGGCGTATAGGCGTTTCGGGAAGAAGGGGTTGTATATGCCATCCGCAGTAATGGCTGGATATTCGAATTGGAAGCTCAAGCGGCTAGAGGATACTGTCGATAACTTCATAAGGTACTACAATGGCGACGATTAACGTTTACGGAACGGGCAAGCTTCGGGCATATAAAAAGAATCCATTTCACGGCGTCCCCCTCGTTTTAGAGCCACGCGAGATGAAGCTTCCAGACTCTACCGAGTATGATGAGCTTCTTTCGAGTCACGACCGCGGTTTTCTTCGAACGAAACTTCTAAAGAGCTACATTGGTATTATTAGTACGGGAGGCGTTGATGACGGCGCAGCATATGCAGGCTTGCCTTGGTCACCAACCTACGCTCCCATAGCCAACAACCTCCTTGCCATCGAGAGAAGCGTCCTCGAGTGCGCCTACGCTGGCGTCTCGTCTATCTGGATCATTGCCACGGAGACGGTCGGTACGCTGCTGCGAGAACGAGTGGGAGAGTATTGTAAGACGCATTATCATGCAGAAAATGAAAGGAATGATGAAATTATTCCGATATACTACATTCCATATCATCCGCATGATGCAATATTTCGTCCGTTTACTTCGTGGTCCATATTGTACACATACTGGTTCGTATCGAGACTCATGGCCCAGGTTTCTATGGCAATGCTTCCGATTGGCGCATATGTCTCGTTTCCTTCTGCTCTCTACGATCCACAAGTTGGAAAGGGTCTTGCCGCATCCGTTCTAAAGGAAATGGATGGTGCCAACCCCGAATATCCATCGCTCTCTTTTGATGGGGAAGCGAAGAGGCTCGGTTTCTTTATTGATGAGCGCTGTTGGTACGCTGCCGCTGCACACTTTGAGGGTGGCGAAAATCTCCCTGTGCGCCACGCCAAGCACTTTGATACGGAGAGGTGGCGCAATGCCGCCGTTGAGCATTGTGAACTGCATTATTCGCTTGACAAGGTCTTCGAGGATATGGTAGTATCAGATACGAAAGTGCCCGTTCCGTGGTATTACGACATCCGAACGTGGGAGGGGTATCGCAGCTTCACGGCCTCGAATCATCACTTTGAAGATGAGATTTATGATAAAATTGGAAACCGCTTGTTTTATGAAAACGAAGCGAAATTGGAGGAAAACGATGGGTGTTGAACTACACGATGGGAAGTACATCTGGGATGGATATTGCCATGGGAATGAGCCGACCGTGCCGTTGGCGGAGTTTTATGCTCCCGTAAAATACGCCAAGAGGGCGCTCTCCGCTATCGAAGATGCTAGCTTCTCGGTCATGGCCACGGTATCTTTCGGGGCGACATTTCATAAGGATTTTAGGATCTGCACCGACGAAGGCAAAGCCCTCGGCACCATCATGGAGTTCGAGAAGCTTGACCCAGAGGACGAGAAGCTCTTGTCCTACTTCATTGCGGGCGCAGAGGAATCGATTAAGGGTTGGCACTCGGCGAGGCATGTAAAGAAGTACATTAAGCTGCTTAAGGAGAAACGGGATGAAATTCGTTAATTTACATTGCCATACGAACGCCAGCATGGGCGACGCCATTGGGACGCCGCAGGAGTACATCGACTACGTTCGGGAATGTGGCGGAAATACATGGTCCATGACCGACCATGGCAATATGAACATGCTCCCGCAAGCCTATCTCTATCAGAAGGAATTGGAAGAGGCGGGCGAAAACTTCAAGGTCATCTATGGCATGGAGGCGTACTACATTGACAGCCTCGATACCTGGAATGATTTGAGGGAGGCCAAGAAAAAGGAAAAGAAGGCGACGAAAAAAGAGGAGAAGGATGACAGTATCACCAAGAGCTTCTCTGACGGGGGCAGGAAGGCACAGAAAGACCCGCTCAATCGACGGTATCACCTTGTCCTCCTCGCAATGAATGATATTGGCTTGAAGAACCTTTTCAAGCTCGTGTCAAAGAGCAACACCGATGAATATTTCTATCGGTACAGCCGTATTGATGCCAAATTATTGGAGCGGCATAGCGAAGGACTCCTTTGCTCCTCCGCATGCCTCGGTGGCGTCCTCTCTCAATGCTATTTTGAGAATAGTGATAAGACCGATGAGGCAATTTACGAATGCATTAGAGATGAGGCGCAAGTATTCATCGATATCTTCGGAAAGGATCGTTATTTCCTTGAACTGCAATGGAATGCGATCCCAGAGCAACACATCATCAATAAGCACCTCATCCGTTTGGCGAAGGAAACTGGATTGACTCTCATTTCCACATGCGATGGGCACTACCCACGACCAGAACTGTGGGAGAGCCGAGAATTGTATAAGCGTTTGGCCTGGATGAAGACGGGCAATGCCATTGACCCGCTCCCCGAGAGCGTCGATGACCTTGAATATGAACTTTATCCGAAGAGCGGCACGCAAATTTGGGAATCATATAAAAAATATGGGGAGGGGCAAGACTACGATGACAGCACCATTAGGAAAAGCATCGAAATCACAGCGGAGATTGCGGAGAAATGCGAAAAGATTACAATCGACACGACGATTCGCCTACCTTCCCTCCCAGATGAAAAGAAAACATTGGGGGACTTCTGTCGCATTGGCATGGATAGACGCAATTTCACAGGAAATAAAGAATACGAAGATCGATTAGCGTATGAGCTTGATATTATTGAGAAGCGTGGCTTCGATAAATACTTCCTTCTCATGCGGAGAGTGGCGGAAGAGGCGAAGCGATTGGGGCCCTACGGAACAGGTCGTGGATCGGCAGCAGGCTGCCTCATCTCCTATCTCATTGAAATTACGCAGATTGATCCGATAGAGCATGGCTTACAATTTGAGCGCTTTCTTGACGTTGATGGCAACGCATTGCCCGACATTGATTTCGATAATCACGATCCGCTAGCATTGAAGGAAATGCTTGGCAAGGAATGGAAAAAGAAGTATGGCATCGATGTTGTTTTGATTAGCAATTTTAACACAATGCAATTGAGGAGCCTCATCAAGGACATATCGAAGTTCTACGATGTGCCATTTCAAGAGGTGAATGATGTTACGGGAGCCATGCTAAATGAAGCAATCCCACTAACAAAGAAAAAGCATGGGGTAAAGGCTGGTGTCGTTGTCCCCACGTTTGAAGAGGTGATGGAGTTTAGCACCACCTTGCAGAAGTTCCTTCGTAAGTATCCGCAGATTGCGAAGCATGTCAACATATTGAATGGACAGGGAAGAAGCAAGAGCAGGCACGCTGGCGGCTGCCTCATTGAACGAGATTTGGGTGAGCGCCTTCCTCTCATACGAAGCGGCGGCGTGTCGCAAACGCCCTGGCCAGAGGGTCAGAATACAGGGACTCGCTTCCTTGAGCCCATGGGCTTCTTGAAATTTGACCTTTTGGGCTTGGCTACCCTTCGCATGATTCAAGATGCCGTGCACAACGTCCTCCGACGGAAGGAAGGAATAAAGAACCCACATATTGAAGATTTCTGGGATTACTATGACCAGAATCTTCACCCCGACGTCATCAATTTCGATGATCAAGAGGTCTATGAGGATGTGTTTCATAGAGGAAAGAAGTGGGCGGGCATATTTCAGTTTAGTCAGAACCCTGTGCAGAGCTTTTGTAAATCAGCAAAACCAACATCGCTAAACGATCTATCAACGATTACGGCCATTTATAGGCCAGGACCATTGATCGCAGATGTCGATAAGAAATATATTGCTGTCCGAAGAAATGAGTTGCACATTGAGCACCCCCATGCTATTGTGGATGATGTACTTGCCGATGCTAGTGGCCTCCTTGTCTATCAGGAACACATTGCTTCAATCGTTCATCGTCTCGGCAAGAATGTTTCTCTTGCAGAGGGGAACAAGCTTCGCAAGGTTATTGTAAAGAAGGGCTTCAAGGAAGCAGAGGAGCAGAAAGAAAAGATATTCGAAAAGTTTGCCGCAGGGTGCAAAGAGAAGGGAATCGGCCTCGTCCATGTCAAAAAGATGTGGAAGGATTTTGAGGCCTTTAGCAAGTATGCCTTCAACAAGAGCCACAGCGTGTCGTACGCCGCCATTAGCTTTCAATGCGCATGGTTGGCGCACTACCATCCAGCGGAATGGGCAGCAGCCTTTCTTGAGCGGGAGAGCGAAGCCAAAAAGGAAGAGGCCATCAATATTGTACAAGGAATGGGGTATAAGATTGTCCGTCCCAACATCAATCTTTCGGAGCGGACATGGACCGTTTCTCCCGATGGGAAATCGCTCATTCAGCCCCTAACATCGATTAAGGGATTGGGGTTGACTGCATTGGAACAGATCATGGAGCATCGGCCATTCAATACGATCGAAGAGCTTCTCTTCAATGAGGAGATTAAGTACAATAAGCTAACAAAGAAGGCCCTCGATGTTTTGACGAGGGCGCAAGCGCTGTCTATGCTTGTTGATAAGAGGTTCACTGGCTTGAAGCATTTCTGGAGTGCGACCGCCGTTGACCGACCAAAGGACGAGGCGTCATTTACGGAGAACATTGAGCGATACGCCCCAGAAGGTGACTTTACCGATGAGGAGAAGGTATCTTATCTCGTCGAATTGACGGGCGTCTTTCCCTTTGAACTAGCGCTTCCGCCGAGCCTCCTCGCCGACCTTGAGCAGCACATGGTGCCAACACTCGGTGAGTACGACAAGGAGCTTGGCACGTCCTGGTTTATTCCACGTGACGTTGAGCTTCGAAAGACAAAAAACGGGAAGCCATTTCTCATTATTCACACGATCGATACGAGCGGGTACTATGGTCGGGTTCGATGTTGGGGCTTTTACCCCGAGAAGGATAAGATTTATTTGAATAAGCCGTATATGGCTAAGCTTGATTACGATGAGAAGTGGGGATTTAGTATTCGCAGCTTTAGCAAAAAAATGAAGCTGCTTGCCTAACCAATGTCCTCAATTTGGACTATTTAGAATAGATATAGGAGAAAATAACATGTATCTAAAACGTGGCAAAGAAAATCCAACAGAAGTGGTAAGAAAGGTGCAAAAATTCCTCGGCGTAGCCGTTGACGGAGCCTATGGGCCACAAACCGAAGCAGCCGTCATTGACTACCAAAAAGAAAACGATCTTAACGTTGATGGCATCGTTGGTCCGCAGACATTGATCGAAATGGGCTTGCAAGAGGATCTAACGACAACCCTACCCGAATTGAGGCGAGAGGATAAGCTAAAAATTGCGGATGTTATTGCCAAATTCGAGGGAGCGTACTGGACTTGCAATAAGGATTGGGAATTTGAGGGCTGGTTTGATCGTCCGAAGCGAGACTCGTTGGGGAAGAAGTTGCATCCAAGAGATCGAGTCTCTATGCCCAATTGGAAGCCGCTCGGGTGGAGCAAGTACGGCGAGAACCCTGGCCATGTTGGCCTATCATGGGGTTTTGTGCAGTTTACGCAAGACGGAGGCAACCTGGGTACGCTTCTTAAGCACATAAAACAAGAGTATCCCGACCAATTCCTCGATGCTTTTGGTGAGCATTCGGACGAGTTGGCCCTTGTGACCAACCGACGTGGCAAGAAGGTGAAGCAGAAAGATGAGAAGTCCCCGACGGGATTTTCTCGACGCAGCCCCCGCGTGCAGCCAATTGGGGGACACGACCTTTGGGAGAAGTACTGGACCGAGAAGTTCGTAGCTGCTGGCCACATTGCGGAGTTTCAAGAAGCCCAAAAGGAAATGGCAATTAAGCTTTATTTTGACAGCATGATTCGGAAGAGCGCCATTCCGTACGACATTCATTCGGAGGCGGGCCTCGCCATTCTCTTCGGAAGAAGTGTGCAACTCGGACCAACGGGATGCAAGAAGCTCCTTGATCGATACTTGAAGCACAAAAAGCATCTCTCCGAATATGAAATGTTCAAGTATCTTTACCGCAAGGTGAAGGACCGTCGATGGTCCCATCGATTGCAGAAGCTCATCTACAATGGCGATGTATCCTTTCATAAACGATTTGAGGTGGTAAAGTGAAAGTAGATCGTTGCCACGACTGCCCATTCATCGACTGGTCTTCACGCATTGCCATGAGACCTAAGTGCAAGCACTATCGCACCCAATTGGGCTATTATCGGTCAATTGGTTCCAATTGGCTGGAACGTAGGCCGAAATTCTGTAAAATCAAAGCAATTGAGGTAGAAGAATGAGCATGCCAAGATACTACGTTACATTGGGTGTAGTTGGAACAGATATCAAGACGACCATGAAAATAGGGGCGGGTATCGGTGACTACGAACGATTGAAGGGATACATTGGCCATTGGTGCAAATGGGAAACGATGGCAAAGTACCTCGAAGAAGATAACGGCGGCATTGTTGGCATTGCGAGGGCGTGGAATGAGAACTACTCCAAGATGTTCGCCACGATGGGTGCTGAGCCGCTCGGCGGAGAGCACCATTGGGTACCACGGGATGAAGGCGAGCTAGCCGAATATTGGAAGAATGTTGATAAAGAAAAAGATGGAGAGAAGTCATGATTATTAGATTTGCAAAATGCAGAGAAACGGCGATTACGCCGCAGAGAGCGCACCCGAGCGACGCAGGTTGGGATGTGTTCTTCTGCCCCGACAACATGGACCCACAGGTGAGCAGCATCCGATTGACCCCAGGCGAAGCGTACAAGTTTCCGACAGGGATAAAGACCGAAGTGCCGCACGGCTACATGCTCATGGGGGCCAATCGTTCTGGCATGGCCGCCAATCGAAGCATTGTCCGAGGAGCGCAAGTGATTGATGCAGGTTACTCTGGTGAAATCTTTGTTGACTTACATAATATTGGAAATCAGACGCAAGTAATAACACCAGGGACGAAGATCTGTCAACTTCTCATGCTGCCAGTCGTCCCCTTTCGAGCCATGGAAGTTTCCGAGAACGAACTCTACAATGAACCCGTCGCAATCTCTGATCGAGGAGAGGGTAAGCTCGGCAGTAGCGGCGACCACGTGACAGAATAATATGGTTACGGAACATCTTACCGAAGAGCAGAAGCTGGCCGATCCGAAGAGGGTGTATTCTAAGATCCCGAGGCTTATTGAACGGGCAAGAGTGAATAAAGCCAACGCTGCCGCTTATGTCAAGGATGTGAAGAGACAGGCTAGCGGCGGAAAAGGCGGCCGAAAGGGGAAACGTTTCTACGTTTACATGCCCCTTGCCGTCATGAAAGCCATGGCAGAGCTTGATATATGGCTCAACCATGATGGAATTAGGTCGAGGTCGGACCTAATGACTATGTTTGTTGAGCTTTACGTGAGGAGAGATCCCGATCTTTTGGCAGCAATAGAAAAATACGTTATAGAAAGCGGCGATCGTATTGAATCCGACAAGAATATTCGTAAAAAATACAGCGAAGCCGTTGAAATTCGACAAAAGGTTCTCGGGGAGCAGTCGGGTCTCTCCGAAGAGGACATCATAGATATATTTGATGCCGCAGAGGAGCAACTTGAAAAATAAAAAGACAAAGAAATGTTTTGCAGTTTGCAGCGACCTTGGTGTATCGTGCCCGCATGGGGAGTGTCGCTACTGGATTGATTTTGAGGATGAATTTAACTGCTCAATCATTACCGCAAAGAAGAACGGCGACGGCCTCATTCTCGACGAGGTGGCCAAACGAATAGGTCTCAGCTTGGCTAGAATAAACCAGGTCGACCATGAGGCGAGAAAGAAGGTCAAAAAAATGATGGAGTGATGCGTTTAAGCCGAGAAGTTACTAATTATCTTTGAATTTACTTGATTATCTTGTATCTAAAAGGAGTCACAATAATGAAGAAGCAGCTACTTTCAGAAGGCCAAGTCAGGCGATTTGCTGAACTCAGCAAGAACAACATTTCTGAGCAGCGGATGGAAGAGATGGGTTACAACCCCACACAGAATGAAGGCGAGTCTGAATACCCTGAAGACGAAGACATGGATATGGGTAGCGAGGCTCCTATGGGTGATGAAGGCGATATGGACATGGACATGGGCGACGAAGACATGGACATGGACATGGGCGACGAAGAAGATCTCGGCGGCGAGGAAGATATGGACATGGACATGGGCGACGAAGACATGGACATGGGCGATGAATTGACCCTCGATCTTGAGCCCGAAGAAAAAGAAGAGCTTCTGAGCACCATTGTCGCCTCCGTTGGCGATGCTCTCGGCCTCGAAACCGAAGTAGAGACCGATGGTGACATGGGCGACGAAGAGCTTGATCTTGACGTCATGGATGACGAAGAAGGCGAAGAGCCCATGGACGATATGGGCGGCGAAGAAGATCTCGGCGGCGAAGAAGATCTAGATAGCGGCGACTCCGAAGAATATGACAAAGAAGAGCTTGTCAATGAAGTAGCCAAGCGCGTCATGCAGAAGATCGTCGCCGAAGCCAAGCGTCGAAAGCAAGCAAAACGCAAGTAAAAGCATGTCGAACAGCATATCCTTTTGTTCGCTCTACAAGAAACCTTTTGGTCGTGGCGAGAAGGCCAAGACTGAATACAACGCCCTTCGTGGCGAAGTTCTCTCCAATATTGAAGAGTTTGAATCGGAATACCACGGCTTCGTTTCCATTGAAGGCATTGATGGGGAGGAGGTGCAAGGTATGTTGGTTGGCTTTCGTCTCTGCGGCTCATGGACACCCCCCAGGAGAGAGTTCAAGCTAAAGAATAGCGACACCGACGAGATGTCGATTGAAGAACACATCTATTTCGTCCTCGAGGACGCATTCACCCAGAATGAGCTTTATCACGCCCCCATGTCGGAGTTCGTAAAGGTGACATTAAAACCAACACCACCCTCTTCTCTCAAAGTTCTCCGAGAAATGATAAAGCTCGAACTAAACAAACCTTAAAGTTTCCCCTATATAATCTTTGGTCGTGTGGTATACTGTACCTTGAGTAACAACGCTGGAGTGTATGTATTCATGAGCAAGAAGGTTGAAAAGCAAGATCTGATTCCGCTTCTTGATTTCCTCGGAGTCATGACAGAAAAGTTTTCGCAGTATAAGTACGTATGTGATGAAGGCGGCGTGCTTATCTCCGCCGAACTGTACTTCATCCTGCAGGCGCGCCTCAAGGAGATTTGGAAAAATCACATGGAAGGCGATGCCACGGGAAAGGAGACAGAGTCCGCTATTGTGGGCATTGAAGCCTACATCTCGGACAAGCTAGCAACCATATTGGAAATAGAACGAACGGAGGTAAAAAAGGATGGCAAGGACGAAAGCGACAGTTGACGCCATTGGTTGGCGGGCGCAAGGAACGGATGAATACTTTGTTGAGGTATCCATCATTGGCAAGCTTCCCAAGAAGGATGAGGATCTCATTAAGGCCATTTTTGATTACGGCTGGCGGCTCACGGGCAGCGGTTGGAATCCCACCATCAAGAAGGCAAATGAGTATTGTACGTACAAGACCCTCTTCGAGGACCCGAAGGTGTTTCGGGCGTGGGGCAAACAATTCCCCTGGCCGCTCTACGAAAAGAACATGAAGACGGGCAAACAAAAGCTGCTCAATAAGAAATTGGTTAAAGATATCCTAAAAGAACGCGAACTGCTGGAGACCAAATGAAAAAAGATGAGAAGGCTAAGAAGAAGAAGAAAGAGGTAGAAAAGACAGAAGCACCGAGCAAGCCTGAGTTTAAGATTGTTGGGCTCTATGGTGAAATTGATGAAGAGAGCGCAGCGAAAGTATCTTGGGATCTGCTTTCTCTCTGGGATTTGCATCGGCAAGAGAATTGGGAGAGGGAAATAGAAGAGATGGAGGCTGTTCGTCCATCTGTTGAGATGCTAATCTCTTCCCGAGGTGGCTCCGTATGGGAGATGTTTGCTATTTATGATCTCGTGCGGGACATGCGGGAGGATTGCGATGTTGTTACGAAGGGGCTGGGCAAGGTAATGAGTGCGGCCGTCCTTCTCCTCGCCGCAGGAGCGAAGGGGCAACGAAAGATTGGCAAGAATTGCCGCATCATGTTGCACTCTGTTTCTGGGGACGCTTCGGGGCACAAGGCGGACATGGAGAACGAAGTAGAGGAGACGAAGCGAATGCAAGGGATGTATGTTGCGGCACTCGCAGAGGAATCCAAGATGACCGTAAAGCAGATCAATGCTATTCTTGAAAAGAAGGTTGATGTTTATTTTGATGCAGAGACGGCCATTAAGTATGGCATTGCGGACGTCATCATCTAAAGGCACCCATCAACAAATAAAGCAGCCTCGTTTCCTATAAAAGTAGACCGAAAGATGTTATAATTGGGACATATCCAATTGACATCTGGAGGTTTGCCAATGCCGAGGGGCGTAATGGCTAGAGACGAAAACACGAAGTATTATCAGAAAAAAACGGGAAGGACATTCGAGCTTGTCGACAAGCTTCTCATCTACTACGACGATGGGTGGCGGCTGCATTCTGTGAAAGGTGCCCACCTGGACCTCCCAGATTTGACCATGGTAACGGACACGCTTGAAGAATCGATCGAATATTTTCGTAAGTCAAGCAACAAGGTTTGCATCCCCGAGAGGCCAACGAAGCAACATTGCGCTGCCCTCCTTGCCCTTCTCACCGACGAAGGGGGAGCAGAGGTTGTCATCGTCCGCTACCTCAAATCGATTCGAGGATTGGGGACGAAGCAAGCTGGCTACTTCCAATTTAGCAACACCGAGCTTCATAAGGCATTGGGAGTAACCCGAGTCTCTGGCGGCGGTGACGATCATGGGGCTGCGGCAGCCAAGGAAGCATTTCCATGGAAGCCAGAGAATTTAGGGATCGAAATATACGAGGCGGGCGACCACCATATTGGTGCCTTTCTGCTTCAAATCCTCATGCATTTTGAGTTTGAAGAGGAGTGGCACCCGTTGAGGAACCATATAATGGATGTGGCGCAGACTCTCCATGGTGGCAAGGAACTTCCATGGTATGTGCCCACGGGAGTTGGCGAAGTGGCTGCTTACCGTGATTATCTCGGCGAGCTCTTCGGACCGATTGCCCTCCGATATGGCCATCATATTGCTGGCGATGCTGTGAAGGTCGACCAGACGGCGGGAGTGGCGTACCCGCAATCGGCAAACAATGCTCTCTATGATAGCAAAATTGGCAACACGCATATTTCGTCCAAGGGGAACAAAGGGGCTAGCGCCAGCACGAGGAGCCTCGTCCCCTTCCTCGATTACGTTGAGGTGGCGAATGCAAAGGAGCGGCATGCCGTTGACATTATCAAAAAAATCCATGCGTATTCCCAATATGAGGGACCAGTCCGCCTAGCATATGA
>Ga0209434_1000805_pt1 | contig 14563 bp, 11 predicted proteins | sample ETNvirnome_2_300_FD_184068 | JGI IMG/M metagenome (GOLD analysis project Ga0209434, IMG submission 184068) | Marine viral communities from the Pacific Ocean - ETNP_2_300 (SPAdes) (version 2) | ecosystem: Environmental > Aquatic > Marine > Oceanic | place: Pacific Ocean | collected 2013-06-22
CTTCCGGAATCGCTACCACGGGCAATAGGATGGCTCCCGCCGCCCCAACCGCTCCCGCCGCTACCCAAGTAGCAGCTGCACAATCTGCAGGCAAACGAGAAGTAATTCTGGAGGTATCAGGAGAACGTCTCGGAAAAATTGTTTATAATGACTATCTAAAAGGTAGGCTGCAACCATTCTTAGAAGGAGGACCGGCTTAATGGCAACTATGACCACCGACGCATCAGAAATACTTTATTCTAGAAAGCTTCAAGGTTTGCAGATTTATCATGTCCCAACTGGCAAAATAGTAGAATTCAAGGCTTTTATAACGGACTTTGCTGATACTTATAATTCAAATTGGAATTCCGAAACAGTATATGGAAGAATGGATCCGATTGCTACGTTTAGAGGAACAACCAGAGAGATTGTTGTTAGTTGGACGGTACCTGCCGCTAGTGATGAAGAAGCCAAAATTAATTTACAAAAAGCTTCTCTATTCTTTTCGATGTTATATCCTGTTTATCTCCCAAGTAGTACGGGGCGTAGCGGTGCAGGACAAATTAGTGCAGCACCTCTTTTAAGAGTGAAGTTTGCTAATTTAATTTCGAGCATTACTAATGGTGCGCAAACAGGGGTCAAAGAAGGTGGTTTGCTTGGCTATATTAATGGTGGGGTTTCATTGGTTCCTGATTTTGAACAAGGTTTTCATGATCCGGCAGGAGAACTATACCCAATGGCTTTTTCTTTAGGCTTTACCCTTAGTGTACTCCATACTCATAAGTTGGGGTGGAAATCTGGTCGTCAACCTCTTCTCCGATCTTCAAAGGGTAACACACCTGCAACTCCTCAATTTCCTTATGGTACGCCTTTTCCCAAAGAATCAGAAAACAAGATTAACAATCAAGGCGCTAATGATGCAGTTAACAATGAGAACGGTATCGCAGGAACAACCGTGAACCTGTCCTCCGACCTCATCGGGGGTTCGATAAATTCAGGTGTTGATTTGTTTTCCGGAAAGCTTGGCGTGAATACTAAAGAATTATCTGTTGGTAATGAGTTCGGGGTAACCGATGGAAAGCCACAAAATAAGGTAGAGGCGTCTACAGAAAGGGATATCCTTACCAGGCCTTTGTCCACATTTGCAAACAAGGGAACTGCTGTCGTGAAAGGCAAGTATAATTTCAGTGTAAACGCCGACCATGCGCGCTTGAACTTCGATAAATTTAAAAATGGGGGTAAATAATGGCCAGTCAAAGAGATGATTTAAGAGAAATAGCTGTTAACACCAGTGATAAATATGCTGAGATTTTCGCAAGAAGAAATAGGAAATTTATCACACAATACACTACCAAACAATTAATATACCCCACTGTTGATCAGATTAGCAATCTTTTTATAAAAAAACATCTATGGGCCGTAGGAGATAGATATTGGAAAATGGCCGCTGGAGAATATGGTGACGCAGAACTATGGTGGGTATTGGCTTGGTTTAATTCAAAACCTACAGAGGCCCACGTTCGAACCGGCGACTTAATCTATATTCCACATCCTATAGATAAGGTACTTGATTATTATGGCGTTTAGGAAAAATATCTATGATATCGAACACGAACACATTTGAAGATTTTGAACCTCGTCGTCCTGATGGAAGTTCTTTATATTGTTCGATCGATGCATCATGGACCGACAAATACACTGGAGGTTCTAAGGAAACTAAAGAATCACAATCTGGTGGTAAAGAGACAACAGATGAAGAGAAGCTTAAAACTAAAACTGGTCAAACTGTAGCGAGATGGCAAGATCAATGTTTTCTTGTAGATGGTTGGAAATTTTTTAAAAAGAAAAATCAGAAGACTCTCTATAGAAACATAATCCCAGTTGAAGCGCACAGTGCTAAAGTAGTTTCCACACTAGCTTCAATTCCAGAAGCTGGTACTTTTTTTAGATTAACACCAGCTCAACTATCTTTGTTGGTTCCAACTATAAGATTTTATGTGATTGATTATGATCCACAACAGCGTGTTCAACGTAACAAAGAAATAATATTTGAGGATACAACAACAGAAGGCAATATTGCGAGCATATTAAAATCTAGAAAAGGGAGACACTCAGGTGCTGGTTTAAAAAACTTCTCTTATACTTTTGAGGGAGGGGACTTATATACAGCTGATAAGATTATTAGAGCGCAAAGTAATATGATTTTTACTGCGATGGACGTAATTACTGCCCGCGAACCCGGAGGAACATCTTTTTTGGACCTTATTGAGCGTCGTCCCTTAAAACGAGGCAAGCGAAAAATCAAAGTTGTTCTTGGGTGGGCAGTACCAAGTCACCATGCAGATGAATTTTTGAGTACTTCATTTTTTGGAAATGAATCATATAAAGATTTTAAAGGTTTGTTGCGCAAGATGCAATTGCAGATGTCTCTGGAACTTGAGCACTATAAACTAGACTTTCATGAGGACGGCAGAATCGGCCTTACTATAAATTGGTGGGCTGCTTTTGAAGGTGAGATGCATAGCACCCCTGAAGCAAATTTATTTTTTTCCATCCAAGATAAAATAAAAGAGATTAAAGAGAAAAGTGAGCGAGACATTAGTCTCAATAATCAGGGTGTTTCTAGTATCTTAAACGATCGCGGGTTTGCGCAGGCCGCCGACGCAGATGTCATTTATGGGGCCGGAAACGTGGTGGGCCTCCCCCGCGCTGGCTGGGTTAAAGCTGGTGCAGGAGCTGCTGAAAAGGGGATATTTGATACTGCAGTGGATTGGATCGCGGAATCTAACGACATCGCATACGAATGGGGCGCAGGCATTCAAAATTCGACGACCAATGACGGCAAAGATTATTCAAATGCGAAGGAAGGGCAAAAACAAGAAAGAGAACAAATCGCCCGCCGCGCCAACTTGCAAATTGAAGGATTGAAGTTTAGGCAGTATCAGTCTTTCTTACAACGTCTCATTGATGATGATTTAGTAAGATGGGTTGATATCCCCATAGACAAAAAGAGGTTATGGCAAGGATCACTTTCAGATGAAAAAACGAGAGAAACGACACGCCAAGATTGGGCCAAGACGAGGCCAGCTGGTACCAAAAGATTGCGCGCAGGTTCCATTTTAGGCAATTTATCTAAAGCATCTTTTGGCAAAGGCGCTGCAGCTACTTCATTAGATAATGTAACCAATATCAAAGGCAAAGTAACAGATCAAAAGAAGAAATCAGAAAAAGCAGCAGAGAAGGGTTCCAGTGATGCACTTACTCCTAAAGATAAATATAGAATATATTATATTTATTATGGAGATCTTATCGATACTGCTATGACTGTATTTCATGGTAATATGGCTTCTACTAATAAAAAATCATTGATAAGAATGATGGTGGCTAACATGTCCTTTGTGGATCCGGGAGATAGAACAAGGCAAGAGGTTAATATGTGTGACTTACCAATTGCATTGGATGAGTTTGTGGTTTGGTATAAAAATAAAGTGATAAGAAAAAATCTTCAATCCTACTCTGTGTATCAATTTATAAAAGATTCACTTAATGATTTGTTTGGAAAAGCATTTGGTGAATCATGTTTTCATGGAGTGGGGGGTAGTAAAACTTTATTTGGATTAGAAAATGTTCAATTATCACTAAGCGAAAAAGGCAACGAGCCGATTAAAAAACTTGCCAAGTTCAAATATGAGAGAATTATTTCCGCTAGTCGCCTAAAAGAATTGATGGATAAATATAAAAGACCAAGTAGGGGTTCAACTTCTCATATAAATTATCTTGTTCTTCATGCTTCAACTATCTCCACGAAGTTAATGAAGCCACAAGATAGTAAGGCCGATGAAAATTTGGGCATTTATCATTTAGGAATTGGAAAGGATCGAGGGATAGTCAGGGATATTAAATTCAAAGCCAACAAAATTCAAGGAGGTGGCGAAGCTCAAATTATTGGCCAAGGAGTACAGGGTCTGGAACAGCTGTTTTTTCATTATTCTTCTACTGTTACTTTGTGGGGGTGCCCCTTATTTAAAAATGGTCAATATGTATATCTCGATGCTCGATCGATGGGCGTATCCGCCGCAGCTGCCAACACTCTTGGAATTGGGGGCTATCACATAATTACCCGCGTAAATGGAAATTTATCTGACGATGGTTATTTTGTAACTTTGGATACATATTGGGAAAGTAGAGGCGATATTACCACCATTACCAATACTGATACCTCTAGAGAAGTATCAGCCGGGAATGTAGCAGGTGCAGGCGAAAATATTTCAAAAGAGACTGCAGTCGCTGCAGCCACAGAACAAACCCGTGGGACATTGGGGAGTACTTTATCCAAACTAGCTGGGCTTTAAATGATAGTATTTGGAGTATGAATTAAATTAACGGATTCTAATTATTATATGTCTATTCTAACACCAAAATTTCCATATGCCAATAATAGTGTAGATACTGCTGAATTATATAAATACAGAGCTTTATATCGAGATAAGGTACTTCGAAAAGAAACCGGCGAGATAGAAGATGCCGTAACCGATTTATGGTATGGAAAAAATTTATATGGTAAAATTAATCATTTAGGTGATTTTATCGTTCCGAAAGATAATCTTCTTGGATATTTGAAAAACAGAAATAATGAAGATACCTATTTTGCTGTAGGATTTGTAGCCGAGGCTTATAACGAAATGATTACTGCAATCAAAGGAGAGTATATCTACAAGACGAATGCCTTTGTGGCGTCTCCTTATACTAATTTTACAGTCGAAAAGGCTTATGTTAGTATAAATGATACATATCGAGACTATATGAATGGGATTTATGTTTCTTTAATGGAATATTTGAGTTTGAAAGAAAATAGTAATAAGGTCAAAAATTTTGGTGACTTTATAGATCAATTTTTTAATTTCTATAATTTAATGGATGCTTTATCCGCACCTTTAAGTTTATCCGGTTATGTGGGAAGTCGAATGTGTCCTAATTTAGTAAGCGGTATGATGGTAGAAATTAGCGATAAACCCTATGGTGATGATAAGATCAAATATAATACTTTTGTAAATGATGATAGTTTTAAACTCTTCCAATATTATGCCTCTAATTATGGCTTTACTATAGATAAAAATATTCCATGGCGGATTATAGCAAATCTTAATTCATGTTATATGAAGAATAAGATGAGTAAAAATCTTATATATTATGATCCGTCAGGATATTTAAGCAATAATACCATCGCTGGCTTATCTATGCAGGACGCAATGGACTTTGATAATGTATTTGATGTATATTATTTTAAAACATACCAATTAGACATCAAATATTTAAAATTTTATTTAGAGCATATGTACCGAAGCTATGTTGAAGATTTTCCTTTTTATGAGACATATTCTTCACTTGCATGTTCTTCAGATACCCAACAGTTATTTAAAGTAAGAAAAAAAAGAAAAGTCCTTGACTTTGAGGAAGAAAGTAAGTATACTTTAAGAGATTTTTGGTTGCAACGTTATTTTATGTTGAGGATAACTGAAACAAAGGCTGTTTTTTCGGCAGCAGAAGTTAACTACATTTTGTTTAATGCAAAGAAAATATATGATATCTACGGACAGCTAAAATCTTTGAATTTTTTAAATCAGAAACTTAAGAAACGCCATAAACATCTTTATGATCGAAGAGAAATTGGATCGATGCCGGTGCCCGCCAGTAGTTGTGAGCCTCCAGTACGTCCAATACAACTTCCTCCAATGTCTATGCCGCCAAATGAGAAAAATAATTGTTTATAGTATTTTACATTCTTTAGCGCGTTACTATAGTAGGATCTAAGTGACACAGACGACTTTTAATATATTTCAGGTGATTGATTTCAAAGCCACCTGTAAGGGTAAATTCTATTACCAAGAAGGACTACACGATACATGTGTCGATCCGGATGCCTGGACGTGGAAATATGCTTCTCATATCAATCAACCTGAAAGATATGATTATGCCTATATATGGTCTTGTGGTAAAACTCTATTGCAGGCATGCCCAGAATCTTATAAGGAACATTTTTCTTCTTTAATGTCGCGTTTCCAATCTTTTTACGTATCTTTTCGAGAGGCGAAACTTGATGAAGAAGATACATGTTTTTATGATATTCTGCCTCTTAAATTTCTTAAGGAATGGTGCGAAGCAAAAAATATTATTTGTGATCACATAGCAACTTCTAAAAAACCATATGATTATGAATTTCAAAAGGAGTTATCTTTTTTGATCGAGGAAACAAGGAATAGAAAATTAAACATTGATTGGGCAAAGCTTAACAAAGCGAGCAAAAAGATTTCTTCTCTGCTAAAAGTAAGAAATGAAAATAGGACCAACATCTCTTATAACCAGTATGGTACTGTAACGGGACGTCTTTCTACAAATCCTACTTCTTTTCCGATTTTAACTCTTGATAAAGCGAATCGTTCTATCATTAAGCCGACAAACGATTTATTGGTCGAGCTTGATTACAACTCAGCTGAATTACGAACCGTCTTGGCTCTTGCCGAAAAGGAACAGCCTGATGTCGATATTCATTCATGGATTAATGCTGAGATATACAAAAACAAATATGAGAGAAGCGAAGTCAAAGAAAAAGTATTTGCTTGGCTCTATAATCCCAATGCTAAAAATAAAGGGTTGAATTCTCTCTTTGATCGTGATAGAATACTACAAAAGTATTATTGCTTCGAATTAACTACGCCTTTTAAAAGGATTATTGAAGTAGATGATAGAAAGGCTTTTAATTATTTGATACAAAGTACAACAAGCGATATTGTTTTAAGACAGGCTCTAAAAATAAGAGAACTTCTAAAGAATACAGAGTCTTTTATATCTTATATTATACATGATAGTATCGTCTTAGATATGACTAAGAATGAACAGCCACTATTGAATGACATTATCAAAACATTCTCAGAAACTGAATTTGGTGAATACAAAGTGAACGTCTCGGTGGGAAAAGATTACGGAAATATGAAGAGGGTAGAATGTCGACAATAATTGGTTTAGGTAGCGGTGGTTGCGCAATTGCGCAAAAATTCTTGTTCTATCCTCAGTATAATGTATACCTTATTGATACTGAAAAACACTCACATAAACATTCTAAATTAATTGAGACACAGAACTCACATCAAGAATATGAGGAAAACTTTCCTGACGTTCAGGAATTTCTAGAACATACGAAGCCTCCATATACTGTTTTTGTTGGAGGATCCGGTGCCATTGCAGGCGCTATCTTGAGACTTTTGGAACAAATTAAGTCCCAAGATATTGATGTGGTATACATAAGACCAGATATCGATCTTTTGTCTGATTTGAGACAAAAACAAGAACGGCTTACATTTCATGTTCTTCAGCAATACACTAGAAGCATGTTGATTAAAAATATGTTCATTGTCTCAAACAGTAATTGTGAAAAATTAATTGGTGATTTGACCATCAGAAATTTTTATGATAAAATCAACGACTTAATTAGTTCAACATATCATATGTATAACGTTTTTACCAATATAGAGCCGATAATGCAGACTCTATCCGAACCCTTAGAGATTGCTAGAATAGCAACTTTGGGATTTGTAGATGAGAAAGGAAATGAGAATCTTTTATATGATTTGAAATTCCCTCGCGAAAAACATTATTACTATTCCATACACTCAGAAAATCTTGAAAATGATACAAAACTTTTATCTCGCATTAAAGGCGAAATCCGTTCGAGGTTGGACGGCAAAACAAGAGTTTCTTATTCTATATTTCAAAACGATTATGGGCAAGACTATGTTTACTCAGTTCACTTCTCTTCAATGATTCAAGAAGAAAAATATGATTTTTCCCTTGACTATGAGGACAATTGATACTATAGTATATACCAGCAGTCCGAGAGATTGTTCGGATTGACTATACCTAAAAAGGAGAATTATAATGGGTATTGATTTAGCAAAAATGAAAGAAAAGTTAGATTCGGTTGAAAACCGTGGTGGGAAGAAGAACGCCTTCTGGCGTCCAGATGATGGTGAAACTATCATTCGACTTCTGCCAACGCCAGACGGTGATCCCTTCAAGGAATTTTGGTTTCACTATAATGTAGGGGATAATCCTGGTTTTCTGAGTCCCAAGAGAAATTTTGGAGAGGATGATGCGTTGGATAGCCTCGTGCGTAATTTATATCGCGAAGGCGGCGAAGATAACATTCGTTTGGCCAAGAAGCTTGGAGCACGTCAGCGCTTCTTTACACCCGTCGTTATACGGGGCAAGGAAGAAGAAGGCGTCAAGATTTGGGGGTATGGTAAGATGGCTTATAAAGAGCTGTTAAACCTAGTATTAAACCCTGAGTATGGGGATATTACTGACCCATCCGGAGGGACTGACTTGGTTATTCAATATGGCAAGCCAGTGGGGGCTCAATTCCCACAGACTTCCATTACGCCACGTCGCAAAACTAGCCTTCTTTCTAAGGATGAGAATCAAACCCATGAGTGGCTTGAATCGATTCCAGAGATTTCTGAGCTTTTTGATCGCAAGACTCCTCAAGATGTTCAAGCAATGTTGGATGAGTTCTTGCTTACTCAAGAAGATGCCGAAGGGGTTTCAAAGGAGTCAGAGCATTATGTTGCTAAGACAGAAGGATCTGATGTCGATAAGGCATTTAGCGAGCTTCTGAACGGGTAACTAGTACCCTCAACCGCAGGGAGGCACGGGTTTACAGGTGCCTCATTTTTTAATTTACGAGGGGAATTATATTATGGCTTACAAAACTGACGGAAGTACTCATCACAGCGGTATCAAAGCTGAGAAAGATTTAGCTGAGCATATTCAAAAAGATCGCGATTTAGCGCTTTCTGTTTTTCCAGAATGTCCTGAAAACTATACAGCCACACAGCTGGGAGGCACCAAGCATAAGCCAGATATCATGATTGGGACTCAGGGTGTTTCTGTAAAAAAGAAAGAGAAATTGGAAACTGGTAGTTTTGATTGGCTGAATTCGAGTGCAGCATACAAAAAGCATTCCGATAAATTTCCTAATCTAAATGAGGTATACGAAGCATGTCGCGCTGCTCGCGCCACAGGCATCACTCGACCGATCGATGTAGAATATTGGAGAGAACAAATTAAAGTAGCCACTCATAAAGATTTGGAATCGTTTAGCGCAGATATTCTGGAAGATGTTATACGAGGATCTATTATTGATCCTTATGAAGATTTGATTTTAACGATTCAAGATAAAAGCAGCGACCAAATTCATAGTTGTGATTTTAGAGATACACTTTTATATAAGATTTTTGAGGATGATGTTGATCTAACTTTTAAGAAAACAAAAACAAAAGAGCCGTCCACCTCGCGCACTGTGCTTCTTAATGGAGAGGATAAAGGTCTTCGCCTACGAGTAGTTCTTAATAATGGTGTCGGCGCTTTGCTGGGGTTGAGTCAGAGAAATCGCGATTCGCAACTTGTTATCAAATTTCAGCAAGATAAAGTTGCAGGATTTTTAGATGATATAGAGCCGGAGGATTTACGTGTCGCTTCCTATTGATCAAATAAATTTAGTTAAGCAAGGAGACGCGTTAGGACTTTTAGATGAAGTCGCAGATGGCACCATCCAGACCGTATATTTCGATCCTCCTTTCAAAACTCAAAAGACATACACTCTCGATCCAGATAATGATCTTGGATTTTCCGATATTTGGGAATCCAACAAGCATTATATTGATTTTATTGAACCTTTGGTTATAAAATGTAGAGAAAAGCTTAAGGCAAATGGGACATTTTTTTTCCACATCAGTGCCGCCGAAATGTTGATTCCTCAGATGATTTGTACTAAATATTTTAGATATGTGCAACCTATTTTTTGGAAAAAATCACGTTCCAAAAATAATGTTAAGAAAAAGCTTGGTACCGCAATTGATGTCATTTTTATGTGTACTGATTCAAAAGCAGCTAAATTTAATATGGTATATCAAGAATTAGATTCATACTATGCAGAGCACTCGTATAAGAACCTGGATGCGCGTGGTTATTATGCGTTAGGGCATATAATATACACAGCAACACAGAGGACCAAAAAGAAGGAAAGATTATATGCTTTCACCCACAACGGTATCGTTTATGAGCCAGCAAATGGTTGGCGTCTTTCCAAAGAAGATCTGAAAAAACTTGTGGAAGAAGATAGAATTCACTTTCCCAAAACTTCGAAAGCAAATCCTTATAAGAAAATTTATAAGCATGAATCCAAAGGCAAGCCTTGCATGGATTTGTGGGACGATATCCATTCAATAGCGATGGGTAGCGAAAGAAGATTATATCCCACAGAAAAACCTGAAAAACTTCTTGAACGAATTATAGAAATGTCTTCTGAGGAAGGAGATATTATTTTGGATCCCGTCGCGGGTTCTGGAACAGCTGGTGTTGTTGCGAAAAGGATGGGACGAAATTTCATTCTTTTTGATATCAATCCAGATGCAGTAAAAATTGCAAAAAATAGAATTTTTACTTGACTATCTTATTTTTTGTTGCTATATTGTTAACGAAGGAGTCGAATAATGACTACAAATATTATTTCAAATAATGTAATACCAATCCACCAGGCCCTCAAAAATGCTGAAGATGAAGCAATCGCTGAAGCGCTCGCCCATGGCCATCATGACCCCTGGTCTGATCCAGGTATTAGCAAGTCGCTTGAATTTGAGTGGAATGGTAAGATATTTAGAAGGTATATTGCAAAGTTTGAATGTATCTCCGTCAGTCGGTTACAATACAATCAGGTAAGAAAAGAGGTTATATGCAATGCTTATTGTATTGATGAATTAGCTCCTTTGATTAAAAAAGATGGAAGAATAAACAATCCAATAATGATTACTCAATTGAACGTCATTATGCACGGACATAACAGAGCCTATTCTGCGCAGCACATTTGGGGTTCGACCGTTAAGGTTCCAGCTTTTATATTGTCTCCCGAGTTATATGAAGTTGTAGGTGGTGGAAAATATGTATTGGTTCCACCGGCCCGTGCAAAGTCTTTGTATAAGATATCGTCCATAAAAGTTAACCCGAAAGCGCCGAACAAAGGATACACTATGGAGTGTGTTGCTACGCAGATCAAGCAATTAGAGGCTATTGATCCCACTTTCGAGGGGGTACTAAGTACTAGAAAACCTGCTACTCTTTTGGATAGAAAAGATTTTGATAAAGTAATGGACGACCTTCATCCGATGCAATTTCTTCTTAAGGCTATAAGAACTAAGATCTACAATAAGGTTATCAAAGGCAATCCCTTAAATCAGATAAAAATTATTGACGAAGCGGTTATACTTTCTTCTATGAACAAAGCAGGATGGAACCCTCAAATTAAGATTTCTAAAAAAAGCCAATCACGAAGCTGCAGGCCTTTTTTGGAAAATTACGATGCGCGTAATAAAATGCTTATTATGGTCATGAACAACGAAGGCCGCGATTTCGAAAGATCGATTGAGAAAATCTTCTATACAAAGAAGAAAGATTTAGACCCCGATGGGTATGGTATCATTGAAGTGGGTCTCGCTGCTCATATTAAGAATCCCAAAGACTCTTTTGTGGAGTTACAAAAACAACGGGACGCATTTGAGGCAAGAATAGAAGAGTATAATAATGTACTGGCACTCCATGGCCGCAATATAAAAATCACCAAGGTATTGTTTTTATCGCAGCTTACACAAGGTGTGTCCGATCCAGATACAATCCGATTAATTAAGTAATAAAACCGCAGGGAGGCACGGGTTTACAGGTGTCTTATTTTTAAAATTATGCTTGACATTCTAAAAGATGTTGTTATACTAAAGAGACATGATCGTTCGGTTATAACTATCGGACACTAACTGCAAAAGGAGAAGATTGTGGGAAAAGCAAGTAAGAAAATAAATAATTATAATGCCACCTCGGAACGCAAAGACAGTTTTCAGGAAGGTAAAATATGTTACAACTATATTAAGACTAAGAGATCAGCAGGCTATAAATATAAGCATGCTTTGGGTGATCTTATTGATAACAGCTTGGATGCGGAAGCAGACAAGGTAGATCTCTTCTTTATCAAAAAGAATGATACGATAGAAGAGTTTCATATAGTTGATGATGGTTGTAGTATGGATTACGAAACACTGAAGGGTTCTTATAATCTTGGCCATGATCGCCCAAGAGGTAAGCATGAGTTGGGAAAATTTGGTGTCGGCGGCACAGAAGGGTGCCTCTCTTTGTGCAGGACAAAAATTTCCTTAAGCAAAGAAAAAGGAGGAAAGTTACTGTGTCGCTATTATAGCCTGGACCTTTGCCAAGAAGAAGACGCGTGGGGCTCAATATCACGCAATCCGACCAAAGAAGAAGAAGAACTATGGAAGAGTTACCTTGGAAACAAAGAACAAGGTACGGTGATTATTTTAAAGGACCTAGATCTGCTTATATCTAAGCGTCCTGGGAACGTGAGGCCGCTGTTGTTGAGAGAATTTGGAGAGATGTACGGAAATTTTCTGCGCAGCGGCAAGGAGATAACGGTCGATGGACAAAAGGTCATAGCGTATGATCCAATTAGGTGGAATTCTGAGGGTACCATACAAGAATACGGACCACAGCCTATCGACGGTTATCCCGAAATCAATTTAAGGGTTGCAGATGTTCTACAAACAAAAGATGAGAAAGCAACGTATAGAAAACAAGGCGGTTATATCCTTCGTTGTGGTCGTATGATTCAATCTGCTCTCACTAATGGCGATACGCTAGAAGGATTTTGGGACATGGATCCACATTCTCGTGGTGTACGCTGGCAGTTAGATTATAATGGCGTTAGCGATGAAGTTATGGGCACTAGTTCTAAAAAGGATAGCGTGAATATAGAACAACCCCTTATGGATAAAATTAGAGAAATTGTAGTGCCTTTGAAGAAGAAATGTGTTAAAAGGGAAGCTTCTTTAGCTACAAGCACAACAAAGAGCGATGACGCGAAGCTCATAGCCAGAGCGGAGGCTGTCGCTAGCCTTCCGATGGTGACCGGAAAGATGGCGAAAAAGACAAGAGAGAAAAACGTGACTTCCATCGGGTCTAGTATTCTGCCTATTCTGCCTATTCAGAAAGGCACGACCACTACGGCCAAGATTAAGAACTTGACGAGTAGTATAGGGTTTTTTGAGGGTGGCAGAGAGGGAGCGCTCGGCACAGCAAAAATAGTTGATGTTTCTGAGTGTAAATATTCCCTCAAACTAAATAAGGATCATCCTTATATTATTAAAAACTATCTCGAAGCTTCGGGTGAGGTAAAAAAGGCAACTTTAGTATGGGTGTTGGCTTTTTTGATAACCAACCTGGAACTTTCCGAAGATTCGCAGGATTCATCTTGTCTAGATGATTGGAATCGAATATTTCTCCAAAAGCTAGCTGTGTTTACTAGAGAAATGTGATTAGAACCGCAGGGAGGCACGGGTTTACAGGTGCCTCATTTTTCTGCAACGAGGGTACAATGACAAAGAAAAATGGTAGATTAAATACATCAAGTTTAATTGACTTGATTAATAAAAAGGCTGGAGAAACTTTAGCATACGATTTGACTAAAGATAATCCAACCGAAGTTAAACAATGGATTCCAACTGGTTCAACATGGCTCAATAAGATTATCTGTGTTGGTAACACCAGCGCTGGAATTCCTGTTGGTAAGGTTACAGAATTAGCTGGGCTAGAAAGCTCAGGTAAGTCTTTTATGGCTGCTCAAATCGCAGCAAATGCCCAAAAGATGGGATTTCAGGTTGTTTATTTCGATTCAGAATCTGCTATTAGTCCTGGTTTTCTTGAACAGGCTGGGTGTGATCTGGGAAAGGTTACTTATGTCCAGGCTAAAACAGTAGAATATGTTTTTGAGACGATGGAATACCTTATCGGAGAACTCGACATAGGAATTGTTTTTATTTGGGATAGTGTCGCGCAGACTCCAACTCGTAAAATGCTGGATGAGGATTATGATCCCCAATCATCAATTGGTTACAAAGCTCGTGTTTTATCAAAAGCCATGAAGAAAATGACTATACCATTAGCTAATAGTCAAAGTACTTTGTTAGCGCTCAACCAGTTAAAAACAAATATTACAACCGACCGAGCATCCCTCTTAACGGAGCCCTACGTGACTCCGGGAGGCAAGGCGTTACCTTACTCGTATTCCCTTCGTATTTGGCTCACAATGCGTAAAGCAAAGGCTTCCTACGTTACTAATGAATATGGATTGAAGGTCGGTTCTGAGGTGAAAGCACGTATTAAGAAATCACGTTTTGGATCCATGGGAAGAGAATGCACATTTAAGATTCTTTGGGGCAATGATGTTGGAATTCAAGATGAAGAAAGTTGGTTTGAGGCAATCCAATCTTCAGAACATGTTCAGCGTAGTGGTGCTTGGTATACCCTACTGTTTAGTGATGGTACTTCTGAGAAATTTCAGTTTACGAAGTGGGCTGAAAAAATGAAGAATGAAAAGTTTAAAAGCCGAGTATTGGAAATAATGGATGAGATAGTGGTTCAAAGTTGGCATCCATTAGGAGAAAATAACTTAAATGAAAACATTTCTCTTGTC
>Ga0209434_1000807_pt1 | contig 14539 bp, 16 predicted proteins | sample ETNvirnome_2_300_FD_184068 | JGI IMG/M metagenome (GOLD analysis project Ga0209434, IMG submission 184068) | Marine viral communities from the Pacific Ocean - ETNP_2_300 (SPAdes) (version 2) | ecosystem: Environmental > Aquatic > Marine > Oceanic | place: Pacific Ocean | collected 2013-06-22
CGTGATCATCTTGATGATAAAATTCAAGATAAAAGGTGATTAAAATCACTATTAGACAACATTTGAACAACATTCTTAATCGTTTACATCAACTTCAATCAAGATCGGAGCTATGGTACATCTACAATTAATGGTATTGCCAGCATCCGAGAACCCAGCAGGAGCCAAAGCCCGATCGCTGCCGAGCCTGAAATAATCCGTAGCTGGAATTCCTTCCTTGCCATACAGAATTGAATCATTCAGAAATTGATGCCCCGGTCTAACCTTATCGTCCCGACTTGAAATCCAAATCTTTCGAACTTCTATGCCCTCTTCCTCTTCCTCAATCTTGACATAGCCCTGATTCGTTGCCTCGTTTATTACCCTAGTTGCCTCGGTTTGGGCGATCATTTTGGCATGCGATTCGTCATATACCCAAAGTTCTTGCAATTTATCGGCAATTTCTTTGTTGCTTAATCCGTCCTTGATTCCATCCCGAACCGCTTTTCTTGCATATTTCAAATTGGTATCAACGATTTCCTCGGCCATTTCATTGATTGCCTTTTCAACCTCTTCCAAATCCTGATCACCAAACATCATATCCGCTGGGGTATCCATTCCAAGAAATTCATAGATTTGGCTGATAGTATCATTCCCGGTAATTATCCAAGTGTCATTCATCAGTCGACCGATTGAATTCTTGATAAATTTGATCTCCGCTGCCCTTGCGAATAGCTCAACCCATCCAATTGCTTTGGTTATATCTGATTCATAGGTTCTGGACGTTGATATGATAGTTTCCGCACGTTGGAGGAGTCTTCGTTTGCTATCTTGTAAGTATGTATAAGAAACGCGCTGGAAACGAGCCTCGGCAGGATCTAATACTTTAGTGACCCATGAATTCCAATGATCCGTTTTGTTTTCTTCACTGAGGAAACTTTTTTTTTTGGTTTCCAAAAGCTTCAGAACCGTATCATAATTCCTTTCCTCTTCCTCAACCTCAATTTCTTCCTCTTTAATTCGTTCGCCTCGTAGCGGACTATCATCCAGACCTTCATAAGCGTAGGCCTCCGCAGGAGAAAAGCCATTCATGATATGTTTCTCAATCCGAACCAACTTTTCGGTTCTTACATCCTGAAGGGCTTCCACATAGGAATAATCGAAATCAACTCGAAGACGATCATCATATAATTTGGCAATTCGAGTGAATAGAATTTCCATCTTTCGTCCTCGTTTGGTTTGGATCTGCCAATATGTAAGATTTGCCTGTCTAGCTGTGGCATAATTCGAATCAGGCAATCCAAGAATAGTCCCGGGAACTCCAATGACGGCTGATATATTCTCCCTTGCCATTCGCCTAGCTGCCTCGAATTCCATTTCCCGTGGTGAAAGATTCAACGGTTTAACATCGATTTGACCCGATAAAACCATAGCTCCACCACTGTCCGTCATACGTCGATAACTATCAAGGATTTCCCTTCGTCTTTCTTTGCCCCAGATATCAGCGTCATCTTTCGGACTGAGTAAAATATCCGGTCGTCCTTGCCTACTGGTTTCACTTGCGAGTCTTTGGGCATTAATGTCCGCATCGATTTCCCGCGCTAGACTTTCAATTGCCCCTGTACCATATAGCTCCCCACCTGCGCCGCTGTTCCAGCTAGCATTCCTACACTGCAAAACACGTTCCACAGGATACACTACACTAACTCCTCCATCGGTATATTTGAATCCAATAATTCCTCGATTTGGTAATGTATTCACCTCAACATTTTCTGGATGTAATCGGAATAATGAGGTTGGATTTTTGAGATTGCCAACAATTAGCACATAGCAATTACCCGATAAAATTAGATCGATCAGTAATTGTTCCCGAAACAAAAACCCATCCGAATTGGTATTGGGTTGATTCATTAATGCTAAGAAAGGATGATCCCAGATTCGTTCGCTATCGTCACCATAACCGCGAATCAATTTGATTGGCAATTCAGCCAAGTCCTGACTTGCTCTGGTGGCACAGGCATGCGTATAAGCGTGTCCCGCGAATGCTGACATAGACACCGCAGGGCTAAAGGGTTGACGTACACCATAAGGGCTGGAATAGCTGGCACCGTGTTCAGGTGCTTTTGGATTACTAATCAATTTCTGAAATGCCTTGACTATGGTGGATCGATAGAATCGAATAAGGAAATTTGGACGTCTTTGGATTTGGGTCGACATATATCCTCCATATTGGATATAATACCTCAATCGGCATCCAATGTCGATAGAGGATGAAATGACCATAATCATAGAGGGGCATGCCAAAATCCCGTCCAAAAAGAATCGAATGAAATTCGGAAAAGGGAAATGTTACAAAGATTCCGGAGTAAAGAACTTTGAAAATTATCTTGGTCTCATTGCAAAAAAGGCAATGATTCAACAAAAAAAGAAGCTCTTTGAAACACCAGTTCGGATGACTTTATCAGTAACCTTTGGAGATCGTCGCCGCCGTGATCTGCAAAATTCCTTTGGTTCGATATGCGATGCCTTAAATGGAATCGTATATCAAGACGATCACCTCATTCATGAAATAATCGCCTCAAAACACTTTAAAAAAAAGGTTTGGTCTTTTCAAATCAAGATCGAGGAAATGACTGAAAAGAATTGATAGTCCGGGGAGCCTTATTTATGTCTTCGAGGCATTTTTTTTCCGTGGCTCCTTTGCGAATCATATCGGCTAAACGATGGGAACAAAAGCCAGCGATATTGGCATTATCGAAAAGGTCCAAAGCGATTTCCAAAGACATTTGGCTTTTAGCTGAGGAGGAAATGTAATCATTCAATAAAGATATTTGGGAGTGCCAATGTCTAAGAATTTCCCGAGGAACGATACTATCATCCACATTTATGTCTTTGATAACTAAAGGTGAATCATAAGAAAGAATTCGCCATTCAATAATAATGGATTGAACCGGATCATCTATTCGAATTGATATTTTTGTGATTTTGTGATCGTTGCTTAATTCTTTGGCTATATCAAGGAAATCAACCCCGAAAATACATTTGGTGCAAACGTCATAGGATATGTAAATTTTAAAGTTAGTCATTTTATCTCCGTAAGGAAAGCGGGCTGTTTTCACAGCCCTTGGTTTTTATTATTTGAGTTTATGCGAGGAGGTTATGCAAGAAGTTTTTGAGGGATTAACGCTTTGCCAGCGATTATGTCTTCGAATGCAAGGGTCATAAAATCCGTGGCTTTGCATTCGAGGAGATGACGTTCAAATGGATCACTCTTCTTTTGAGCGGCTAGGGTAATAGTATCGACGGCATGTCCCAAAGTATTGATTGGACTAGCAATAAGACTGTGGGCAGACGAAGCTATCATCATGTCTTCTTTCTCTACGTCGGTCATTTGCAAACGATACAGGAGCGTTTCCCAGAGATTATTTAATCCAACTGTTCTGGCTTTTCGGTACATCGCTAAGAATTCTTCGTTGCCGCCCTTCATTTCCTCAATCTTATCAGCGAACTGATTCAGGATGAATTCACGGTCACCGAAGTGACGACGATAGAATGAATTTTTGGTGTTGGAGGTAACCATTCCATTTGTACAAACCAAAAGATAAGCTTTCAGGAAAAGATGAAGGCCACGAAGACCGCTCCCTGAATTATGTAGGTCATACATATCAACAGGATCGTTAAGGGTAAGCTCTCTGGCTTCGAGTAGTCGGAAGTTACTTTGAACACTTGAAACATAAGCATTGGCAAATTTGAAGGAAGGATTTCTTTCTTGTAATTTTGCTAGGACTTGAGAATCAAAGATCGGGGCATACTTTTGAGATTGAACACTGGTAATTGTTCGAATTCCATCTATTACCTTTGATCGAAATAGAACGTCGGCAGAGCTAGATCCCATCAGCTTACTCCATTGTATTGTTGAGAGCTTGCGGAACTCATTGTCAATCAAGCAGGTAGCTTCGGTGCTATTATACATAGACACTTTACGTCCGCTCATTGTTCTTGGCTGAATATAGTTGGCGATTTGCTTTAAAGCGTGCCGGGTGATTCGAGCTTCTTTCCCGATTGATTTTTTATTTCTGAAAGTGAATGATACTTCCGACCCTGTAAAATCGATATGAGCGAATTTCAAAGGTTGAATAGAATCAATACATTTCCAGTCATTTTCCAATTGGCGAACACGATCAATTCCGCTTTCGAATGAAATTAAGTTATCAACTTTCGATCGGCACTCGGTGCCAAAGTTGCAAAAGGTTTGAGGTGCTTGTCCAAAAGTGTAGTTAAGTTGTGAACTATCATTAGGCATTTTCTTCTCCGTTGTTGAATGTTTACCTGTACTTATTATTATACGTATAATAAGTATAAACAAATTAATTATGTATTATTTCTTATTATTTCTTTAAAGTTATGCTATGATCACGATAAATAGGGGGAATATAATGATCACGAATTATGTAATTACGGCGCTGGTTGCCTTAATAGTTGGGGGCGCTACCGGTGCATTAGTAGTTTTTAAAATCTCAAAAGAGGATGATCCTGCCCCGATCGTTGATACCACCAGTACAAAACAGCAAGAAATTATCCATCAATTAACCGACATTGATTTACTTAAAGAACCTTGCTCCATAGAATTCATCGAGGCGAATGATGATACTCTTTGCCGATCAATGTTTTGTTTGATGATGACCCGTGGAATCGATAGTCAAACCAGCGGCGCTCAGTGTGAAGAAATTTCCAATATAGCCAATACCAAAACGATTCGAGACGATTGCCAAGACGATCCAAATGGTGTGGAAGCTTGCTATCGATTATACCTCCAGAGAAAATAATCCTTTACATGCCAAATAATTTGGTATATTTTTGATAGGAGTCAAATATGTATAAAAAATTTATCATGATCAAAAAAGATGGATCTCCTACAAAAAATAGGATTTCCTTTGTAGCCTCCACCGAATCACAGGATCGATATGGTGACGTTATTAATCAACGAGGCTGGGATCTTAGTGCCTATAACCGAAATCCTGTTGTTTTGTTTAATCATCAGGCTGGTACTCTACCTATTGGAAAAGGCTCAGTGAAAATAGACAATGATCAATTAATGATTGATATAGAATTCGATCAGGAAGACGAATTAGCCCAACGAATTGAAAGCAAAGCCCGGAACGGATATATGAATGCGGTATCCGTTGGATTTAATCCGATTGAATCATCAAATAGATCGGAACTCCCCAAAGATCATCCAGCTTATTCGATCAAATCAGGACAATATTTCAACAAAAGCGAATTATTAGAGGTTTCAATGGTGACTATTCCAGCAAATAGTGAAGCCACAACAATGGCAGCAAAAAACATCCAACAAATCGATCGAATCACCTTAAGACATTTAATTACCCAAGAATTAAAACATATATTGGAAGTGGAGCGGATGGAAGATGGTCGTTTCAGAATTATATTTGCGAGCGAGGAGACGGAAGAGGAGCCAGAGGAAGAGGAAGAAATTGAGATCGAGGAAGAAATTGAGGAAGAAAGATCAGTACATGATACCGATGATGAAAAAGACGACGAAGAGGAAAAAGAAGACAAAGGATTTTTAACAGCCAGCGAAAAAGAATTAATTCGTTTTATATTACAAAAATAAAAATAGGAGCAGTAATGCCAAATACCAATCAAGATCGTGCAATGGTGGAAGAGGCCAAGAAAATAATCTCCGATATCGTTACCCATCAAAAAACATCCTCAAATCGTTTATCACAATTTGAAAGTCAAGTTGATGAAATTAAAAAAGCCCAGCGCCTTTTGGAAGAATCAGTTTATCGAGGCGGCACGGAAACCCTGAATGATGAATCGGGATTAAATAATTTTGTTCGAAAAGATGGATCAATTCGTTGGATAACCGAGCCCGGTTATGTCGATACCAAAGCTGGAAGACAACCAGTGGAAAACAAAGGATTACTTGATTCAAAAATCGCATGTAATGAATGGCATAAGGAATTAATGGAAATTAACACTGAGCGAAATATGGCTCGGTTGTTGATGCGCGATCCGTTTACTCCTAAGTTGGATGCTAAATTTCAAAAGCACATTGATTTGGCACCACGAACTATAAAAGCAAGCGTGGAAAAGGCAGCTTATGATGGAGCCGGTGTCGGTGGTGAATGGGTCCCTGATCAGTTTTCCGCTCAACTTTTCGAAGCGTATACCACTCCAAGAATTGTTCGATCATTGTTTTCCGAAACATCGATGGATCGAAATGTTCTTTTGGTTCCTCGCCTCGATCGTGGCGGTCGCCCATACATTAAAGGGCAGGTTACCAGTGATTCACCTGCAAACTACACCGCCAGCACTATTTCCACGAGCCAAAAGCAGATCACCGCATCTGGCTTGGCTACTCGCTATGTGATTGATGATGCCTTAGCCGAGGATAGCGCCATTGCACTAATACCGACGCTCCAGAGACAAATTTCCGCTGATCTGGCATCCGCAGTAGAGGATACGTTAATTAATGGAGATACCGCTGGAACACATCAAGACGATATCGCCAACTGGAACATTCGTTCACGATGGGGGGCTACCGGGCTTGGTGGAAGCGCCGATCATCGCCGGGCATGGATTGGATTAAGAGCAGCCGCCTTTGATCGATCTAGCACTGCCGATTTGGCAACCTTTTCTATCACTACCCTATTGGGCTTAATGTCTAATTTAACTGAATTGAATAGTACCAGTAAGGTTATTATCACGTCTCCGGAAGGAGTTGTGGCGAATCTATTGACATTATCCGAGGTTCAAACTTTAGATCAATTTGGTCCTGCTGCCGTGATTTTACCCGGTGGTGGTCAAATTGCGAATCTTCTTGGTATGCCGATAGTAATGTCCAGATTTATGGGTGCGGATATGAATGATTTAGGTTTATATGATAATGCAACGACCGACAAAACTGGATTATTAATTGTTGCCCGTGATGCTTGGCAAATTTTTAATCGCCGTGGTGTTGTAGTGGAGCAAGACAAAGACATAACAGCCGGGGCAATTAACCTCGTATCAACTGAAAGAATTACTTTTAATACACTTGACAGCGATAGCACCAAAAATGTCGCTTATGGTTTCAACATGGATATTGCATAATTGCATAGGAGAATAAAATGAAAACGATGTTACCCGTACACGTTGAGGTTGATGATACAGTTGCAGCCTTTTATTATGTACTAAAAGAACGAATGAAACTTGATTCCGTTAATGTGATTGCAAATGGCGAGATCACCCAAGCCACAACCAATGCCGTGGTGATAACGATCTACGGAAATGATCAGGCAACCGCTGCCTTCGAATGGAATACCAAAACCGCCAAACAAGGAACAATTTCTGATGCCACACTTACATCATTAGTGGATAAAGATTCGCTGAAAACTGTTTTTGAAGCCGATGATATAATAAAAGTTGATATTGGAAAGGGCGGCACTGGGCAGGATGCAGATTTCAATCTTATGTTAAATTTCACTCAAGCCCGAAAGGTTTAATTAGTTGATTTATGAGCTTGGTATCCGTAGCGACCCTTAAGGCCTATCTCCCGGAGATCACGGGGTCGACTGCGGATGCCGCGCTTGAAATAATAATTAGTCATACCGAATCAATAATTGCCCGTTTTTTGGGTTTTCCAATCTATGATTCTGGTGCTTTGGCTGTTCTGACCGCTCAAACCTATACTCTATATATAGATGGACCAATGTTCAGTAACCAAAGCGTATTACAACTGCCTATCCTTCCTATAATTAGCATTACCTCAATTCATAGCGATCCAAATTTGGTATACGGATCTAGCACCGAAATAACGTCTTCCGAATATATTTTGGATAAACAATTGGCACGTGTAATTTTAAAACCAGAAACCGCGACCCAAGGATTTGATACCGCATTTCGAGCGATTAAGGTGATCTGTTCTGCCGGTTATGTCGCTGCCCATGATGAATTAGCCCATGCGATCTGTGTATATGCCAGCCAATTGCAACGAAACAAGGCAAGCCAAGGAAAAGAATCAATAAGTCAAAGAGGAATTTCGGTTCAATTTTCCCCGAAATCAATGCCTTTTGAGGTAAAAGAATTGTTATGGCCGTTGCAATCTTCCACCATGTTGGTTTGATATGCCTCGCCAAATCACACTAGAAGAATTTAGGGACAATTTGCGCCAATCCAAATCCAAGCTGTTGAAAAATTTAAGCCGAAAAATGCTTTTGATCAGTAAAGAGATGGAAAGGAAGCTCAAAGATGACAAGAAAGGAGCATGGCGACGTTGGGTTAATCGTTCTGGTCGGCTAGCTATGTCTATCAAGGGCGATCGTGCTATAATCGAAGGAAAGCCCGCTATCACGCTCCAAGCAGGTGGACAGTTTCTAGGAAAAGATGTTTTCTATGCCTCAATTCTTGAATTCGGATCCAAAGCTCAAACAATAACCGTTCCAGCCCATACCGTTCGTCGTCATAGAGTGAGACGTGGAAAGAAAAAAGTATTCCGTGGTCCCTTTTCCCGTGGTCCATATAGCTATCAAAAACCAGCTATGCAAGGTCGGTTTTTCCTTCGCAGGACAGTTGAATGGGGAACCGAACAATTCCCGCAGGACCTTAGAGAAATGTTAACTTTTGCAATAGCAGGGAAAACGATCGATGGCTGATTCTCGAATATTTCAAATCCTAGAAGCAATTCAAAGAAAATGTAGCGCCAACTTTTCTTCGAAAACTTCAGGCATTGATATGGATACAAAAGTGGAAATTGGAACCGTTATTGAACCGCCATTCATTCCTTATGGTTGTGTTTCCTTTCTTGATTATACAACTGAACACGGTCCAACGTTAGGACGATACAGGATGCTTGCCCGATTTGAAATATATCTATATGTTGGCGGTGGTGATGTTTCCGAAAGAATTCAGGGCGCTTTAAATCTTTGTTCGGATGTGATTGAATCTATCACTGCCGATCGATTTTTGGGGCTGGGCAGTGGCATGCTGGATGATGTTATGTGTGATTTCACTGCCATTGATGGTGATAAATATGGGCTAGAGGGTGTCGGAATAGGGTATATTGAGGTTAGCACACCATTCCAATCATCCACGGGAATTTAAATGAGTTGGTACAAAAAAGGATATCTGAAAAGACAAAGCGTTGGAATTTCCATATTTGGAGGATCTTCCGGTGCCACTACAATTGATTTTGAATTCAAAGTTCCTGATGATTGGGATTTATTTTGGGACAGTATTAGATCAGATTTTAAAGATGTTGTTCCATGCGATGGTGATGGAAAAAAATTAACTTTTCAGAGAAAATCAGGTGCTGATTATGCGACCAGAACATTAACAATTGAGGTTGAGTCTTTTTCTAGTCCTGATGATGATTCCATGAATGCTATTTTCCTTTATTATCACAATCCAGATGAAACAACGGACTCGGCGGGATCATTTACTGCCCTAAGTGGAAAAACCGGCTATATTTTGCTTGAAAGACCCTACGGAAGAATAGTACCCGGCGGTATTGGCGCCACTGCCGACGATCAACCAATTGTTTCATTTCAAAAACAGGTTGCCTCTGAAATTGATATATTTTATCTATTCAGAGATCTTTTTGGGAATCGAATTTCCACCTATAACGATCGATTGAATTTTGAGGAATTAACGTATGTCAAAATCAAGGCCTATGATAGTGGTGGATCAGCGGTAACCGCAATCCTTAAAACATCGGAAACTCGTTTGGGTAATGGTTTTGTACGGGCGCGATTTAAGGCGGGCTCGGATGCCACGGATTATGCCATTGTGGTTGTATTAACCACGACGGAAGGGCAGGTCATCGAATCAAGGGCAATTTTGCGAGTTAAAAACCTATTACCATTATAATTTTAAAACAGGAGAAATATCATGGCCACATTATTCGGATTTAATGCCTTTCTAAAGGTTGGCAAAGAAGCAACTTGGGGAACTGAGCAAATGAGTTCCGCAGTTGATATTCGCCTCAATAGCTCTACACTACAAACCTCGCAGGAAAGACCTAGGAAGACAAACCTCAGCGTTCCAGCAACGGGTATGTTAGAAAGTACTTATAGTGGGTTTCGAAATTCAGGAGGATCAATAGATGTACCTGTGGTTTATGATGGAATTGGGGTTCTCTTTGATGCCGCTTTGGGTTCAAGTTCTTCCTCTGGCGCGGCAGATCCATATACCCATACCTATGTTCCAGCCTTTGATCTGCCCAGCTTATCAGTGAAATTCCAGCGCGGTAGCAATTTATCAAATTCAAGTGAATTATTCCTTGGCTGCAAGGTTTCAACTATGTCTATTTCCTGTGATGCCGGTGGGGAAATGACCGCATCTTTTGAGTTGATTGCCAAAGACTCCGAGGTACGAGGAACGGATATCACCTCTTCATTCGGAACCGGGGCAAATGTATTGCATTTTGAATCTGGCAAATTAGTAATGGGCGGAACTTTAGCTCCAGCAAATATGGAAATTCGATCGTTCGAATGCACTTTGGACAATAAATTGGAAAGGAAAAATGTGCTCGGTAGCAAAATAACCTCCGAACAGGTAATGGGAGACGTCCGTGAGGTCACTATGTCAATCACTGCCGATCTGGATGATAATTCTGTATATACTGATCAACTAGATGGAAAAACCGGTGATGTATATATTGAATTCACTTCCACGGGTGATTCAAATCATTTTTTCCAGATCACATTAACCAATGCCGTTATTGAGGATTATTCTGATTCGGTCACCGCCTTTGGAAGAGTGGAAAGGACTTTTTCAATTCGTGGATTAGCATCTAGTACAAAAGACGGATTGGAAATTAAAATTGCCAATGCTAATGCTTCGGCATTGTATTAATGAGTAAAACCAAGCATATATTATTTTGGGCTGAATATAATAATAGTATGACGTATGAAATGTTTATTAATAAGGAAGTAACATTATCGCCATTTCATAAATTATCCTTGAAATCCCACGAAAAATTAAATACCGATGTTGTTTTATTTACATATCAAAAGATAAAAACAAAGCTGCCAAAAAATATAAAGTTAAAGGATGCAGGAAAGATTTTCCCAATTAAAATTGCTTATAAAGTATTAAGGGAAGGTCATAGTATTGCCCATATTTCTGATTGTGTGAGATTAAAATACGCAAGTCAGGTTAATGGAATTGTTTTGGATATGGATGCCGTCTTATTAAGGGAGCTACCTTCTGATTTTGGTTGGTTTGCAAGTATGCCAGCCAAAAGAACTGGAGGGTTTGCGCCAAAATGGGGTAATAGTCACCCTCCCTTAACCGTTCATGATAAAAGTTGGAACGGCAAGGAATTGGCGGCTTTTCCAATAAAGGTGACTAAAGGAATGAGTAAACAAATCGAAAGTTTGGCACATAAGATCATGCATACATTATTAGAGCCACCAAAAACAAATTCAAAATCTTGGAATTATGTAATATGGACCTTAAAAGATATAATGAAAAAGGATAAAACATATAAAACATTTCCTCCAATTAGTTTTTGTCCTGTTCCCGCTTGGCTGCAAGCTGGAAAATGTTATAGTATAGAAAGTCCAACTAGATTAAATGGAAAAAATAAACTATTTGGATATACCTTACCAAGTATAAAAACAATATTAAATGAAAGTTATGTGGTGCAACACTTTATGGAAAGTGCCTTTTCTAATAGTGAGAAAATAAAAGACACCTTTTGGAAGAAAATAAAGGCTGATTCTTTGGTGGCTAAAGAGGCAAAGCATATTTTAGGCGATAATTGGAGATTTATACTAAGTAAATAACAACAAAACGGAGATAAATATGATTAAAGAATTCCTTAAGCAGGTTGAGAAGGAAAGTTTTTTTGAGCTTTCAATTTTCAACGATCAAATCCTCATTCGTGGCCGCCTGTTATCCCCATCAGAGTCTGAAGCCGCGTCCCTTTCCTCCACGCTTCTGGTTTCGCAAATCGCCTCGGCGGAAGAGGGAAAGAAGCTGGGCGATTTGCGGAACCTTTCCGAGGAATTAAATTCTGGAAATGCTAGTGATGAAGCGATCGATCGTGCCTATTCTTTTCTGAAAGCTTTAAAACCACATCAACTGATTCAAATCTCGGAGCAACAGAATAAAATCATTTGTCAAGTGATCAAAAAAGCCTCGATGAATAAAGGGGAAAGCTGGGATCGAATACAAATAGTCATGACCCAAGAAGAACAAAATGCCGAACAAAATAGACTTTGGGTCGGAATGATCTCGGGCGAGGATCGAACCCTAATCCTGAATAAAGCCATGCAAGGTCATACGGAGGCTGTTGAAAAACTTTGTAGGTTTCGCGCAGGATGAAGACTATGTCCATCTAATTGATATCATTGCCCGAACGTACGGCACTCTTCCAAGCGAGATCGTCAAGCTTGACTGGGTTGATCTAATGGTTTGTTTGAAATGCGTTAAAGCACGCTCCACGCGATTACAAAGAACATTGAAATCCCAAAAGAAAAATAGTGGATTGCAACCCACTATTTCACTTTATGATTTAATTGATTTGATTTAATTTAAATCTTCGTTGCTTAGTCATTTTATTCTCCCTTATTATTTAGCCATGCCCATTCTGAATCAGATAGCCAACATACAGAAAATTTGGAACTGACATTTGCTTGATCCAGCCTTTGTAAAGCTTGTTTATGTTGTTCTCTGCTTTTACCTGTTTCAGTATGAGGTAAAGTTATTGTTAATGTATCGTTGAAAATGCTTTCATCAAGATCAAGATTGTGATTGAAACAAACCATGCTTAATGCTTCCTGAAATGATTTCCCGGTATTACTCAGGGCTATGATTTGGCCTAGTATAACCGCCATGTTTGCTGCTGAAATTTTTATGTTTCCATTTTTTAATTGCTTAGTCATTTTATTTTCTCCGTTTTGTTTTCTATACTTATTATATAGTCATTATACGCATAAGCAAATTAATTATGTATTATTATAAAGATAAATTAAAGATAGCGCGATCCCCCCCGGTCCTTCGTAATTCTAATTTAGTGCTAGAAGAAAGACCACGATCGTGGTATTCTTAGAACGGGGCGCAAAATATGCCAAATGAAACCGTTGTCCAATATATCCTCACCGTAGATACCGATAAAGCCGAGAATAGTCTTGAGGCAATGAGTAAAGAAGGGAATGAAGTCAAACGAACCCTTGACAGCATTGGCAAATCATCGACGAAAACATCAAAGGTCTTGGGAGGATTTACCAAAAAGTCAAAAAATGCTACCCAAGGGGCGCGGAATTTACGTCGTGCGGGTCGTGATCTTGATGGAGCCTTGCAAGACATATCCCAAGGGGTGAGTCTGATTAATCCAGCATTAGGATCTATGTTCCAAACCCTATCAAGGGGGGCAAGTATTTCCGAAGGTTTTGGACGAATTCTTGCGGGCGCAGTGAATCCCTACATTAAAATTGTCGGTGCAATTACTCTCGTGGCTGGGGCGGCCTTATACTTATATAATTACAGATCGGAAAAGGCGGCTGCACTTACCAAAGAAATGACCGATAAGATTTCGGGTGCCAATAAAGTTTTTGAGGAACAGGATAAGGTTATCAAATCGACCAATGAAAAATTGGCGAAATATGTTGAACAGATAAGCAATGCGACAATGGATTTGGCTTTATTAACTGGATCTATGTCATTGTATGAAGTTGCCCAGAAAAAGGCGACAAAACGAGCCGAAGAATTTGGAAAAGGACTTTCCAAAGATCGAAAGACATTAATGGACTCCTTGGTTAAGGAAGTCTTTGCAGCCCAAAAATTGGTTGACGTGGCCGAGAAAAAACGTAAACTTTTTGTTGATGATTTATCGAATGCAGAACTCCGCGGGATCAGTGAAAATAAAACCTATATAGCCTTGACTAAAAATGTCAACTTAGCAAAACAGAAACGAGAGGAGCTAAGAAAATCTTTCAGGACGGCAAGGGATGAAACCAAGGAAGTCGGAAATCAAGTTAAGGAATTTGAAAAGCTTTTATTACAAATTGAAAAATTAAAGGAAAGCAAAAGAAAAGGAGCAGAGGCAGAGAAAAGTGCCGATGCAGCAAAAAGCAAAAGGGATAAGGAGGATGCCGAGGCAGAGAAAAGAAGGAATTTACAGAATAAAGAGGCCACTGCCAGACTGAAAATCCAGTCCCAAGCTCGCAATAAATTAAATGCCATTAATGTCCAATTAACCAATAAATCATTAAATAAGCGGGAACAAATTCTTGCCGAATTTAGGAAACAAAGATCTGAAATTCGAAAATTGGGATTTATGACCGGTGAAAATCAATTAGCACGTGAGGCAGAATTACAATTAATTGAGAATACAAAAGAAGCCTTGAAAGGAATCAATGTCGAGGAAGAAAAAAGACTCAAAATATTGGAAAAACAATTAGGCGAGGCACAGGAATTATTCAATACCATAGCACTCTCCATTGGCGCCTTATCAAGTCCAGAAAGCATGATCAGTAATATGGGCGGCATTGTTAGTGGAATAGGGGGAACGATGGGTATGGCCGGCTTACAGGCTGCCGGTCCAGCT
>Ga0209434_1000808_pt1 | contig 14523 bp, 14 predicted proteins | sample ETNvirnome_2_300_FD_184068 | JGI IMG/M metagenome (GOLD analysis project Ga0209434, IMG submission 184068) | Marine viral communities from the Pacific Ocean - ETNP_2_300 (SPAdes) (version 2) | ecosystem: Environmental > Aquatic > Marine > Oceanic | place: Pacific Ocean | collected 2013-06-22
ACATCTAGTTCAATACATTTTTCAGCGCACTCTATCATAATTCAGGGTGCTCCTTGGCAAGAACATCAAATATATCTTCAATTTCTCCATCATTAATACCAAATTTTGATGCAAGCTCTTCTCCTGCCTGTTTCAGTTTATCTGACTTCTGGTGACGTTGGGCAGATTTGATATTACTATTTTGTAATTTCCATGTGTCAAACCATTCCATAAAATGTTCATCCTCTTGCAAAAAAGCTTTTACTGCCCCTCGTAGAAAAGCTGCCTGTGTAATTCCGTGGTGATGAAGTTTGATCTTCAAATCAACTTTATGTGATTGAGGTAGGTGTGCGTATATTTTTTCGGCAGGCTCATCCCATTGTTTCTTAGGCATTGTATCTCCACATAATATGTGTGTTGCTTTCTGCAAGCCCTGATTGTGTTTGTCGAACAAATTGGGCATTTTCTCGCAATTCATTTAGAGTTCGTGCGCCACTATAAGACAAGCCACTTCGTATGCCATTCTCTAAGCCTTCTAAAACTTTAAGGACTGCCCCGCTATAAGGAATAACCGTGGCGATCCCCTCCAAGGATGATACGTTACCGCGCCAGTCCATTTGAGCATCTGCACTAGCCATTCCACGATATGACTTGAACGTGTTACCCATTTTGTGAATAACGTCGCCTGGAGCCTCGGCTGTTCCAGCCAGTAATGAGCCTACCATAACAAAATTAGCGCCTGCGGCGAGGGCTTTAACTATGTCTCCAGAGTTTCTAATGCCGCCGTCTGCAATAATTTTAACATCTGGAAACTTTTCTCTAATTCTAACACAATCGACAATGGAAGCTAACGTTGGTACCCCGTGTCCTGTTTGAAGACGGGTGGAGCAAATGGATCCTCCACCAATGCCAACTCTTATGCTGTGCGCTCCAAGTTGTGCCAATGCAAAAGCGCCTGTATAAGTAGCTACGTTGCCTGCCATTATATGAGCTATGTGCCCGTATTTATCTCTTAAATTATGTAACGCAACATGCATCAATAAATGATCGCCGTGTGCCACATCAAGACATAGTACACTAGCGCCAGCAGCAACAAGCTCTCTTGCTCGCTCTAAATAATCTCGCGTAATTCCAACAGCGGCACCAACTGTCTTTGTGCCCCCATTAGAGGCTTCGGATATCATGGTTGCCTGTGTGTCAATAGAATTGTACCTATGGACAATCCCTAAGCCGCCAAAATCTGCCATTTTTTCAGACATGGTGGTACCACATACAGTATCCATCGGACTGGCAATAATCGGTACTCTAAGCTCGATTCCTTCCGACATATCCGACGCTAAGGACACGGCGCTGCGAGATTTTATGTCACTATATTGGGGCATCAATAAAACATCATCAAATGTTAAAAGCGTATTAAGATTCATTTGTCTGTCACCTTCATGTTTTTAAAAAAATTAGCTACCACCTCTTGTGCCGTTTCCCAACAAGTGGGACAATAAAGCCGAACGGGGCTATCTTCGTCGTCTTTTCTTACTACTACATTCCAAGTTGTAACCATTTCACGATTTGTCTCGTCAAATGATGATTGACATGCAGTACATTCTTTAGGCAATTTGCCAAACATTGCAATTTTTGCTGACAATTCGTCGTCGCTAATTTTACGCATATGCGCCTCCTGCGCTCGTCTTTGTTTTCTATTCATCGTTGAAGCGCTCCCATACGAGGATAGTCGCTGCCCCACCCTTCGGGCAGCTTATTAAAAACTACTACTGCCGATGGAAATGGGGCACTGTTTTGGCTATTGCCAAACTTAAGGCGACCTTTAACAAAATATACCAGTTCCGCCTTCATAACGTAGTCGTGCCAATATCTCGTATCTGTCCGTGCTGGAATCAGCATTACAACTTTTGTATTGGGGTCTTGCGACTCTTCATATGCCTTCTTAATCCACGCTTCAATCCCTCTGCCATATGGGGGATTAATAAATACTGTATGTCCTTGCCAACTTTTTGATAATCCATTTTCTGGCTCAGTATAAAAATTGTCGCATTTAGTATTGTGAGGGCTTGCACAGGGGTCAAGGTCAAAAGGTCCAAACCTCCAATTTAATTTATTATAAAAATCTTGGGGAGTTGACCATTCTCCCGATTTGCTGGAAAACATTGTTTCCTGGGCTGCCTTATTCATCTGTGCTGCCTAATGTCCCGTCTTGGCGGTCGCTAATTGTAATTGGGTACCACCCATAAAGATCGGGATTTGTAGTTTCCATTGCTCTAAACGGAACAACTGGAACCATTACAACCTGCGCGATCTTTGTATGAGGTTCAACTATTTGTTCCTCTGTGCCGACGTTATGAAGGTTAACAAACAATTCACCATCATATCCGCTGTCCACTACGCAAGCGCCCACAAGAAGAGAGCGCTTAGCCGCTACGCTTGATCGGTTCTTAACCTCAAGCATATATCCATGCGGAACGCCAAATTTAAGCCCTGTTGGAAGGATCATGCTTTCGCCCGGTTGAACGGAGATAGCCTTGTGTTCCTTGGGTGAAAAGTAAACGTCTAGCCCTGCATCGCTTGGATTACTTCGAGTTGGTGGATATGCGTTCATGTGTATTCTATGGTATTCAATAATCATTGTTACTCCTTGATTCTTATATTATAACCGGATTATGGTTTATTGTCAACTTAATAATCTAAAATTATGACGAATTGATCTTGTTGAGTAGCCCCATGTTGGGTGATACTCTAATCTAGCCATATAGGGGCGATTGAGAAATAAAATGTCACGATTTGAATTTACACCCCAACATTTGATACTTGTTGTATGCCCCGTATCATCAATTACTTCAACAACCCAATATTCTTTATTATGCTTTGTTTTTCTTGGAAGAATTTTACGAGGGATAAACCAAGTAAGCTGTAGCTCAGGATCGAACTCTCCAATTGGTGGGATAAATTTATCATTTAGTTTCTGTCTAATCTTTTGATTCATTACTTCGCCCATGGGAAAAACGCCTGTTAAATCTACCGTATACTGAATCAGTTCTTCTTCCTCAAAATCGCCTTCTGGGCGGTAAAGATCGATATTATTTTCAAGTTGCTTAGGTTTTCTTGGTCTATCGACTGCTACAGCAGACCAAAAATGTTTTAACCCGCTGAATCTTGTGTCCACTAAACCATTCATTGCACCGGAACGAACCAGGACATCTACTGCTTTCTTGTTTAGCTTAGAATAGGTAATATTTTCATTGAATAAAAAATCCTCAATCGTCTCAAAAGGACGATTAGTTAAGATTTGATCGATTGCTGCGTCTCCAAACCCTTTAATAGAAGTTAGCGGCTGAACCAGCGTATGCCCATCTTCGCTAATTTCCCAAACGCGCCCGGAGGTGTTTATGTCGAGCTTTTTAATATTAAAACCAAAGCCTTTGGCAATATTGATTGCTTTTTCTTTTCGGCTTTCGGGTTCTTTATCAAGAAATGCCGCCATCCACTCTGCCGGATAATGATAAGCCAGCCAAGCGCATTGGTATGAGAGCATGGAATAAGAAACAGCGTGTGATTTATTAAATCCATAGCCAGAGAAGTATTCAAATTTATCCCAGATGCTTTGTGCAATATCGCGACGAATGCCCTTTTCCACACAGCCTTCAATAAACTTCCCATGGATTTTCATTTTGGCTCCATAGCTTTTGCCAGTTCCCTTTTTGGTTAATAGTTTACGAAGTTTGTTGCCTTCGTCAAGAGATATATCTTTTCCAAGCTTGTGAGCAAGAATAGCAATCTGTTCTTGAAAAATTAAGAACCCATATGTTTCCTGGGTAACTTCTTCGATCAAAGGATGAATATGTTTAATATATTGAGGATTTTCCTTTGCCTCAACATATTCATCGTCTACGTTTGCCGACAGAGGACCAGGGCGGAAAATAGAAGTAATAGCAGAAATATCAATAATACTCGTAGGCTTTGCTCGCTTACAAAATGCTTGAGCGCCTTTCTCGGTGAATTGAAAAATTCCTGCCCATTTTCCGTTGTGAAAAATGTTTTTATATACGTCTTGATTGGTCAAGTCGATTACGTCTGGATTCAAATGTTTCTCATAATAGTCTTTGACATCGGCAAAAGTCGGTTCTGGGATGCCCTGGTGTCGCTTTAAAATATGTCGAATTGCGCCGTCAAACATTGCCAACGTGGAAAGACCAAGAATATCAAATTTGATAAACCCCATTGGTTCAAGATGCCGAACGTGCTGCCCTTCTGCCCAGGGCGTCTGTCTAACACCCTTGCTGTTAATTATGGGCATCCACTTGTCTAAATTTTCACCCACGACCACACCGCCAGCATGACGCGAACAAGAGCGAACCTGTCCATAGAGAACATCAATATGATTGGCGATATGTGGATACTTGGATAGGAATGCCTGGAGAGTTGGTGAATATTCTTTCACCTCTTCAAACGTTGGCGCATATACACCTGCCTTAATTCCGTGTGCCTTCTTTGCTGCCGGGGTTGCCTCCATAAGCATTTTTCCAGTAACCTCGTTAACTTCCTTGAAAGGGATGCCATAGAACTTCGAAATATCTTTAATCAAAGAGCGAAGTTGAAGCGTGTTCCAATTTGAGATAGGAACAACAGTGGTATCGCCCCACTCTTCAATAAGCTGCTCTTTTAGTTCCATTGGCGCGGCAACATCATAATCGATATCAGGATAATCAGTTGCGTCTGATCGTAGAAAACGCGAGAACAAAAGTCCATACTTAATTGGGTCAATCTGGGTGATTCCGAGAACATAAGCCACCAAGGATCCGGCAGCAGATCCGCGACCTGGACCCGTAAGCATGCACTGGTTTGCTCTATCGGCAATTGCCTTCATGGTCAGAAAATACTTGGGAAAACCGCGATCATCAATAACATGAAGTTCGTGACGCAGCCTATCTATATATTCCTTATTCTTATGTAAATTTTTATTTCGAAGACCTTCTAACGACATATTAACTAGCGCCTGGGTTGCAGTGTGCCCAGCAGGAACAACAAAGTCAGGTAGGCGCACCGTATTATCAGGAAGGAAATCTTCGATCCGCTGATGTGCAATTGCGTGTGTATCTGTAATAGACTTCAAAACAAGATCGTCATCATATTCAACGCCACATTCTTCTGAATACTTTTTATAGCTCGCCCACATTTGATCACCATTCTTGGGATAAAGCTCGTATCCAATTTCCTCAACAGAAATAGGAAGTTCGTTACTCATATAGTCGGGCTGGAAGGCTGACTTTCCAAGCCATCCTAGGCGTTTATAAAGCTCTCTATCTTTCCAAGCATCGTTATTCGGATAATGACTATCCGCAGTTGAAACTAAACCGATGCCAAACTCGTTGTGCATCTGAATAATATATTTATTAATAATATGTTGTTCTGGCACATTATTCCACTGGAGTTCGCCGTACCACCGATCTCCGAAAATATTCACCATGCGCCGGGTGGTTTCTCGCATTGCCTCAAGAATTGCTTCTTCGCCCTTTTCTCGGTTTTCCCAATAGTTTCCAGAATATACGCCACCCAAGCAGGCAGAAGCAGCGATGACACCTTCGCTATATTTTGCGAGCATATCATAATCCATACGCGGATAGCGATAAAAATTCTCACTCTTATAACTCTCCGAAATTAGTTTAAAAATATTTTGAAGTCCTTGCTGGTTTTGGGCGAGGAGGATAAGATGGCGGCGGCGGCGCAGCATGTCTTGGACTTTCTTGCTAGAGGTTTCATCCTCCACGGTTGCTGCGCTCAATTTGCTACTCAGAGTTTTTGCCCGCTTTTTGTCGTTAAGCGCCTTTTCGTATTCCTCTCGCCACTCAGAAAGTGATGGAAGAAAATACGCCTCAGTTCCAAAGATAGGTTTGAAATCCTTACCTTCTTCTCTCATTTTTTTGGCGTGTAACACTTGATGAGATAGCCCATTAGCATTGCCGTGATCGGTTAGTGCTAAAGCATCACATCCGTTCTTAAAAGCAAAATCCATATGCTCCCCCGGATAACCTATGGCATCAAACAGGGAGCCTGCAACGCTGTGCGCGTGTAGCCCAACAAATGGGATTTTCGACTTTTTTCTATCGTCCATCTTACCCTCCTCTTAATAGATTATAACGCACGACTGAACACAGTGTCAATCTCGTGTACGATTTGAGTTCGAATTTTTGGCTCAAGCTCTAAAACTTCAATAACGCGATAGCGCAATTGCCCTAAGATTGTTGCAAATTGTTGTGTTTTTGCCTGTGCGTCTTGTAATTGTTGGGTTAACTCCTTAACCTGTGCTTCTAGATCATTCTTCGTTTTCATGGTTTACTCCTATTCCATTCCATTCATGATATTTAATTAGTCCCTCGTAGGGACGTTTTATTGTTTTTGCTTCAGATGAAGCAAGAAAATTAATATAATTTTCCCAGCTAGCAAGACTGTGAAACCAGCCTACTTCTTTTGTATTTCTTTCTTCTATTATAACAGGTTCTAGAACTTTGTCAAGGGAAAAATATCTTGCTGACCATCTTTCTTCAAGCGGTAGTTTTTCTGTGGGTATTTCGCTTCCAGAATTTTTCCAAGTTTTTGTCCCCTCTTTTCTTATCACCTGTCTGCATTTAATAAAATCGTCTGGTCCAAATGAAAATCCTAGATATTCACCGTCCTTGGCTGTTTTTCCATTATAACATAGAAAAAAGTTATTTTCACTAGAAATTAAACTTCTATGCTCTCGCGGAGCATCCTCGGGGTAAACGCCAAAGGGAAAAGAAACATAATATTTATCTGGTGTGACCCATTTGCTCATTTGTTTGCTTATCCAGTATGCGGTCAATGCCCCAAATAATATACTCCACGCATGGCAGTCAACTCTGTCCCTATCTTTTGGGTGAATTGGGACATAATATATTGGTATTGGGCGTCGATAGTCTTCTGGATGAGCAGCCAATATTCTCCCATACCAGATAGGATCTTGAACCACTTCGCCTATTCTATGACGTATGAGAGGTTGAACATCATTGTTGCACACTATCCAAATCGTTTCACATCCCGCATAGGCGCACTCTATAACTGAACGTTCAAGGGCAGTATAGTTTTCAGCAATCGGCATCAAACAATCGCCCCACTCAAATCCAAAATCTTGCTCATATCCTGCAACTGGGATTATGCCCGCCAAATGAAACGCGGCTTTATTTATAGGTTTTTCTTCAATCATAGAGCATTGAGCAATTTTGATGTATATGTATCCATTTCAACTTGATTGTTGGATATAATTTCTTCAGACGTTTCATATACAAATGTAATCTTTTCGTTATCCTCGTATTTTCCCATAGGAAAGGGCATTACCTGTCTACGCATCAAAGAGATTTTTGGAGATAGCCACTTAAATGGTTCGGAAGAACGATCTGGATAGTTTGGATTTTTGCCATTTTTTGGACCGCGAATTCCTGCTTCTTTTATGCATTGCAGAATCTTAAATTTTGCATATGTGTTTGAATATTGATAGTTTTGAGTTGCTTCCTCGGGTGTTAAATACGATATGGCTAATAAATCTTTTTTATCACTTTGAGTATAATCTCGTTGCGAAGAATAAAAGAAAATTTGCTTTACAAAATTATTATCTGTTTCAATATAATCAAGGTCGTGGGTGCTTCCAAGATTTATTTCGAACCAATCTAAAACCTGTGTTGGCTTATTTTGGTTATTTTCAACAATGTGCGGAAGACCATTGATTTTATTATCGTCAAATACAATTAACTGCTCATATTCAACGTTTACGGTCTTATTCCCCTCTGTTATAACCTTTAAGTAGTCATCTTCAATATTAATAGATTTTGCTAAATGTGAAAAAGGCACAAGTCCCGATAACGATAAGAGCGCTAATAATTTTTCATATACCTGCTGCTTTGGTGGACCAAACACGACTTGTTTGCCATCTGGCTGTTTGAGGAAATAATTTTTAGGATCAATTTTAAGCAAGCTTAGGTCAACATCAGAATTGTAAAAATCAAACGGATGTATTTTTGCCCCTTCTACAAAAATCAACGGTATTTGGGTATAGAAAGAATATAATATAGAACTTAAAGTTGCTCCAATTATTATTTTCTTATATTTTAACATACAGGTTTGTTAGTTTCTGGCACGCGTCCTTTAGCAAGAGCACTGCTGCTTTGCACTTTGCCGCCGCCGACTTCCCATAACATTTCAATTCCAAGTTCTTCACAAACTGCCATTTCTGGAGTGTTGTTGTTTGTCCTGTCGCCGCCATTAGCAAAATAATCTGGCTTGAATTTTCGCAGAGCCTTACACACTGTGTCGTCGGCATCGTCTGCCTGAATGACTATAGAAACGCCCCGCATACATGAGAGAATTTCTTGCCTTTCTGCAAAAGACATAAATACAAATCCCTTTTTTCTTTGTAACCACTCGTCAGAATTGGCAACAACAATTAATTTTCCATATTTTGCCGCTTCTTGTATCATGCGACAATGACCTTTATGAACCGGGTCAAATCCTCCACTAACCATAATAGTTTTGGCTTCTCGGTGTCTTCTATATTCATTGTAATGGTGTGCCATTATTCTTTATTCTCCTTAAGTTTTGCAATGACATAATTGTCTAATATTAAATAATGTTTGTCTCCTCCATATTCTATTTCTTCGATCATGCTCCGATCTACTAGGATCTGTTCTCCCTTGACTATAGACTCTAATCGACAGTCGGGTGCCCAATCAAATACGGTGGCAGCACAATATCTTCCCTCAATTTTAGTATAATCATCTGGCAAGAGGATTGTTGTTTGTTCTTTTATTTTATCTTTCTTAACATGCTCTGGCATGATTAATATATGTCTGTTAAATGGTTCTAGCATTTTTTCTCCTTTATCCACATTTTGCGTATCCGCAGCTTTTGCAGGTTAAACAGCCCTCAATATAAATAAGTCCATCGCCCACCCCACAAGAAGGGCACTCTTTATCAGATGCTTCTGTTCCGTCCTTAATGTAGTTTTTAAGGACTCTCGCAACACACTTGGCAAAGCTGAACATGTCACTATCTCGATCTTTTTGCATCTGTTCTACTGCGTATTGAATATTTGCACCGTGGCGAAGGGAGAGGCTAATCAATCGCGTAAAGGCGGAATTATTCGGGTTATCAAAAACTTTTACGATGTCTCTTACCCTTATTTCGTCTCCGTTTATGCCCACCATGAGATCATAAACAGAATTCATCGTTTTTCTCGGATGTTTGACTAAAAGCCCTTCTGTGTGCTTCTGTGGGATCTCAATTAAATTTGATAAACCTCCCATAACTTCGTATGGTTTGCCGTCTAGAAGTCCAACCAAGATTATCCACTTTTCCCCTTGGATGGTTGTATGGTAAATATCACAAGGTAGTTCTTTGGGACGCACAGTGGCAGTATTTTGTGGAAAAACGTTTTTTTCCTTTTCGGACACCAAAACACCAGAACGAGAGCCATCGACATAAACCGTAATCCCCTTTAAGCCCGATTTCCAGCCTAATTGATAGAGATTGCCAACGATTTCGGGGGATGTATCTTTGGGTAAATTAATCGTGGAGCTAATGGAGTGATCGATGTGCTTTTGAATTGCGGCTTGAATACGAACCCTAATTTCCCAATCAATTTGATCCGATTCGGTAAAAAAGTCAGGAACTTCATCAGTCTCCATCAGGTTAAGATATTGTCTAATATTGTGGTGGAATACACTATATTCACTCCACCTGTCTCCCAGGTCATCGACAAAATCTGCCTCTATGTGTTCCTCGTTGTGTGAAAGTTTACGACGGCGAGTATATGAATTTCTAAACACTGGCTCGATACCGGAACTGGTTTGTGACATAATCGAAACGGAGCCTGTTGGGGCGTTTGTGAGAATAGATATATTTCGCCTTCCGTGCTGAGCGATCAGCAACTGTAATTCTGGGGGCAATAATTTAATAAATTCATTGTCCTTTTCCTTTTCCCAGTTAAACACTGGAAAAGAGCCTCGTTCTTCGGATAGACGAACGCTTTCTGTATAAGCGGCAATTTTCAAAGTCTCATAAATTTTGTCAATCATTGAGATTGCTTCTTTAGAGTCATAGGCTAAGTTAAGGCAAGCCAGGGCATCTGCCAAGCCGTGCGTGCCTAAACCAGTTCGCCTTCCATTAACGCATGCCGTTTTAAGGCGTTCCCATAGCGCTTTCTCATCCGACGTGTCGCAGCAAGAAATAATATTATCAAGCTTTTCTATTTCAAGCTCTACTAAATCATCAGATAGTCTCATTGCTTTGGCAACAGTGTTTGAAAATCTGGAAAAATTGAACTCCGTATTTTTCTGGAACTTTCGATCTACAAAACTTTTTAGATTTACGGAGATCAGACGACACGAATCATATGCTGAGAGGGGGATCTCTCCACAAGGATTGGTGCATATTGTCTTGAACCCATCGTCAGCATATGCCTGGGCAGGGAGATACTTTTCAATGTTTCCCCACATTAAAAGTCCTGGTTCTGCTGTCTGTGTTGCAGACTCAACAATGGTATCCCATAACTGTTTTGCATCGATGTGTTTACTTATAGTAGGTGCTTCGCTTCCGACTGGAAAGTGTAAGGTAAACTCTTCATTACTCTCCACTGCCTCCATGAAGTCGTCGCTTATTTTCACCGAAATGTTTGCGCCAGTAACTTTAGTTAAGTTCTGCTTCATGGTAACAAAGTTTTCAATATCAGGATGGCGCACATCCATTGTAATCATAAGTGCGCCACGACGACCATTTTGACCAATCATTCGGCAAACATAAGAATAAAAATCTGCAAACGACCAAGCCCCTGTGGTGGTGCCTGCCGAATTATTAACTGGTGTTCCCTCGGGACGTAAATTGCTGATGTCTAGACCGACTCCGCAGCGACGTTTAAAGAGGTTGGCAAGATACTTCCCCGAATCAATGATTGAAGATATATTATCGTCGGGCGATTCTACAACTACACAATTTGAAAGAGAGACATTAACATAATCGTTACCAATGCCCATCATTGGAGAGCCTTGGGGAACAATATATTTAAAGTCCTTTAGAAGTTCATAAATTTCCTGTTCAGGTAAGGAGTTCGTGCCTCCAAACTGTTTTTCTATGCGAGCGAATTCGGATGCCAAACGATGATGCATGTCATCGGGGGTATGTTCAATAATATTTCCATCATTATCCTTAAGGGCATATTTCGTCAGCCACACATTTGTCGCAAGCTGATCGCCATTAAAATATTCGATGGCTGTGTTTTCTACATCGCTTGTCAATTTATCGCCCTTCCTTATATTTCTTATATCTTTCTTTTAACTTGTCAGATTGTTGTTTGGCGGCATTGATCTGGACCTCACCGATGGTTTCCCCTGTTGATGGTAGAATGGCAATTTTGACTCTTGCCAAATCCATTTTGGCAGGATAAATAATACCATCTGGTCCAAATCTGTTCTTTGCTACAAACAGTCGCCCCGTATCATTATTTTTATCGTCAATAGTCCTGGAGACAGAAAAGATAAAATCTGCAACGAAGCACTTACTGTAGGCTTCGGAGATAGCTTCCATCGTAATGACTTCTGCATTTAACCCTGACCTGTTAGTTTGGGAAGCAGTCCAAACTGGACATTTCTGTTCCTGTGCGATGGCTCGCAACTCCTCATAAATAGATTCCAAGTCGTGCCTCTTCTCTCTCGTAGTTATAACGGGCTTTAATAAGTCTCCATAGTCTACCAAAATCATATCCACTTTTATATCTTTTTGTTTTAATTTTTCAAGGTGAATCTTAATTGTCTGGGTTGTAGCCGACTTTGTGGGATACTCTTTAATAATTAGCTTTCCCTCAATTTCCTGAACCTTCTCATAAATCATTTCTTTAAAAGAGTGTAGCTCTGAAAGTCCGACACCGGTTACGCAGCTATCGTATCTGATACCGATGCTTGTATCTTGAAGTTCCAGGGTATAATGTACAACTGTCTTGCCTGCTTTCATCGCTTGAGTGCCTAAGTGAACTAGAGCCATTGACTTGCCTGCTCCGGTAGGAGCAATAACTACGCCCAATTCTCCGTTTCCAAGTCCGCCCTGGAGGAGAGCGTCGATTTCATCCCATCCCGTTGCAATCGGATCCCTGGCTTTAATCTCAAATCTTTTCTCGAAATCTTGAATATAATCATATCCAAAATTCGAATCGTTTCCTAGTTTTAAGGCATCATTTATAACTTTAGCGATTTCATCGAATGAAGATGACTTAAGAAGTGAAACAGATTGTATCATCGCAGATTTAAGAACCTGCTTGCGGCAAAAGTCAAGTGCTGTATTCTTTACAAACTCTGCATCTTTAATTTCGGTATTATAGATCCTTGCGAAAAAGTCTCTTGTCTGTTTCTTTACCGCATCCGTCTCATCGTCTAATTCTATTCGGAGAATAGTGGTAAGGATTTTTGAAGTTGGATGAACATTGTATTTCTCTTTATAACTGAAAATCTTATCAACAAAAACTTGTAGATATTTAAGTTCAAAATATTCAGTTTCAAGAACCTCCTGAATCTGATCACAGAACGCTCGATCCTCAAGAATAAGAGCGGCAAGACCTTCTTGGAAAGTCTTGCCGTAGCGACTAAAACTGACTTGCTCTTGCGAGTTCAACTCTTCCTCATATATTATATTTTATATTATAACCTGTTTAGAAACACAAGTCAAGCTTTATTGTTTAAGTGAGAGCATTGAATCATATGCCTTGCGCTTTGCGCCCGACAGCCTTTCAAGATAATCAGTTCTTCTCAATACCTTAAAGGCAAGATTTTCAACTGAATATGCCCCTATTGTGTCCAATCCAGTTTTTCGCATCTTTCGAATTTTTTCTTTTAGCTTGTCAGCGTATTTTTCTGCTTCTTCATACTTGCCGTCATCAATTAATTGTTCTACACGATCAACCTGATCCATCAGGGATGCTGCTTTCTTTCTAATGTTGTCTTTGTCAAAATCTTTTGATTCGAAGGTGGGCTTCTTTAACCACTCACCTTTAAGAACTGAATATAGTCCTTGTGCTTCGTGGGGGTCGTTAATATCTTGAACATAAATTTCAACTTCAAACCCCTTAATTCTGATATCGTGAAGACGATTCCATAACGCTTTCATTGCATTAAAATATTCTCGGACAAGATCAACCTTATCGTCTATGTCTCTGAAATCTAGTAAAATGTGTAAATCCACATCGGAGAAGCGAGAATAATTAAACGCTGCCAAAGAGCCTGTAAAAGTGACATCCTCATATGGGACATCACCTACTTCGAGGGAGTCATAAAAATCATTTGCGATAACCAATAACTTTTCCTGAATCTCTGGGTCTAAATTATCATCTGGCTGATTCCAGAAGTCTTGATCAAGCTTATCATGTACTTCAAAGCTGGAAAGATCTACTGACTCTGGATCGACTTCTTCTAAAAGAAATGTTTTTAAGTTGGCGACGAGCATTTCAGAAGCAGGTGTGAAACTTTCCGACTCTCTCAATGCATTCGCCCATTGCCTAAATAATTGCATGTTATAAATAGTTTTACAACTTTGAATCAGCAACAATCTTGTTCATTGCTGCGAATAAATCTGTGAAGTTCACCACTCCAAACCCATCTTCAATCATCATCGCTTTTACATTAGTTTTGGCGAGTTCCGGCTCAAAATTCTCAAGCGCATAATCGATCTTTTTCTTACCCTGAACGCTGAGAGACGGAATATAAAGTTGCATGAGGCGATAGTTTTCCCTAATAAGATCCTGATGTTCGATAACACTGTCATACGCCTTGACTGTGCCCTTGTTCTCTTCTGCGTGTAGGACAAGGCTATCGATGCCAAATGACATATCGTCGCCCAAAAAAGGAAATCTTTTGCTTACTGTGGGGAGCCCGACGCCACCGACGCCTGGAAGGTTGTCTGACTTGTCGCCTGCAATTGCCCGTGCAAGAGCAAAGTTCTGTGGATGAATTCCATATTGCTCTACCAATGATTTCTGATTAACTACCTCTTTTTGAATTGGGCGAAACACGACTGTTTCGTTGTCGCACAATTGAAAGAAATCTTTGTCTGAAGAGACAATAACTTTTTGCCAGCCATTGTAAAGTGGGTGCTGGGCGACGACGCTAATAATGTCATCTGCTTCGACAGCAGGCAACACTAGCTGTATAATCGGAAGTTCATTCAGATATTCTGCCAGTCTTGTTTGCTGCCAAATTTTATTTGCGATCTCTTCGTTCTCGGAAAGATTACGGATATCTCGATTTAAACGAATGGGCTTTCTACCTTCCTTGTATCCCTTGTTCTTCGTTTTGCGTTTTTGACTTCCGCCCTCCCCGTCCCAGCAAATTACTATTTCATCTGGTTTGGTATCACGCACGAGTTTTTGTAGAATTTTCAAAAACCCCTTCATGCCGCCGATGGGTTGCCCGTTTGTAGACAAACTAGGATCGACAATATATGCTCTAAAGTACATATTAAGAGCATCAATAATAAGTAATCGTTTCA
>Ga0209434_1000810_pt1 | contig 14514 bp, 8 predicted proteins | sample ETNvirnome_2_300_FD_184068 | JGI IMG/M metagenome (GOLD analysis project Ga0209434, IMG submission 184068) | Marine viral communities from the Pacific Ocean - ETNP_2_300 (SPAdes) (version 2) | ecosystem: Environmental > Aquatic > Marine > Oceanic | place: Pacific Ocean | collected 2013-06-22
AGAACTCTTCATTGCTGAACTGGTATGCTTCGTAGAGGTCCACAATCTTTTCCTTGAGAATGCGGCCCTTTTCAAAGACATTCTTATATTTTCTCAAGTCAACGGAGTCATAGTAAACTATGCTTCCGTCCGCTACAATAGCAAGACCAGTAATACTGGTTGAAACGTCAACACCTAAAATCATATACTCACTATACTATATGTCTATCTTTAATTTAAATGTTAAATCTTGATCTTCTTCTTTTCGGACAGGATTAGACATAGTGGCCACACCGATCAGGTTTTTGTTTGCATCATAAATACCAACTTTGGAGATGTATACTTGTCTCTTAAATGATGCAGAATAGTCCGGATAACTTGAACTTACAAAGTTGAATACCAATCGATCCGGGCTCTCAACATATGCTTGAGAAGAGGTAAAAAAGGAAGAAGTAACACTTCGCGAATGAATCAAAAATGTAGGATTGTTTGAATAATTAATCTCGCCTCTTCGTGCGTTTGCAAACATTGTCAAAGTTTGCGTTTCGCTTGTGCCCTTAAAGGAAAGACCGAAAGAGGCGCTTTCGAAATTATTGCTTGTACTAATTGTACTCGGGGTTGCAGAGCCGGAGGTAGAAGTAGTTAGCTTGTTACAATTATCATTGGCGCCGGCACCCCAATCAATCCACATAGGCGCATATTGTGTTCCTCCAGAACCAGAACGAATTGAAATTTGACCACAGGTATAGTTCTTAGAAACGCCCTGGTCTCGACCATCAGTTTCATTTAGCGCCCACGAACCCGTAAGAAGTATGAAGCCATGATTATACAATACAACGCCGGCCACATTATCAGCACCATATTGCTCGATATATGGGTTGCTTGTGGTAATCTCGATTAGCTCTCCGTTCTGCTTTGTATCACGCAACTCTGCAATCAAAGTTCCTGTCAAATACCACTTGAGAGAAACCGTTCCGGGTTTTATTTTAGACCCATAAAATATCGAAGGGATCGAGATTAAATTAATTATTTGTTGATCTTTGATGCCGTAAGAAGAAGTAACTCTATAATGCTCACTTAAATACCCATAATTTTTAAGTGTGTTTTTTAACGCCCAATAATGAGGCCACTTGGGACTATTACATACAATGTTCTCGCCAAAACCATCGTTTGGATTCAATTCCCAACCTAAACTGCCTCCTGCTGTATCCACTGTGGAGTCATTATAAATGAAAGGTTTGCTCTGGCCGCAGGCCTGCTGTACGCTGCCCTCACTGTCCACTGTAGTATTCTCACTAGTGGGAATAATATTAGGATTGCCCGTATCCAATTGGCCTGCGCCGCGAGATCCGCCGGTGGCGTCAGCTCCGTAAGGGCCCATGCTCGGCAACGCACCAACATTGGCTCCATCGTTCTTGGGATACCATCCTATCAATTCTCTCGTAATGGAAGCTGACAAAGGATAGCTGCCCGAAATCACATCCCCATATTGAAAATCCATATCATAAGTGCTGCCAGTGTAAAGCGTACTTAAACTAACGCGAGTTCCATCTTTTGTCACATATGGATAAATGAGGCCGTTATCTACAATGTCAGAATGAATAAAGCCGCCGAAAGTTTTATAGACGCCCCCTAGCGCTGAAAAAAGAGCACTAACTGTATCCGAAGACAGTTCTTCGTTCCACATAGAAATATTGGACATGTTGCCATTAAAAAATCTACCAACCTTTCCAGAAGAATTGGCGCCTTTTCTTACGCCGATATAAAAATCTTCACTTGTATTTTGCATTGTGCCGGTATAAGTACCATTCTCGTCCGCAGAAGAATCTGCTGCTTCGCCATTAATATAAATCGTGATCCCGCCAGAGGAATTTGACCCATCGTGAGTTACTACGACATGGGTCCATTCTTTTTCATTGATTCCAAAATCATCAGTTACTTGTCCAATGTATTCATTCGCTGCGCTCCCTATTCGAAATCTAAGCTTATATGTGCCGGTGTTGTCCCGGCCGCCGGCTGTCTCAAGTGCAAGATGGTACTCTATATTTGTTATACTTTTTGTGCCCTTGTGAACAATAGCACGATGTTTCTCGCTACCATCAGCATTTCCGGTGGATCCATTCGTTGCTATTGGGTATATCCATGCTGCAATCGCAAAACCAGAAGAGCCAAAAGTTAAAGGATCGGCGTCTGCAACTGATAGGCTATCAAACTCAGCTGCGACAAATTGTATACTAGCGTTGGTCTGGGCAAGTTGTTTAGAAGGGGCCACTCCGGGTGAAGCGGCAGGACAATTGCCGGCGTCCTCGGCCTTGTTGTCCCCGACAGTCTGGCAAGAACCATCGAAACTTCCGGTTTGCCTGTCGGAGGCTGTTCCACCTTCAGAGATGGTTTTTCCATTCGTCAGAGGCCACCAAGCAACAAGCGTATCTTTTGAACTATATTGATATTGAGTTATCGATGGATTCGATGGTGTGGCGCCGGGGCCGGCTAGCCACCCAATTTTCAAGTTATATGATACCGCTTCGTTTGGTTCTGCGGTGCCGCCAATCCACCTTCCGCCAGACAAACCGCCAGCAGCGACTTCGGCACTGGCAGATAACCTGTCGACATTCATCTCATAGAGACTAGCGTAGCCAGAACTAACGGGCACATTCGCACCCCGACTAATTGCGCCAGAAACATACGGAATGTCATTATAATAAATTTTACCATCAAAAATGAAAAACTCACAACTAGGGTGAGTTCTCATTGTGTTCGTGATAATATCTTTTGGTCCGAACTTTTTGAGGGACATTGGAGTACTCTAATAATCTAATCTAACACGTAACGTTATCTCGTTTGACGGATCTTTCTTCAAAGGCTCCGAAAGTTTCGCTACGGCTAACAATTCATTACTAGAATTATATAGACCAACGGTCGTAATATACGACACAGGAGTGTCTGAGGCTACATTTTTAACTCTCAGTTTACTGCCCGTTGTATATGTTGGATTGGCACTATAGTTGAAGGCAGTTGAAGAGGCCCTACAAAAATAAACCGTCGAATTCAACTCGGTGGTATTATTAAATGATAAGTTATAAATTCTGCGCCTAATGGCATCGCACGAAGAAGAAATCGGCAAATCAGTCCATGAACCTGTTGTGCCATACATGGTGGCATTATTTGAATTAAACTGATCGTTCTCCGGATGTGCATCAGGATCTGAGCCGCTATTAAAAATAGATGCTGTAATCACTGCTACCCCGGCTTGATAAAACACCGCCCCAACCGCTGACGCAGTAGTCGGAGAATTGTACAGAAGTCCATATTCTCCACCATTAACATTCGGATTTATGCCGCCATCGTCAGAAGCTGACAAATCTGTCAAAGTAACTCCGTAGCCAGGACCAGTGGCAAATGGGCTAGCCCAAGAACCAGTTCCCAGAGTAAGACTAAAAGAGCCTTTCTTGACCTGATCTTTTGTTAGTAGTCGCGAGAAGTTAACAAAGAAAACCTCTAACATCTCATTGTTTTGATCAGTAATATCTAAATCAGACTCAAAGGTATCAATATTTCCAGACACATCGTATCCCAAGAGGGATTGAGCCATAACCGTATACATGTTGATTTTCTTAGAATTTTGCTCATTCGCGGAACTACTCATTCCAGAAGTAGAAGCATAACCAAGAGAAAGATCAAAAATGTGATTCGCGGAAGAACTCAGATAAGGATAATCGTACACGGACTGAAACATTCCATGTGAATAATTCTTGATATTTGTGTCGCCAGTGGGAAGATATGTTTCAAAATATGTTCCGGAGACAATGGTACCAGTAAGGGGAATTGCTTCGTGAAGCAATGTTCTCGTTGTGGTTACATCCGTACTAGTATTAAGTGTTTCAAAGTTTGTAGCTGCCATTCATATTCTCCAAATTTCCTATGATGTTGTATCTTGTTTGATAAGAGTAATCGGAAGGCTCAATGTAGCGCCACTGTTGTCTGTCGCTAACTCTAGCGTAGTCGGAATGGTTGAATAAGTACCAGCAAGGCTAGTAATACTCCCACCAGTGGCGCCAAATTTACTCCAGCGTGAATCTGCTGTTTGTCCAACTGTGGTTGTCAGTGCGGGGTCGACTGCGACACCAATAGCACACATACTTCCAACAATTCCTGCCATACTAATAAAAGATGTTGCATCTATAGTAGAGCCTTCTTGTGTATAAACTCCGGCCTGGACCATGGTCGCAATTCCCGTATTAAAGTCATCCCTTTCGGCTGGAGACACACTCGTAATAGACGTTAAAGTTCCAATAGTGCCTCCCCATGAACCGTCTGAATTGTTAAGAAACGTTGCGGAAGCATCAGAGCCAAGGGGGTAAGTAACAAAATTACTATTAAACGAAATATTCAAAGCCGAATCAAGCATATTTGTACTTATTATATAAGAATTTTGATTATCTGAAGTCATTGACACGTCTGCATTATTAATTCCAGATTCAAGAACTATCATGCTACCGCCGCCCGTTTGGCCTGCTAGCACATTATAACCCGATCCGAACCCTGTATCAATAGCTGTCTGAGTCTCGGCATTAACGGATACATAAATAGTGTTGTTTTTCACCTTAACTGCATCAGATAATTTTTGATTCAATACCAAATCAGGCATGTATAAAATACTCAAATTCGATAAAGAAAGCAAACTCGTATATATGTTAACTTCTGTAGTTGCCTCTAAAATTGGTGTTTGCAAAATTTCCAAATCTGAATATGCCGATCCAGAAGGGTGATTAACTTGGTATAAAGCATAATCTATTTCGTCATCGCTAAGGGCAAATTTACTAATGGAAAAGTTTCCGTTTGCCATGCGTCGTCTGCCAGTTTCTGTTAAAACGGCGTCTAAAATAATGTCGCCAGAGTTATCTAAAAAAGCCATTTATCTTCCTCTCTTCCATAAATAGTTTGCGTTTTTTTTAATTACTATCGATTGTCTATATTATATTTGTAAGTAACATTTAAATCGATTTTTCTACCTGTTTTCTTAGATGTTAATCGCACCTTAAAAGTCTTGTCCCAAATCGGATCATCAACATCGCCCAAGCTCATGTTAGCAATTTCATCGGTAGCAGAAGCGCCATAATCAATGTCCCCATCATTAAGACTTATTTGAGATACATTAGGCTGCAATTGAATTAGCTTCTTGAATGCAATAGAGGGGTTTGTAAAATCGTCTGTTTCCAGATCTTCCTCAAAAAGAAGGTTGAACATACCATAAACATAACCACCATCATTAATTAGCTCTGCTTCGTAAATCGCTGATAAATGTCCAGGCATCATATTTTCGTTAAGAACTCTAAATAAATAATAATATTTTTGATTAGTGTTAATCTTATCATAAAAAATCGTACTTGGTAAGGTATAAATTGAATTTTCTATAAGAAGATCTGTTGTAGAAATTAAATTCTCATCAAAATCAGTTAAACTTGTTGGCATTTCTTTTATTCGATAAGCCTGTAAATACCTCTGTTGAGACCGCGACTCCAATGTTAAATCACTATCTGTTAGCATATCATTAGCATTTAAATAAGCTGTCTTGCGCGTGGTGTCTGCCGAAGAAATTCCTGTTGGGTACTTTTCTTTTACAAAAGTCTCATAATTGACCCTAAATCCTATGGTTTGCGAATTGTCTAACAAGTAAAATGGATTTAAATTAACCTGATTGGGAGGATGGTCGAGAACCTTCAATGTTTTAGTGAACATGGGTATCTCAAAAATTCTAATCGTAGGCTGTATCGTAACATTAAAATCTGCGTGGTAATTATAATAGGTTCCCTCATAGGAACTTCCGCCATCTGGGTCAACGAGCTGATCAGCTATTTCATCTGTGGTAGGATCATAATATTCTAAATTATATGTCTTGGGATCAGTATCGTCATTCTCTGACACCAACCTACTAAGAACCAAATCAGAAGTTCCATATTTAGCTCCAACAACTACCACATATTTATAAACCACATAAGTATAATCTTCGCCGTATTTAATTTGTGAATCATATAAATTAATATCGTCAATTAAATTCGGAGAGTTAAAAATCCAAAAATTTTGCAAAACTTTTTGCTTATTATAATCTCCTGATGCAGCACCACCAATTTTTTCAATTCTATATGCCACAGTTTCATTATATTTTCCTACGGCCGAGGTGCCACGCCAACCATTAAATAACTTTTTAAGACCAAGATTCTCATTAAATATTTCCGCAGTTGAAGTTGAGCCGGCTTCTACTAAAGTAGCCAAGGTATCCCTCAAAACGCCTAGCGCATTTTTAGAATTCATGTATCGATATGTGCCCGTAGTGTCCATCGCCGCTTCTCTAGTGATGCTTTTCTCTCCGACAAAATAGCAATTATCCGTTATTGATTCATAATTATTGTAACTATACGTTAGCAAATCAAAAAAGTCAACAGTTGTGAACGAGGTGTTTTCTGCTGACAATACTTTTGTATCAGTAGTAGCATCCTCAGTAGAAGTAAAATAATTCTGTGTCATAACGTATTCTTCTATTGTGGGAAGAATCTTGGGCGTTTCAAGAAGGAACGCTTCTTTCAAACTCTTAAGGAATTTAGAAGAGTAATTGTTGTCTTCGATTGACTCGGCAAAATATACATCATCTCCGGCTGCAGCATTAAATTCTGAGCCGTCACTACCATCCGGCGTGGCGATGCCATGGGCTAAAAAATTAATTTTAACGTAATACGGATAAGCCTCTTTATTAGTTTCCATATCAACAAACGTACTTAAAAGATTGCCCTCGTTTGCAATAGAGTTCTGATCAAACATTATATTTTGCAAAGCATTCTGAACGTATGTGGTCGTAGACGACGAAAGCGTTGCATAAGGTACGGATCCGGTTAAATATCTATGTAAGTGAAGATCATATAGTGTTCTATCACTCCCTTTGGCATGAATCTGCCCGGTACCACGACCGCTGACTTGATTATTATCCGACTCAATTACGTCCAATAACACCGCATTAATATCACTTGATAAATAATATGTTTTACGGCGATCAGATGTGCCTGTGTCTTCTAAATAAGCGCCATCTAAAGTCACAAAATCCCAAATAGTGTCATCATAGTTTCTTTTTACATCATCATCTTCTCCTAGAATCCCATCTAAATCGTCAACGTCGCTCATGTATAGATACGTCCGAGCAAACATTTGAATCAAATACATGTTTGGGATAAGCAGTTCGGATCCTAATGCACTCGCATAGCTCTGATAGTTTTTCAAATAAAAATTGTAATCATAAGAAATCTCTATTTCACTTTTTACAGAACTGCCCCCTACCAAATTAGCTACTTGAAATTTAGAATAAGGTAGATCATCTGTAAACCAATAGTCGTCAAAAACATCTTCACTGTAAATGCCATCATAACTTTCATCTCCGTATGTCCCACCGATCCAATATGCTTTCCAAAATTCATCAGCCGGAACAACATCATTATAGCCATAAACCCGCACAGGATATTTCTGAGTTGGTATTATTGCGCTATCTGAAGCCACTTCGTTTAGTTCTGAGTTCCGAGAGGCATCGTATATATAATTTTCCGGAAAAACCGGATAAGCTGCTGTAGCTGGATATTCTCCGTAGGAGGAACTATAAACGTAAAAATATCCCCCTAGGGCTGTCCGAAGAGTATCAGAAGAGCCAGAAAATAAATTCAAGTCAATTATTTTAATTTCATTTCTGCCTATCCCCATGTTAAATCTCCATTATCAATAAGTTATTGTTTTAGAATAAGCCGCTGACACAGAAATATCTTGCGCTTTTTCTTGCTGCCCCTCAAAAGCATCAAATACATTTTCGTCAAGATCGGGGGTTTTAATTTTATTAAGAGGGTGCGCAGGATTTCCTGCAGCCAATTCAACTTTTTCCGCGATTGCTGCAAAAGCATTATTAAGTTCATTTCCATAGCCGGTGGCGGTGGCGGAATAGCCAAATTTTTCATCAAGAGCATCGGCTTCTTCCTCGGCAAGTGCCGGCTCAAAGGTATATTTATATTTGCTCACATCCCATTCGCCGTTTGTAAAAGTTGGATCATCCTGATCAAATATAGGATGAAACATGCGGTAAAAAACGTCGTCGGCTTCTATCTTCTCGACCCAAATGCCCATTTCGCCATCATCTAAATCATCAAAAACAGCATCAGCTGCCGTAATTTCTTCTCCTATAAAGACCCACGTATTCGGGTAGCCATAATCATCAATAGTGACCGTCTTGATGCTATCAAAACCCTGATCATTGCCGGGGTACTCGTCGTTCGACAGATAGATTTCTTCGGCGGCATTCTCCAACGACACCCACGCGTCACACAGCGCGCCGGTGATTCCGGCCGGGCAATCAGCAGTAGTGTAGGGCATTTTCTTCTCCTATATATTAATTAGTAAGTAGTTGTTGTTGCAGTTGTAGTAGTTGTTTCAGTAGTCGTTGTCGCAGCCATCGAGCCGGCAACTTCGTTGCTGTTGGAATTCCCATTGTTTCCGTTCTTTCTATTATTCTTGAATATTTTCGCCACAAAGGACACAAAATCAGGCATATTTTTAATTGCCGATGCTCTGTTGCGCTCTGAATAACTATCAGGAATATCGTTATCTAGATTATAAAACGGATCGCTATCACTTGTAAATTTGTCAGTAGCACGAATCGGTGTCGGCCTTACGTCATATGACGAGGGATCCAAAATATTCTCATTATCAATCGCCTCGGCATCATCGCATGTCGTGATTAAGGAGTAATTCTTTTCTTCGGTGCATACTTTACATTCAAGCAGCCCTAAAAGTAGTTGAGCTTTTGTGTTTAAAGAAATCTTTTTATTAGTAGCGATCTTATTCTTTTTTAAAGCTCTTTCTATTTGCAATATTTCAGGAGATGTTTCTACATTTACGTTCTCGCCATTAATCGATATGGTCTTTCTCCTTTTCGCACGAGCTGCCAGTGCTTCTCGATTCATCTCAGATGGCTTTGTTCTTACTCCCATTTGTTATTACTCCTTCTACCGGGATCCGGCCTCGCCAAGTTCCGTTGTAAAGGTGACACTAAAATCTTCTGCAACAAAATCAGTCTTTTCGGCCGTCTGCTCAGTGAATCCATAGCCCACAGTCCAGGCGCCATCGAATTTTGATTCAAATATATATTCAGTATTATTATCCAGCTCATCGGAGGAGACTATTGTGACGATCATGGCAGCCTCATCCGAGTCAATAGCCACTGTAGAGGTCGGGTCGGCATCGGTACGGGCCCCACCACCTCCGGGCCCGGTCGTGCTAAGTGTAAAATAATCCGACACATCGTCGCCATCCACGATTTTGGTTTCATTAATATACAAATAGTTTCCACTGTCGGGCCCAAAATCGCCAAACCACACGGAAGCCTTGAATGCGCTACCGGCGCCGGTGTCTGTTGCAACATCAGTGGCTCCATCAGTGGGGTCGGACTTAGTATATATCTCAACTTCGGCGGCGGAGATTCCTGATGTGGCATAGGCTGTTGCATCGCAAATAGTAGTGTCACTATCATAAGGATAATATCCTCCGGTGGCCTCGTAATAATCGGCATACATTTCATCTGCCATGGGCGCGGTGAGCCAAACTGCTTTACTGGAGTCCGGAGTGCTACTAATATCAAATATAGAAAGCACATCATCATAAAAACTAGTAAAATCTTCATAAAATGCTTCAAGCTGCTTTACAACTCCAGTGGAAGGATTTATTTTTGCAGATATCTTTGCCGCTCTTTCCGTTATTTTATCTATATCTGCCTCAAACAAACTATAGTCAGCAATATCTAAAAGTGTAACAAAATAAGTTGGAGCAAGAATCCATGGAGCTTCTCCTTCCGCATATGCCCCTATCTGTGAAGCAATAAAACCATTTGTCCATCTACCATCTGAGGTATAATTGGCAGAATCTGTGGCTACATCATAATATTCTTTGAAGTCTTCCATTTGGTTAGCATACCATTTAACAAGATAATATAGCAGTTTGTTGGTATTATCGGTAAAGTTGGCGTATGTTTGAATTGTCCAATCATCTGCTAGCGTGAGACTGTCGTCGGAGAGCGAGAGCTGCTCAAACTCTTGAAATTCAAAACACATTAAACGATTATCATCCAAACCTTCCTCTTGTGCTAATTCAAAATTTCTTAATAACAAAAAAGAGTTCGCCCAGCATTCATCGCCGTCGTCAGTAGTCTCATTTATGTAGGCATAGGATGTTTCACCAAGATCGTCCTGGGCGCCCATATCAGTCCACGCTGTGCCATCGAGTGTGGCGCCATATTTAAAGTTTGTGACCAATCGGGCATAGCGTTGTTCGTCGTCGTCGTCATAATCTTTAATTCGCCAATATCTCACATCCTCTAATGAAAAATATCGATTACAAAGATCTTTTCCTAAAACATTAAAAATGGAATCCATGTGGACAAAATAACCTATGTTTGCAGTTTCATAAAGCAATTTATCATGGTCAAGAAAGAAAAATCCATAATTAATATAAAGATCGATGGCGGCACTCGACCTGGCATTGGTGGTCACCAAATGCGCTCTGCACATTTCTACATTACTCATATAAGTTCTATCGCCACCGGAGTAATAGGACTGATCACCGTAACCGGTGTCAAGGCGATCAGTAATCTCATCGTCCGCGGTGGATCCGCCGCCGGCGGTGAAGGTCGACAGGCCCCAATAGTAATAGGTCGGAAGAACCCATTCGGGAGCTGAAAATCTTTGATCAATAACTTTTGTATTAATAATAATTTCTCTAACTATTTTAGTGCCTGTTTCAACCACTATGTTGGTAGAATAAATCAGGTCTCTATACTCCAAATATAATTGTCCGACATTAGTCGCACTACTCTTACTGGGAAATGCACCTCTTAATATATTAAGCTGCAGCAATAGCTCAGCTGACTCACTATATGTCTCAAGGATATAAGAAACCTGATCGACCATATCTTGTAAAGAATCATCGGTGGCGGCCGTCTCCTCATAAAGCCCCAAGAGGCCTTCAAACGATGTAACAATTTCAGAATGTGTTACCTTGTCAGTTGAATAAAATTGACCAGTAATCGATTCTATGGGCGTTCCATCAAATACGCTATGGTCTTCATAAGCCCAAATAGTTTCGTCTGCCCATGCGGCATCCCCATTAACCCAAACTGTTTCATAAGCAACGTCGCCTGTTTCGATAGTTAAAAAGCGGCCAAATCGACCTTTATAATCAACCTCGTTCCCGGCTGCAGCATATGCAGCAAGGCCATCCCAATATTCTGTATCCACATCGGAATCGTTATTAAAAAGATCAAAAGTTGCCATGGCAAACAAATAAACATCGCCACTAACGTCAGCCCACTCCCCTGCGGCTAGTACACTATCAACTAACGCAAAAGGTGTTTCTTGCTCTTCTGAAGAATAGCTAAATTTTAAATATCTATTTCCTTCGTCATCATAGTCAATAACATATAATGGTTCACCATCAGAATCATATGCGATATCTGATAATGAAAAATATGCCATATTGATGGCATACGTGCCGTCGCCTAAGCCCCCAGAAGAGCCACCAACACTAGATAAAGATTCATACCATACGCTCCAAATATTTTGTTTTTTATTTATTAAATCATCGAGATCCCAATCAAAAGATTCTGTATCGACATAAAACCAAAAAATTCTCAAATCCCCTATTTGATCTATAAGAGTAGTAATGTCTGTATTTTCTTTGGCGCTAATATAAATACTAAGATCGGCGTTAAGCAAGGCGGACGCGTCACTGGTATCGTTAGTTCCTTCGCTAACATAAATCTGGTCAATATAAACTGCTGGCAACAGCCTACCAAAATTATTGGTTGTATCACCAGAAGTAACTAATCTTGGCATATCTCAGGCTCCGTTACACTTCCGTAAATATCATAAAAAGTTATACCATTCCCTTCGTCCGGACAATCAAAATCAAAACTTATAAAATAAGAACTTTTATCAAAAGACTCTATTCCGCCACATGCTATTGTTTGATCAACATTAGCATCTTGAAGTACATCAAAATAATATTCAACACTGCTCGTTGTCAAATCAGCATTAACCGTGTGGTGCGGTGTTTCTGTTAGCATAACTCCATTTTCTATTTGTGGGATAACAGTTTCAAAATATTTTCTATGGAGAGTGGGACTATAAGTGCCCTGGTTAGATCCACTCTCAACCTCAAATACTTCAATATCAAAATTTTCTGTCAACAACTGAGTATTGACTTCTTCAAAATATATAAGAGGATCCTTCGATACAAGGCCTATTACTTTATTGTCTGCGAATACTTCTGACGTCTGAATCAAATTTCTCACACTTAGAGGATCTATTATAAACTCTGGATCCATAACTTTTAAACTATAACTTGCGCTAATGTTAATTTGTGGAATTGGAGAATGCAAAAGTATTCCATCACGAGGCTCTCCAGCATAAGCCGGCTGTAATGGCGTGCCCTGACGATAAATAGAAGACGAAACAGCCCCCTGCAACATTAATAATCTCCAAGACGGCGCTGCCTGTGAATTGTCCGCGTCCAGCATCGCGTCTCCCAAGGCAGAGTCATATGTATAAATGTCAGCCGCCGGCGTCGTAAGCGTCGGATTTAAATCAGAATCAAATCCACCATCAGTAGTCTCCAGATTGGAAAGAGTGCTTTCTACGTCGCGAAATAACACCTGGCTTCCAAGATATGCCGTTTCTCTTTTAACTCTCTCGTTTACTTTGTTTTGACCTTCAACTGGGTGATGGTCTTCAGTAGAACCAGTCCCCGTATATTTAACGTCATAAACCACGTTATTGTCAAAAAACGCATAATAGATAGGCTTAAAGGTTCCGATAGAAAGCAAATACCTCCCATACGAAGTAAGCTTTAAGTCATATACTTGTTCTTTTTTATTAAGAAATGTAGCCATTTAAATTGTCTCTCAATATAAATATGATCATTGTTCGTTTTCTAGTGAATGCGTGTGTCCATCAGATTCTTGGACGAGGCCGTCTATTATCTTATGATAATGTCCATCGTCATAAGAAGTTTTCCCGTCACCATTCTCGTTAATAGAGAATGTATGAGCATGATCGCCGCTAGTGTTGCTTAGAATATACGAAGTTTTACCTGTATTCGGCTTATACAACACCTGCACATCCATCTTGGCCATCTCTACGATAGAAACATAATCATATGGCCAGTTGAACCCAATTGGATATTCTTTTGTCGTTTCAGTGGCGTCTGATACATCTGCTGATTCTCCCACCTGTGTTGCAACCTTATCAAAATAACTAGTCATGCCGCGCTGTTTGACTTTGAACACCATCCAGCGAAGATTTTCATTTTGCAATACTTTCCCATCAAGAAGTTCAGTATCCATCAACTCGTGCGCCACGCTAGTGCTTTCTAACGATAGCCTTCGATAATTTCTTGGTGCAAGATTCTGCCAAATATATGCAAGGTCATCTTTATCGAGTTCATATTCAAATTCAAACATATACATAACAATTGGTTTAACTTCTCTATTGTTTACAAAATCAAACTGAGGAGGCAAAATATATCGTTCCATTTTCTGCATAAGTTTTCTGATCGAGCCGCCGGCGGTATCTAGAGAATCACCCTCTTTGGAGCCTTTCCTTTCTTGGGTGGCAGCCTCAAATCTAATTTTTGGAATCTCAATAAACTTTTTCCTTTCTGCCGCAAGGGAGCCAGAAGCATTCGTCAATTCACTTTGAAGCACTCTTTCGGTGATGTAGGGCACAGCCACGACAGCTTCTTTAATTGTTTGCTTGTTGGCTACTTCTCCCATCCTCTTTTTACTAACATTTTTATCGAACCCAAGCAGCTTACTTAAGGATCTCATATCTGCGTATGTTTCGGCCCCATAAAGGCTGGCGTTATTACGATTATACGGAGTATCATTATTTATAACATCATAGTGAGATTTCAGCCAGTTTGTATCTATATCGCCAATTGAAAGGAATATTCCCATATCCGTCGTAGATGGCATTACACCAAACTGGTGCCACATGCCACTAGGTGCTGAAGAAGAGCCATAGTCCGGCAATATTTTCGGAACGGGAACACCTTGAGGCTTAATTGGATGGACGGGATCTACATCTGTAAAATTCATCATCGGTGTTTCAAACTTTGATTGAATGACCCATTTTTTAGCTGCTGTTTCGTTTTTGTCTTCGATCAAATTTCCGAATTTATCAGTTGTTTGTTTCGTTATCTTCTCAAGTCCAAAAGGATTAACACTTGCGCTTAACTGCATTGAATTATGATTAATATTGCTGCCGCCATATGGTGGGCCCGGGTCATCGCTACCCGTTGCGCATGCAGGGATACATGAATATTTTATAAGAGTGCTGGGGTCTCTTTCTGGGCCAGGATCTATTCTCCAATATACTCCACTTGTCTCCGTCATTATGCGCTCTAGACTATAAGTTTCGCCGGCGATTGGAGCAAAGACAAGATCCAGCCACGACTGGC
>Ga0209434_1000813_pt1 | contig 14496 bp, 13 predicted proteins | sample ETNvirnome_2_300_FD_184068 | JGI IMG/M metagenome (GOLD analysis project Ga0209434, IMG submission 184068) | Marine viral communities from the Pacific Ocean - ETNP_2_300 (SPAdes) (version 2) | ecosystem: Environmental > Aquatic > Marine > Oceanic | place: Pacific Ocean | collected 2013-06-22
GTAAAAAATAACTAAGAATACTGTCATCTAAAGTAGTGTTTAAATAAAAATCAATATCTTCCAATGTGTCATAACTTTCAAAATGGGTAATAATTAAATTATCGTGATGAACATATTTAAGATAGGGACTTCCAATTACAAAAGTTAAAGTATTAACGAGGTCCGAAAGAACTTCACTGTTAATGGTGAATTCACCCAATAAAAATAACAAATAACTTTTTTGACGTTTCATACTCATAAATAGTTTATTTAACAAATATAATGATATTTATTTGTATAAACAAATTTTTAAAAAAATTATGCCACAATCTAAACCAATATCTTATAAATTTGATGATTCTAAGGATACTCATCGTATTGGGGTTAAAAAAAATAAGTTTTCCCACCATAGAAGTGGGGGTAAAACTCCACCCGAATTTGATGTTTCAAGTGGTTGGCCTGAAGGGGGTTACGAAAAAGGTCATGAAAGAATAGAAAAAGATAATCCGTCACATGAAGGTAAACCTTGGTTTGTGAGTTATTCCTTTAATGACCCAATCACAAATAAAAGACCGCTTCACCCCACTAAAGATTATTACAACCCTAATGACCCTGAAACAGGCGATGACCATTTAGAAATGGGGAAAGGAAATTTACATCACACTACCAAAGTAGATTTTAAATCTAATAATAATGTAGATAGTGATAATTATGATATAGAAGGAAAACTCAAGGTGGCCGATAAGGGGGCACAACATTTAGTAAATAAAAATTTAAACGAACAACTAAACCGAATTAAACACCTCTACTTTTATACTCGTTAGGTTGATAAGGAAGATAGGGATATTTATAATAAAAACAAAACATACTTACGATGAGTAATTTAAACGAACAAATAGACAGAATTAAACAAATGATTCTTTTTAAAGAAGGAATGAATTTTAAAGATGTACAACAATTAACTGAAGCAGCTAAAGAAGGTGTTGAAAATGGTGCCGATGTTGAAGCAGTTGGTGATGTAGGTGCGTCTGTAAAATCTGCCGCCGCAAGCAATGGTGCCAATGGAGCGGATGTAGCCGCTGATGGTGGAGGAGGTGTAGAAATGGCCGATGTTGTAAAAGTGGATATAAGTGATAAAGGTGAGGTGTTTGGCGACAGAGATGATTTAATAGATGTTAGAAAGGTAGAAGCGGGAGAGGTAATGGACGAAATTCCTGCATATGCTATAACTGATACAGCTGGAGAAAAAATAGGAGAGCTTAAAGGTGGAGATGAAACACTAAGTGACTTAGTATCCGATAGTGATGTGGACGCTAAAGGAGAAGAAAAGGAAGTCGAAAAAGCCCCAGAATCTAATTTCCCCAAAGATGAAGATGACGATTATGATTATGAAGATGACGATTATGATTATGAAGATGACGATTATGATGAGGAAGAAGTAAAAGATAAAGAAAAAGAGGAACCAAAAGAGGAACCAAAAGAGGAACCAAAAGAAAAAACTCCAGAGGAAGAAATTATTGATAAAGCAGAAGGGGAAATAGAGCGTTCAGAAAAAGAATCTGTATATGACGAAATTATATTTCTTCAACAAGAGATGATTAACTATTTAGAAGCTGAAGGAAGTAAGGACGACGATGAATATTTAGACATATCAGGACATCATCAACAACTTATGAAGGACTATGAAGAATTATCTCAAGCAGAGGACAGTAACGGTGAAAAAGAAGAAGAGAAAAGACCAGGTCCAGCAAGACCTGCACCTAGTCCAGATGCCGGGAGGGATATACAAAGTGCATCTCATGAGGGTTTAACTTATGATATAGATATGAGTTTAGGTGGTGCAGCTCGTAACCAAGAAATGAAAGTAGGTAAACCTAAACTGAGTAAAGATGCGGATGGAGTTATTAACCTGAAAGCTAATGTTAGTAAACATGAAAAATATCCTACCCCTGCAACATTAGAGGGATATCTCTCCGATGATGGGAGGGTCTTCTACTTAGAATACCTAACTCCCGATGGTAGAGCCTACAACCAGTACAAAACGGAAGTTATGGGTGTTACTAAAGGACGTGCAGCGAAACCCACTGTAAGTAAATCAGCGGGAAGAACTAAAGGACCCACAGGTAGTCGTTCAAGTGGTTCATTTAGTGCACCCGTAGCCGCCAGTATAAGTCCTTTTGCCTCATCATCTTCTAAAGAGGCTTCAAAAGGGAAAGCACAAACCACATCTAAAAAAGATAAAGATAAAAAGAAAAAGAAATTATCTGAAAGACGATATGCACGAAGGAATGCACATTATTCTCCCCAAAGTAGAGGACCTAAAGTTATTAACTTAAAAGAAACCGATTTATATCAAATTATAGAAAGAGTTATAAAAGAAAAAAAAAACTCTAACCCACAAGCTCTAAAGGAAGAGGACTGGATGAGAGATGTTTCTAAAGAAATTAAAAAAGACCATACTGGTGGTAGTTTCCGTAGATGGTGTGAAAGTAAAGGTTATGATTCTGGTTGTTCTGATGAGTGTATCAATGACGCCTTACACACCGATAACACACTCCTTCATTATAGAGCCGGTTTAGCAAAAGCATTTTGTGGAGCAGACCATCACCGTAATGAATCAAGGAGACCTAGACGAACCTTACAAGAAAAAAAGAATTGGTCCGAAGATGTAAAAACCAAGTGGTCTCCACCTGAAGGAACCTTTACTAAAAGTGCTGCAGAGATAGAAAGTGTACTCAAGAATGCACCAGGGGGACTTGACAAAGCCGTAGAAAGACTATCTTATTATATTAATAGAGCAGGTAAAAATTTATCCGTTGCAGCGAAGAGAAAATTAAATGGTCTGAAAAGGAAGATAAAAAAAGATAGAGAACCAGTAGATAAAGATTCTAAATAATATATAGAATATATCTAATTTAAAAATGAGGGAATTGAAAGATTCCCTTTTTTTATTTATATTTATAACTAAAGACCATGAAGAAACCATACATATCAGAATTAGACATTAAGAAAGCAGTCAAAAAAGTATTGTCCGAAGAGGATAGATTACCTGTGGAGGACTTTGAGTATGAAATGGATGATTCTACTTACGATGACATTTATGACCATCAAGGACCTCTGAGACACTTTAGGGGGTCTATTTACTACGATGGAGTGGTTCCAGAAACGGATGATGTTGAATATGACCGTAAGGTTGCACAGAAACTTTTAGACTACGAAAGAAGTAAATTAGGGAGTGCTGAAACATATGTGGGTGGCGTTGGTTTTAAAAATCGTGGTAACCTTATTGAGCCTTTCGATAATATGGATTTCTAAATAATACTGGAAATATTCTTTTCTTTCTTAACCGTAATTGTCTGGTCACACCATTCTTTAATTAAAGGATTATGTGATATTACAAAGATTCTTTCAAAGTAATCTTTTATCTTAGTAAAGAATTTACCCACCAAGTCTAAATTTTCATCACTAACCTTTGCAAATGATTCATCAAAACATACAATATTAGGTTTTGGTAATGCACAGACTTTAGATAGGACTGCTCTTAATGCTAAGGATGCAATAGTTTTTTCATAACCACTTCCTGATGACATTAATTTCTCAATACCTGTTCCATTATCTATCATCCAAAATTCCAGTTCATTTCTATCATTAATTCTTAATTGTAATGTAAATTCACAACTATCAGACAATAATCTATTTAATTCACTATTAAGGTAAGGAATTGTGTTACGTAAAATAAGTTTGGAAATTCCATTTTTCCCATAAGATATAAGATAAGCTTTAAATATTTTATCTACCTCTTCCTCTTTTTTAATTTCTTCTACTCTTCCTTTATTCTCCGTAATTTTATCTTCTAAATGAGTAATTGAACTTTTATCTTCTGCTATAGATATTTTTAAATTATCTCTTTCAGATACCAAAGTTTCTACCACAGTTCGTGCCGCTATAAGTTTTTTTTCAATTTCTTGATTTTCTTCTAATTTACTTTTATTGGTTTCCCACTCCTTTAAAATGGTAGTTTTTTGTTTTAAGTCTAACCCAAATTCTTTAAGTTCCAAACTTGTTTTTATTCTTCTTAATTTGTTTCTTTCATATTCTTCCCATTCAATTTCAATTTCACTGAATTCTATATTCTTTTCTGTCTTCTTTTGTTTAGTGATAGATAAACCAACTAGGGTATCAAGAAATTCCTTAACTTCTTTAGTTTGTTTTTCAATTTCTACTGTATGGTCTATATCTTCTAATTTTCTTTTACACGTAGGACAAATTTCTCCTTCTTTTAAAGTTGTAATTAATTCTTTAAGTTCCTCTACTTTATTTTTAGTAATTTGTTCTTCTATTTGAAGGGTGGTTATTTCTTTTTCTATTTTTTTATGTTCATTTTCTTTGTAAGAAATATTGGGTTCATTTATCTCAAATCTCTCTAACTTTGTAGTAGTTAATACAATACTATTATTACAGTCATCAATTTGAGATTGTAAAGTAACTGGATTAACTTTAACTAAATCAGGATTTATATTAGTATGTTTTTGAGAAATTAAACTTTCTTTATACTCCACCCCTTTCTGATGTCTATCTTCTAAATTGTTTATTTCTTTTTTATTGTTCTCTATCTTTTTTTTAAACTCTTTAATTTCACTCCTAATATTTTCATTAGTACTCTTGAGTTCTTCTACATTATAATGATTAGAGATTAATTTTTTATTCCAGTTTGAATAAATCTCCTTACATGCGTCTTCTTTTTTTCTTAAATGTTCTAACCCAATAAACCTAGTTAGTACTTGTCCTCTGTAGGTGGGTTTTGCTTCTAATAAATCTTCTAAATTATTTGCAGTGGTCAAAATAGTTAATAAAAAATCATCCATTGTACCAATAGCCTTTTTTAAAAACTCTTCGGTTTCCCGACGTTGTTCTCCTTGTAAATTCTGTAAAGTACCTTCATGAAGGCGTTTACTAAGATTAAGTTCTGTCCTTACACTCCACTCTCCCTTTTTAGTCAATTTTCTAATAATTCCTCTTTCGATGATATAACTGTCGCCGTCTATTTCTACTTCTCCTTTTACTAAAACTATATTTTTATCAGTAAATCTATTAAATACTTCTATAGCTTTATTAGATTTAGTAGTGACATTAAAAAATAAAAATAACAGTAAATCAACAGTTAAGGTGGTCTTTCCTCCAAAGTTAGAGGGGATAGAATCTATTGCAGTTATTCCATTATAATTAGTAAAATCTATTCTATTGTTTTCTCCAAAAGAAAGAAAATTCTTAAATTCAATCCACTTAACAAACCACTTTTGATGTTGGGAAATATCTTCTGAATGTACTTGTTCCTCTACACGGGAATCTAATTTCATTAACTTTTCCCAACTCACTTCTATTTCATGTTCTTTTAAAAATTCTTTTAATAAAGATTTCTGATAATTTGGGTCCAATACGTTTTCCGTAATTCTATGAGAAGTGGTGGAATTTTCTAACCCATTCACTCTAGTGACTATATTAACTCTGTCAGAGTTATATTTCCTTTTAAAATAACTGGTAAATCTTTTTATTTTTTCCTGCGTAAAATTTTCAGGATTATCCTCCCAAATAACTTTTATGAAAGGATTATCTAATTTTTCTGTATTAACCATACTTAGTCTTTTGGTGGTTTATTTTCCTCAAACCATTCTATAATTGCATTAAGTGCCCAGACGGACCCACTAGCTAATATACCATCAAAAAATATATTAGTATATGGATAACTAATTAATGATTCGGTGGGGGAATAAAATACCAGCGATAAAAAAAATCCTACCCAGGTAGAAGTACACATCATACATTCTAATAGGTCTCCCATGAATTTAGAATGACGTGAAATCCACTCTCTAGGGTTATTAAAAATGCTACCGTACACCAATATTTGGGACATACCGTATGCTACTAAAATCCAAATTAATAATTCCATTTTTTAATCTTTATATAATTCGTCATCTAATCGTGACGATTTTAAATGAATTGCTTCTGTTCCACTAAACCTTCTAAAGTGATTTAATACTTCTTCGTATTCTTTAATCTTTTCTTCAAGTTCTTTTATTTTATTCTTCAACTCATTATTATTATCATGAGAACTTAATAAAGAAATCTCTTTCTTTTCCCATTCTTTAAATTTTTTCTCCCACTGTACCACTTCCGTGATTAATCTCTCCTTTTCTATGGTAAGAGAGTTAACTTTTATAGAGTATGCTGTCAACTGAGTATCATCTGTAACCAATTTTTCAATCTCTATAATTTTTTCTACTGGGACTTCTACAATCTTTTCTACTTCTATAATCTTTTCTATCTCCACAAATTTTTCTACTTCTTTAATAACTTCTTTTTCTATTTCTTTTTCAATAATTTCTTTTCCAGCTTTAATAGGGGTTCTACCAAATTTTTCAATAGCGAACCCACCTTTTAAACACCCTAAAATCACTTCATCTTCATTATCTATTTCATTCAATTTACAAAACATTTCTATTTCATTTTTTAAATCTTTAGGTATTTCAAAAATTTGTGAGTTTTTCGTGTTCATTTTCTATATCTGTTATATCTGTAACCTTAAAATTAAGGTAGGGTACTTCATTCTCTACATCTTTAAAAATATACTTATCCTCTTCTATTTGGTAAATACCATAGCCATGATTTCTAATACCTTCTCCAAAATTCTGTTGGATTAAAGACCCGACCATATATGCTTTTTTTCCATTAGGAATATCCACTACTTGTCTCTTATGAATATCCCCCGCTAATACTATATCACACCCCTCAAATTCACTAGTACTATACCCATCCTCAAACGCAAATCCCATATCCGTTACTAATCCCTGAATGGGCCCATGAAATAATCCAATATAAATTTTATTAGGAATCTTGTTAATAGTCGGTTTTTTATTTCCATCCATTAATGAATAAATAACCCAATTGATATTATCATCTTCTACTACCCCACCTTCTTTTAGATATAAAATATTTATATTATTCATAGTAGAAATAATAGGACTTAGAGTGTCTAATCGTTCTAAATTATTCTCCAAAAAATCATGATTACCAATCAGTACTAAAGTCTTACAAATTTTTGCACATTCACTAAGTACCCAAGTTACCATATCTAATAATTCTGGTGTTATTTGATTTTTAGAATGTACTAAATCTCCAGTAAACACTATTCTATCAGGTTCTACCTTTTTCCATTCCTTAAAACACTTTTCTAATATTTTTCTGTAACGTGCATGGTCCTTATATAGTTTAATATGTAAGTCAGAAAAATGTATTAATTTTTTAATCATTTTTATTTGTAAATGTTTCTATTAAAGATATTATCTCTTCACGGTAATCTCTACATTTAATAGGTTCATAATTTTCATTCTTCTCATTAAACCAGACTATATAGGAATCACCTAATTCAAGATGAGTATTTTTTTCAATCAAATATCGGTATAATGAAAGTTGTAAAGAATAAGTGTTGTATTCACACACATCTAAATGAGAAATGGGTTCTTTAAATTGTTGCCATTTATTATTTCTTTTAATTTCTTTATTGGTTTTCCAATCCCAAATCTGTAATGCTTCACATTTATTATTCCAGAATAGTTGGTCTACCATTCCACACACCTCTATTTCCTCATCCCCCACGATTATTTCAGATTTAATAGGAATTAATTTACCGTAAGACTCATTATAAAATTTATTAAATAAGAGCTTAACTTTTTCAAAATCTTCTTCTACATCATTATTTCCTAATATTTTTATTACCTTTTCTTTTGGGTAGGGGAAAATTTTATTATTAAGATAATTCTCTGCATAGTCATGCAGAAGATTTCCTTTTTCACACGAATAATCTGCCTTATATTTCCATTCTTTTAATATCTCTTCTTTAGTTATTCCCCTTTCTTTAGCCTTTTTTGTGGACCAATACTCACTATCGAACGCTTGTTTAAATTTATTTATTAAACGAGTTGCCGAAGTCATTTCTTTCCCATCTATAAAATAAGTGTGAGGTTCATCATAATATTTTATATTGTTAAAAACACTAAGTTCTACACTAATATCCATCATTTTTCTAATTGTAATATATTTTCCTCTTTTATTTCCCCTCTTAATTGAGCAATGTCTGCATTGAGGGGCATTTTAACTACTCTAATTCTTCCTCTTAATTTTCCTCCATTTAACTTATCAAAAAGTTTAACTGCGTCTGCCCATGCATCACCATCTAAACAAATAATAATATTAGCTTTGGCATTATCATATAATGTTTCCCATAACCCATCAGTCACCACTTTTCCTAATAAAGGAATACTATTATTTAAAAAAAACATATCGAAGACGCCCTCCACCAAAAATATATCTTTTTCCCAATCAATTTTCTCTTCATTAAAAATAATTTTACTTTTTTCTTGCTCAGGATTTTTATATTTAAGTTTGGAATTGGTGTAGCTTCTTCCTACAAAATATTGTAATTTACCTTCTGAAGTGTAGGTCGGTACTATAATTCTAAACTTGTATTCCCCTTGAGTGGTGAACCCAATTCCATATTTTTTTATCAACTCCTTATCTATATTTCTTTTTCTTAGATAATTTAATGCCTGTTTCGCGTTTAAATCATAAGGAGAGGCCTCATCTAATTTAACAAAACCATATGGTAACTGAAGATTAGCATTATAGTGTTTAGTTGTAGGTAAAAATTCATCGGGACACACCAACTCAAAATTTCTTAATTGTATAGTGTCTCCCCATTTACGAATAAGTTTAAGAATATGTCCATGTGTATCATGAGTTTCAGTACATGCCCAACATTTGTATACACCCATCTGATAATTTATTTCTAAATTACCTTTACCATCTCCATCATCTAATCCTTTAATATCGTAGGAACATACAGGGCAATCAAATGAGATTTGACCTTTATTGGGGTAGTGTTGGTGACTTCCCCCAAATATTTCTTCCAATATTTCTACTATAAGTTGATATTCTTCCACACATAAATATAATTTTATTTAAGGGGAATGTCAATTACCATAAGTCATTTTGTAACATATGACCTCTGACACAGGTATAAGCGTCTGCCATATCAAAACATTCTTTTTTGAGGGTCTTATTTCGGGTATAAGGCCACGTAATATGGGGTTCTAAGATTTTAACTTCTTTCCAGACCGCTAATTTTTTATCGGTGTCCTTGGGGAAACCACCAAATAAGACCTTTTTCCCTTTATCGTTATACCCATATAAAGAGGGGTGAGCGTATTTTCGAGAATTGTAAGTAGAAATAAAACTGGGTACTAAGTTTAGTATGTCATAAACTGTTTTGACAATCATAGAATTATAACGTAATAAAGTACCAACCGTATATAAATTATTAGAAGTTAAAAGGGGCTCTTCAATAACAACTTTTATTACACCTAGACCTTTAAGTTCTTCTAGTTTTTCAGCAAACGCTTCTGCTTTTTTTAAATGTTCTTCTATTTTATCTTCCGGTCGGGGATTAACTCTAGGAGAAAAATGAGTTAATTCTAACAACTTTTGACTTTTGAGTCCAAATAGAGCCCACCCAATTGTTTTAGTGGATATATCTAATCCCAGTATTTTAGGTTCGTTTTTTAATACCATTAAAATCTAAATTTCAAATTAAAATATGAAGAGTTGGTTTTAAATTTAGATACGGGTCGGTCTGGTTTACCAATTGCTAACATATTTCCATTATCATCATACAACCCAATTTCAGTAATGTAAACAGGTTTGTTAACACTTGCTAAATCATATTCACCATTTGTAATGATTGGGTTCAAGGGTGCTGCAGTCGGATTTTTGGTTAAATAAAACTCATCTCCACTCGCGGTACATAAAACATCTAATACCCATTGTTTCTCAAAACTATAAAAAGTTAAATCAGAACCAGTAGGAAACCATGCTTGAGTAATGCCACTATAAACATAAGTGGTTCCCGTACATCCCGTACCTGTGGGAATACACGTAGCTGCGGTAGAAGCAGACCAATTAATACTTTGCGTAACTGCGGAACTAGTTAAGACAATAAATCCTTTATCTAAATAACATATCCCTATAGGTTTATCTACACCATCTCCCGAATCCGTAGGGGTCGCCACTTGTTTGTCTTGGGCAAAACTAAAATATGTGGTAGCATCTGGATAACCAGCCGGTGGTGAACTGGTTGTAAAACCATCACTCCATGAGGTTGTGGGGTTGGTGACAGGTCTACCAAAAGTATCTGCAAATAAAAAGGAAACGTTAGTACTCGGAGTGTCTATGGCTGGTGGTAAATTTTGATTTAACACGGATGGGTGTCCAAATCTTTCAGCTTCTACACTTGGGTCACTAGAAGCATTATATGGTAAATAATAAGAACTATAACAATCAAATGTCCCTCCACTAATATCTGGTAATGTTAATTTAATAGTTCTCCCATCTATCAGTTCCCCATAAGTATTTTTAGGTATTTCAATCACAACAACATTTTTTGCAGTATCTATATCTTGTAAAGCACTCGCACCCCATTCCAAATCCCAACCATCCACTTCAAAATTAGCCGCAGGTAATCCGAAAGCAGGATAAAGGTTAGAAAAGGGTCTACCGTTATTAGGGTTACGTTGTGCAACCGTAAATTTAAGTTGTGGGCCATTTATTTGATTATACCCATTAAATGCAGGATTCAATGTTCCATAAGGTATTATCTCGGAAGACACTGTTTTTGATGTTATCGGTTTAAAGTCCATGTTCTAGTTTTTTATTATTGTTATTAGGGGTGTAATTCATTACCACTAAGTTTAAGATACTGTACCCCAGAAAAAAAGAATTTAACATATGCACGTGCATCAATTATTTGATTAGTTGAGCTATCTTTTGCATATTGAATAGCCTGTGGAGAATATACAAATAAATTTACACCTTCTTTAGTGGTATCCCGATGAGGATTGATAGCCGAAATGAATTGGGTTGAGACTAAATTAGTATTAGCGACTTCCCCCGGAGTGTGTTTATCCACCGCAGAAATACGAGCAGTAGGGGTGGTAGCATTATCTACATAATTTATCCCCGCTTTGTATGGTACTCCCGACATTCCATTAGGAGTATAACCAAAGTTGGCTTTGAAATAGTTAATTCGTGTATTTGTATCACTTGCCATTTTATACTGATTTAAATTCTATAAAAGTTTTATACCCAACTACTCCTGTAGTTTCAAAAAGTGTGGGGTCCGTGGTGTACTCTGACATATTAATATAGGCACCGCCATAAAAGCGTGCCTCTGTCTGAGTGGTATCTAATGCTCTATAAAGAATGGGTGACGTATCTCTAGTAAAGTTCTCATATAATGCAGGTAAACTTAAAATAAAATTAAGATTTAAAGTGGCACTTTTAGTACTATTATTACTCGCGTCAGATGCTTGGAATACAAAAGGTACTTTATAGACCTTATTAAGTCCCGTCCCAGACACACTTACATAATTAAAAATATTGGGGTCACTTTCTAATGCCGTCAAGAAACTTTCTATATTATATAATAAAGTAGTTATACCCATTTTTGGTTCCAAATTTGCATCAACAGGATTTTCTATTTTATTAAAATTCCAATCAAAATTAGAATTTCCAGTTTGTTTTTGGTATTCTGCAGTTCCTGCCATAAACATTCCAAATGTTTCCCATGCAGAAGTAGATTCGGTTGCTGACATCCCATCTAGATTTCCTGACATAGATTTAAATAAAGTAGAAGTAGCACCAGGATTGTTAATTTGATTTGTCTGAAGAATATAATATCCATTAGTTTCGGGATTATTTTTAAATATATAACGTGCAGTAGGAATAATAGTATCTAAATTAATAGCATTACTACTATTAAATTGATTTTGTACAGGAGAACCCGCTGTCTGTGACTGGTAAATATTATAGAATCCACCAACATCAGAATTAAATCCATACTGAGGATAATAAGTCACATTAGGTTCAATAACGGAAGCGAAAGTATACCCAAAATCAATTGCTGCACTAACATCTATACCTAATGGGCCTGCTCCCGCAAAGGTTCCATTCTGGGTTTGGTAAACGCTATTCGTCATCGTAAATGGTGAGGGAAACTTAATTGCGTTATTAGAGGAACCTAATTGAGGTCCGTCCCCAATAACCGCTCCACTACTTCCATTCATATAAATGCCACCAAAGAATCTTTTAAAAAGTAACTCACTATTATTACCAATTAAGGTTAATTTAGTTTGAGTGGGAACCAATGCCCCACCATCTTTCTTAAAGATTTTGTGTACTATATTTAAATTAGTGTCTTTTCCTTGTTCTTCCAAAGTTTCAAAAAATTCTTTCATATCTAAGGACCATGGATTTCCTGCTGTATCAAAAATACCATTAAAATAACTGGTGAAGTCACTCATGTTAATCCCACCAAATTCATGATGTCCTGCATTGTATAACGCTAACACTTTAAACATCGCTAAATAATCGTGTAAATATATATTTACGGTAGCTTTATTAGCCCACGTATAATCTCCTTGATATTTATAACCAAACATCATCTGAGCATTTTGGGAGTCAAAATCCGATGCTCCTACTATATAGGTAATTTTACTTTCTATATCATAACCGTCGTTAACTCCAAAAATACAATTAAGGTGACTGCCAGTAACATCTGGTACAAAACCCGCCTTTAAATTTTGACTATTTCTGTAATCTTTATCCCCATCACCTAAGGCAAATTTAACAATCTGGTCGGCTAAACTGCCTTGCAATAAAAATTTTCTCCCTCTTTCTGTGATGTGAAGGTCTATATATTCAGTTGTGCCACTTGTAATGTATCCCATTTTTTCTTTTCTATTATATAATTATCTTAACTTTTATTTCTGGATAGTAAATAATCTTTCCATCTAGCTTAATTGTTTAACTTTATACCCATATTCATCATCTCCTACAACTTCATAGCGATGAGATGCAAAAAACATTTTATTATGAATAGACATCGCTAAACTAATACAGATTTGATAGTGGTCCATATTCTCTACTGTGGTCATAAATTCTTTACCTAATGCAGAATGTGCCCGAACATAAGACGTAGCCCCTCCAATATACTGTGATTTATTATGATTTACTATAGTTTTAGTTGGGGGTATACATGGTTTGGTGACTTTACTATTTCCTATTTGGTGGCCATACCCACTTTGTACCATCCAGTAAAATCCACCACCATCTCTCTCCGTAATTATACTTCCCGCATATCGTCCAATGGATTTTAATTCCATGTCAAATTCTACCTTACCTTGCTGATTTAAATAATTGTGAAATATCATAATAAATCCCACGCTATAGTCAGTGGTGTATTTAGAAGAAAGTGCGTTCGCTAAACTAGAAGGTTCTAAACTTTCTAAGTTTGCGGTGGGTGCTTGGAGACCACTGGTAAATGAAGAGGTAGGTTTGGCAACTCTATAACTTGCAGATTTTCCTTCAGTGGGTGTAATTGTCCCATCACTAACAAGCGGGTGGTCTCCACTTATAAGGACTTCAGAAGATAAAGGAGCAGGCCCACATAAGGCTTCTCCTGTGGATGTGTAAGTTGTACAACATTCTGGACTATAAGTCCCATCTGGACATAAACATCCTGCATTAGGGTCTGGTGTCATTAAAATAGGTCCTTTGATATCCAAGAATACAGTAGGTAAACACTGACATTCGGTACATCCAGTAGTTACCACTGTGGTTTGAAAAGTACTTCCACTTAAAAATTTATTTAAATCACTAACAAAGGTGCCACCAGAAAATATATTTCCTACCGTCCCTCCAGTGGTTGCGGCGTCCCCACATACTACTCTTCCTGGTTTATTGAGACAATTAAGACCCGACCAACTACTAAAGCCGGGATGAGCCGCGATAATCTCCGCGGGAGTCCCAAAAGTACATCCTACGGTCGGATTAAAATCCCATCCGAAATTTTTTAATCCCCGTATGGGATTACTATTACCTTGAGCGACTCCCGCAATAGGACCATGGGTAACATTGTACCATAAGTTTTGTCCTCCACCAGGACCCAGTTGTGAAGGGTCAAAAGGTTCGGTGGTAGAACCTGGTTCATACCAGTGTTGGTGACCCGGAGTAGGCGTAGGATAAAAAACTGAGGTAATCGCACTATAGGGATTAGATGTAGTGATTGCGTTCAGGCTTGCACCGGGAGTACTCGCTATCGTTGGGTTGGTACCTTTGGCGGCCAGTTCTGCTGGGGTTATAGGGGTACCATATACCACCCCATACAAATGTAAAAGAAAGGTCATGGCTGCGCTACTCTGATTAGCCAATACAGGATATACAAACCCTCTAAAACTATTATAAAAGGCATAAGACTTATGAAATAAGTCTTGAGAATAAAGCCATCCTACAGTAGGTTGTGGATTTCGGATTGCGGCATTAGTTGCACCACAACTCCCATCGACTCCAAAAGACCATTGATTCCAATCGTTGGAAGTACCTTGTGGTGGTACCTGACAGTTATCACTA